>QXGG01026372.1_pt1 | contig 21021 bp, 20 predicted proteins | sample 1982491 | NCBI WGS metagenome assembly QXGG01 (sample SAMN09924614, study PRJNA488089) | Wastewater metagenome, whole genome shotgun sequencing project. | isolation source: South African research farm wastewater | place: South Africa: Irene, Agricultural Research Council, Animal Production... | reverse complement strand
TGACCGCGCACTGGGCCGAACTGCCGCACAGCCTGCTCGGCAAGGTCAGCAACCGCATCATCAACGAGGTGCGCGGCATCAACCGCGTGGTGTACGACATCTCGGGCAAGCCGCCAGCGACGATCGAGTGGGAGTGATCAAAAAAGCCTAACGCCTGAAAACGTTAGGCTTTTTTGTATCTGCCGCCGTGACGAGTTGGCGAGAAAGTTGCGTGACTGACGACCTCAAGTGCTCGGCATGTCCAAGCATTTTGGAAAAATCCTGGACGGGATTTGGACAGGCCGCTCCCCAGCCAGGAAAAATTCGTGCGAACCGCACTGAGCAGCATCCTGCCTGGAGCACGGGCCGAGTGCGGGCATCACCGTCAGCGTTACGATAGTTAAACGCTGAGACGGGGGGCCTTTTGTGCGTGGCAGTCAATTGAGGATCCCACATCCCGCTTCGAGATTCGAATGAGGTTTTCAGGCGTTGCGATTGAAGCTTGTACCCGCCACGAAGCCCGCCGATTTGTGATAGCCTCAAGTGGCGCCACAGCCAATGCCGAAAATTACACCAGGTTGTAACTTCGCGACTTGCTGGGAATAATCATGAATTTCAAGGAAATTGATCCAAAGAGAACTGCTTATGTTCTGCTGCCACCGATCCTGGTATGCGCAGTCTCGCTTTATTTAAAGCAGTTTAACTACCTGGCGTTTCATATTGCTGCCGAGCTATTTGCAATCATAATTGGTTTTTCTGTGCTGACAGTCGCTATGGCTGCGCACAATTTCAATTTAAATAATTACATATTATTCGTTTCGATAGTGATTGGCTGGGTTAGTGGTATTGATCTGGCTCATACGCTTTTGTATGAAGGAATGGGGATTTTTCATTTTGAAAATTCCAATATTCCGACTCAGCTATGGATACTCGCCAGATCACTCCAGGCTGTGGGTATGGCCATGGCGCCAATCTACCTGTCCCGGCCATTCAAGGTATGGAAGGTCTGGTTGTGTCTTTTCGCGGTCACGGCATTGGCCGTGATTTGCATTCAAAAAAACTGGTTTCCGGTGACTCACGTAGCGGGAGTCGGTCTGACCCCCTTCAAGATCTATGCCGAATACGTGATAATTCTTGTCTTTTTAATAGCTGCTCTTCTTATCTATCAGAGCAAGAAGAGCATGACGGAGTACGTCTGGAAAAGTCTGATAGTGATGATTGTTTTTTCAATCGCATCAGAACTTTCATTCACTCGCTATGTGAGTGTCTATGGCCCTGCCAATATGATTGGCCATCTGTTTAAAATTTTTGCTTTTTGGGCGCTTTATCTGGCCTTGATCGATAATAGTCTCCGTCGTCCTTTTGATACCTTGGCCAAAACGGTCAGCTCATACGATGCCTTGCCTTTTGCGATTATCACAGTGGGGCCCAACCGCCGTATCTTGCAGGCGAATGCGAAGGCAACGCAATGGGCCGGCGCCAGCAAGTCTTACCTGGTAGGCAAAGACAGCCATGCCCTGTTTCACGATGTGTATGTCTCACCTGATCGATGCCCTATCTGCACTCATCAAGGAGAGCCCAATTCCACTCGGGAGTTTGAAATCCCGATCAAGCATGGCACGCGTCAGATCAAATGTTCCGTCACGCAAGTCCAGAGGGGTGAAGGTAAATTTGTCCAGATTCAAATGTTGCGTGAGCTCCCCGTTCAACGCATGGAACCTGCTGCGTGAACGCTCGACTATTGCGCTTGGGGCCTATTGCGACACCGTCGTCATTACAGAAGACCGCAAGCTGACATTGTCGTCTGCCCACCGCAAGGGCCAGTTCCACACGAAGGTGTAGCCGACACGGATCTGCAAGGCCGATCCAGGTGCTGAGTTCTCTGGCCACGGAGGGATGAATTCGATGTTCACCCGGTTCAAATCCATGCTGATACAGTTGCGCCGGAACTCATCGATCACATCCTGAGCGCTCGCAGGATAGGGCGAGGTTTCACCTCTGACCATCGCAAAACGGGCGGTGGCCTGCGTGGCATGATCCAGGACCGATTGCGTCCAAAGCAGCCGACCCAGCTCAATGACGCCAAAAACAAGCAACATCAGCGTGGGCATCAGCAAGGCCAGCTCCACGGTCGCGAGCCCTTTCTGTGGGCGCCTGTTGCGCAAGGCGGTACGGGCGTCAGGACTGTGCATGTCAGTCGATCCGCAGGCCTTGCCGCGATTGCAGGTGCAGTGCATCGGGCCACTGGATCCAACGGCTCACCGCCAGCTCTAATTCGGCCTGGACCCAAACATAGGTGAAGGGGCGGAGATCTGCCCCATTGAGGGTGCATTGCCCGGTTTGACAAGAAACCTCCATGAGCTGATCTCCGAGCAAACCCGGGCAGTGGCAGCGGTGCTCAATCGTCACACTGACAGGATGCTGCTCATCGCTCAGGTTGGCGCGGACCGCGGTCTCGATACCATTGATATCCCATGCCCTCGAACCGCCTGGTGCCGCCCATCGAATGCCGGCGCTTGTCGCATCTTCCAGGCGGCCCTTGACGTTCACAGCCGAGCCGAGCTCCAGAATGCCGAAAATCATCAGGCAGAGGACCGGGAGCCATAAAGCCAGCTCGATCGCCAAAACACCTCTTTCTGCGGCGGATTTTTTCATTCGACCCACCTGACGTCGTGCCAGTCACCCACAGGAACCCGGTCGACAGCCATGTTCATCTGAACCCGTCCGGTGACCGTCAGCTTCTGGGCCAGAACACCCAGGTAGTCGGAGCTCTGGTTGCTAAAATCTGTGTCCGAGCCCTTCAGTGCGATGGCAGACTGGGGAGCGTAGAGCAATCCCGACCATCGGCTGTCAGCTGAAATCCCAATATCGTGAGTGTACTCGAGGGCCGCTACGGATCGTGTGTCGAAGATCAGCAAGCCGTGCCATGGCCCCTCGGTGGGCGCTGATAATTGAACAAAAGCACTGGAATCTACGTTGAATTCACCAAATTTATATTTCGGGGTTTCAGCGTAGGTGTTGAAAAAGATGACCCCTGTACCGCTCAAGGTGGCTCCGCTGCGCACGGTCAGGCCTCCGCCAAGCAAGATGTACAAGCCAGGGAGGAGCGTCACATTGGCGTTTTTTTTGATTTCGATGCCATCACAATAAGTGCCTGGTTGCAGGGTGCGGGTGTCATCGATGCGCAGACCGATCGAGAGGCATGCACCGGCTGCCGGCTCGGCCAGATCGCGCAAGGGATCTTCAATAAAAGGCTGCGCGGTGATCGGCGCAGGCGTGATCACTGCCCCATTTCCCAGCACCACACCGCCCACCACCCGGGTGTCGGAGGCAGAGACGGAGGCGCTACTTTTCAGTACCAAGGCATCGCTAGCGTTGGAGTTGACCTGCAGTCCGCATCCGTTCGCGAAAAGGTCGCCATTGTGCTCGATCACTACCGCCTCTTTTGTCTGCTCTGCCAGGGCGAAGAGACAAGAGGGGTGGCCGAAGAGGTTGCCGAAGACCAGACCCGCAGTTGCGCTGGCTTCCAAAGTGGGATCGGCAATCCCGAGCCACGGCATGAACAGCAAGGGCACAGTTTTCCGAATGCGAACTTGCACATACCGAATGCGACCCGCATGGGTGCCCGAGGCGGGCGGTGTGAACACTTCGATGCTCGCACCGGAGTCGGGATCGAGCCCCTGGCCTGCGGCATCGGACAGGGCTGCCCGGACAGCGGTCTCTGCGTGCCCGCGATGGAACTGATGGGCAGCCGAAAAAGCCGCCGTGTCGGCTCTGGACTGAAGCGCTCGCCGCTGCAAAAGCAAAATCGCCGAATCGATGGCCAGGCCAATGATGAGCAAAACGGCCGGCAACAAGGTGACGAGCAAGACGGTGGTCACGCCACGCTGTCGCGTTAGCGCGCTTGTCGGACCCGCAGGTCGGCCGGAATTCATGGAGCGATATTCCCCAGGATATCCAGGGTTCGGAGCAGGGACGGTCCGACCATGATTGCCAGCAGTGCAGGTAACTGACAAAAAATGAGTGGCATGATGAGTAAAGTCCGAACTTCTCCGATCCTTGCTTGAGCTTGAAGTTGCTGACGCAGACGTATCGCATGCGCATGATTGGCCAGGATAGTCGTTACTGGGGTTCCCAGCTGCTCGGAGCGAACGAGGTTGTTGATCAGGGAATGTATTTCCGGTGCCCACACCAGACGCTCAAGCTCATCCCATGCCCGCTGGAGTGGAGCGCCCGCCTTGAGCATCAGGCCAACCTCAAAGAAAGAGCGGCCCAGCAGCGGACTCTGGCCGTGCAAGACCGGCACGATGCGCTCAATGGTTTGTTGCAGCGTCCAGCCTGACAGCAAGCCCATCTCCAGCAAATCAAGCGCGTGAGCCAAATGCTTGAGTGCGCGTTCCTGAGTATGCTGCGCCATTTTCCGAAGCAGCATAACGGGCAACAGCGCTGAAGAGAGGGTCACCACAATCAGCAGACACACTGCAAAAATCCATTCGCGAGGACTGTTGAAGTCGTAGCGGTCAAGCATGAGCGAAGCCGTCACGAATGCTGCAGACAGACCTGCCGCCGCGCACACCATCACGCTGTTGTGGTAGGCGCTTTCATGGTTCCATCCAAGCAGCAACAGATAGCGCCTGATCCCTTTGGGTCTCTGCGTCGACCGTAGCGCCTGAAAAGTGGGCAGTGCCGGCGCTGTGGCGTGAAGGCGAGTGGATATTTGAAGCCGAATCTGGCTGCGACGCTCCAGCCACACAGTCATCGCGCGATAGCACCACCATGAAACCAGCAGGGCAAAGGACGCCAGGAACAACCATGCTAATGGATCGTGCAATAACGAGACGTCTTTCATGATCGCGATCTGAGCAAAAATAGCAGCCAGAGTACGCCCGCCGCCTCGAGGGCGATGGCAACACGCAGCAACCCTTGGCCGCGGCTGTCCGAGAGCAGCAGCCCGAACTGATCAGGCGAAAAAATCGCAAAAACCATCGCAGCCAGTATCGGGATCAGTGCCAGAATCCATGCTGAAAGACGCGCCTCTGATGTCGCGGCGTGGAGGCTGCTCTGCATTTCCAGTTTTTCGCGCAACAACGCAGCCTGGGTCTTCAGCAATTCGATGGGGTTGCCCCCTGATTGATATTGGATTCGCAGCGCAGCGATGAAGAAACGGAGGTCGGCACTGGTTGTTCTTTTAGACCAGGCTTGTAATGCGCCGTCCATCGATTCGCCAAAACTCAGCCGCTTCTCCATTTGCACAACGGCGTCATTCAAAGGAGGGCTGACATGACGCGCCAAGTCCATCCAAAGTGTATTGAGCGTATGGCCGGCCTGCAGCGCAGCCACCATGCCATCAATCAGTTCTGGAAGCTGGGCTTCGATCAGTCGTCGCTTGCGTTCGGAAAGCAGGTAAACGGCCGCAGCTGGCATGACAACAGACGAGAGCATGACTGCGGTCCAGATCGCATCGACGCCGCGGGCCAGGTACAAGATCAAGGCAAGAGAAAAGGTGAGGTAAAGGTGGAGCAACAGGTAGTGGCGCGGTCGGCGCATTTTCAGGCCGGCCTGGTACATCCAGGGCGAAAGCCTGGAGTCCAGCATGGAGTCCTCCTCAGGCCGAAACCGCCTCAAGGCCCTGGCAGGATCGGTCTGTTTTTCGGCAAGCAGGGGCTGCTCTGCAGACAACGCAAGTCGTGAGGAGATTCGTCGGGCCTCAGCGCCGCTGGATTTAGTCCACCAGAGCCAGCAGGAGAAGAGCAGGCCTGTAATTGAAATGCACAGGGCAAGGTACAGCCACGGCATACCTGATTCCTAGCAGTTGTCCAGCTCCGGAATATCGACGTTGAACCCACGTGCCCGCAGCTTGCGCCGCAAGCCAGCGCTGATGGAGCGCGGCTCGAAACGTCCTTGCGCCTGTCCCAGCGCAGTCACACCGGTTTGCTGGAAAGTGAAAATCTCGTTGAGAACGATGTCTTGATCCTCCATGCCGATTATTTCCTGGATGCTGACGACCTTGCGGCGTCCGTCTCCCAGTCTGGTGATCTGCACAATCACATGGAAAGCGGCGACCATTTGCTGGCGCAATGGCAGGTAGGGTACATTCAGCCCCGACATCGCGACGATATTTTCCAGTCGGATCAGGGCATCGCGCGGAGTATTGGCGTGGATGGTGCTCATCGAGCCTTCGTGGCCTGTGTTCATGGCCTGAAGCATGTCAATGACTTCTTCGCCCCGGACCTCCCCAACGATGATTCGGTCAGGTCGCATGCGCAAAGCGTTGCTGACCAGATCACGCTGACTGATGCGACCCTTGCCTTCGATGTTGGCCGGACGCGTTTCAAGCTGAACCACGTGGGGCTGCTGCAGCCTCAGCTCGGCAGCATCCTCAATGGTAATGATGCGCTCACTGGCCGGAATGAATCGGCTGAGTGCATTGAGCAGAGTGGTTTTTCCCGCTCCCGTGCCACCGGAGATCAACAGATTGCAGCGCCCCTTGACGAGTGCCGAAAAAAAGTCGGCCATCGCCGGATCCAGCGTTTCATTTGCAAGCAGACTGGGCACCGTCAGCGGATGCACCGAAAACCGGCGGATGGACAAGGCCGGGCCCTTCAGTGCCAGCGGCGGGATGATCGCATTGACGCGCGAGCCGTCGGGTAAACGGGCATCGACCATCGGGCTGGACTCGTCGATGCGACGCCCCACGGTGGCGACAATTTTTCCAATGACCGTCAACAAATGGGCGTCATTGAAAAAGCGAATCGGGACTGACTCCAGTTTCCCGTGGCGCTCGACAAATATTTCGCGGCTGTTGTTGACCAGTATGTCAGTGATGCTTTCGTCCTGGAGCAGAGGCTCCAGGGGGCCCAGGCCGGTCAGATCAGCCTGTACTTGCTCTGCCAGAATGTCACGCTCGGCCTGCGGTAACAGGATGTTGCGCTCTTTGAGCAGTGCGTCAATGTCCGCCTTGAGCAGGCTGTGAAGCTGTTCTTTGGGCAGCTTGCCCAGGGTCTCAAGGTCCAGCCGGTTGATCAGCTGTTCATGCAAGGACGTTTCCAGGGCCCAGTGCGCGTATTCCTGCACCGACTCGCTGCAGTGCTCCTTGTCCGTTGAGACGGTTTGGTGGCTAAGCAGATCTCGCAAGGACATGGCAACTCAGGTGTGAAAAATGAACTCTCGGGCGCGCTCAACCCACGTGGTCTTGGGTAGTTCCTGGTGCGTCACTTGTCCAGCCAGTTGGATGAATTGCCTGGCCAGCACACTGCCGGGCGAGAGCAGGAGCACGGATCCACCCGAATTGGCGGCATGTACGGCCGTTTCAGGATCATGTGCCAGACAGAAGTAAGGGGCTGGCGTCAGTTTTTCGATGATTTTTTCTTCAGTGGGACCGAACGCACCGCATCGATTGAGGACAAGACTCAGGCAGCCCTCTGGAACGCCGACGTCAAGCAGATTCTGCCTCTGCAGTTCCGTGTCGCGCAGGTCGGGAATCAGGGCCAGCATGACTTGAATAACCCGATCGGACCGGTCCAGCGCCTGTATGGAAAATGGGTCCAGACGCCGATCCAGGTCCATGATGATCACGTCAAATTGTGGCGTCAGCAGATCAATGAGCTGGCCCAGCTTCTGCGGCGCCAATTGAGCGGCTGCCTCCAGCGAGCAGGGCGACTGCAAGAGCCAGAGCTTGTCCTGCACCGGAAAGCATGCAGAAAGCGCAAATGCCGCATCGGCTTGCTCCTGCATCGCGGCTGTTGCGCAGTTGAGCGGATGCCTGGCCTCGGTCAATCCGAATGTCGCATCTCCGAAAGCCATATCCATGTCGATCAAAAGCGTACGCTTTTGGAACTGGGTGGCGAGCGCACAAGCCAGATTGACCGCCAGGAATGACGCGCCACTACCGCCTTTCCCCGGTAGAACCGAAAGACACAGAGCAGGCGACTCCGGGCTTGCAGGGCTTGTTCGTGTCAGCAGCTTGTGCGTGGCCAGCTGCAGGCGGTCTTCGGAACATGGCCAGTCCACAGCGTCCAATGCACCGGCTTCGATGTATTCGATCGCAACAGAAGGCGTCAGTCCCGGGCCGAAAACCAGTACGGGAGGCAGTTTATCGTCCGTGCACAAACGCTTGAGGGTCTCAAGCTCGTGCGCGGCAACCGGCCCCGCCCAGAGAATCGTGGCGTCCGATGAGCGCATGAGCGTCCGCTCGGCCAGCAATTGGTTCATCGACGCGATGGACTTGCTGCTCAGTTCGCCTGCGGAGCACTGGGATGAAAGCTGCTCAAGCAATGCATCGGCAGGTTGCGGATTCAGAAGCAGGAGCAGGATCTTCATTGCGGTACGATTCAGGGTCCTGGCGCTGGCCAGGGGTCCGAGTCTGCGCGCTCGAGTTGGCCGTCCCAGATGCGCTGCCCGCGGGTGGCTGGCTCCACTTCTTGTGTCGGCAATTCAGGTAGCGATGTTTGCGGTTGGACCAGGCGAACGGTCACGACAAACACAAGCTCACTGAGGTCGTTCTGAAAACTGGTGCTGCGAAAAAGGGCCCCCAGTATGGGAATGTCACCCAGGCCAGGGACCTGGGAGACGGTGCTACCCAGACTGTTCTTCGTCAAACCACCGATTGCAAAGCTTTGGCCATCCTGCAGCATGACCGTCGTCGAGGTGCGGCGGGTCGTGAACGTCGGCAATATGCTGTTGATCTGGCCGTTGCTAATGGTGGTGCCGCTACCGGTCAGCTCCGAAACTTCCGGGGTGACATGAAGCTCGATCATGCCGCCAGGCAGCACACGGGGTAAGAATTTGAGCCCGACGCCATACTCCCGCTCCTCCATCACCACTTGCATGGTGTCTGCGGTGGAATATTGAGGCACGGGGATGAAGAGCTTGCCGCCCGCCAGGAAAGAGCCTTCCTGACCGCTCAGGGCAAGGATGGACGGCTCGGCCAGTATCTTGATGAGTCCTTTGCTGATCTCGGCGTCAAGTGAAATGTCCGTGCCATTGCTGTCGACCCGTAACGAGCCCGCCGATCCAGTAAGGAAGTCTGTCAGCAGACGCATGCTGCCCGTGCCATTGCTGTTCGAGTCAGTCCGAACGCCCAGTCGCTCGGTCAGGGTTCTGGACACTTCGGCTACCTTGACCTCCAGAAGCACTTGCGGGACCACCTGAACCGTCAGCAGATTGATGATCTTTTTGTTGCCCGTGGTTTGCTCCACGATCTCCAGGGCTTGAGCAATTCGTGCAGCATCGCGCAATTGTCCCAGCAGCACCACGGCTTCGCCCGAGGCAGAAACCTCAAGCGCAGTTTCGTCAGGCATCCACTCCCGGAACTTTTCCTGCAAAAGCGTGGTGTCGGTCTCTACCCACAAATCCAGGACTTTGGGTTTGCCGCCACGTTGTGGCCACAGCGTCAAATTGGTGGAGCCGGGTTTTTTGCCCAGCAAATAGAGCTCTTCCCCTTCCAAATAGATGATGTCCGCGATCTCGGGGTTACCTACCGACACCCTCTTGATGGATGCTGCAGGCTTGTAGATCATGGACTTACCCACGACGAGGGACAGACGTGGTACCGGCGCCGACAAGGGCAGTGCTTGAGCGACGGCATCGGGCAGCTGAGCCAGAACAAAGCACATCAGGCCCCCCAGTGTCAGGAGCAGTCGGGCGCTCTTCATGGTGTTTTCTGCAGCTCTGCCCCGCGGATGACTTCGATCACCTTAGGCGCTGGCGGGGGCCTGGCGGACTCCCCGGGTTTTGCTTCGGCGCTCGACGGCGGTGCGGAAGGCTGTGCGGAGGAGTCCGTCATGATCAATTGGGTGCGGGGGACGCCCGGCAATCTGGTCTCCATGGAATCGCCGTGATGACGCAGGGACAGGCTCAGGGTTCCGATGCTGCGGGCCAGATCGAGACGCAGCGCGTCTTCGGGACTGAGCTGTAGCGTCACCGTGTTGATACCGCCGGCGCGTCCAGCGGCTCTGGCGGACTGGCCAGGTACGGCCAGCACATGAACGTTTTCCAGAATCACTCTGGAAAATGGCTGGTTCTGCGCATCACGTGCAGAGAGCATGATATCCACCGATGCGCCGATGAGCTCTTCGGCCTGGATTCCGCTAATTTCCTGAATCCTTACCGTCATTGCGCGCTGACCGGATTCAATCGTGTCGATCAGATTACCCTTGCTGCCTTCTGGCCAGAGCTTTCCGGACAGCACGGGCTCCCCTTCCACCAGGTTTTCACGGAGTATGCGACCCGACAGCCCGGAGGGAGAGCGAAACGCACCCGAGGGCGCGGACCGGCTAGGCCAATCCACCACCTCCAGCTGCGAAGTTCGCAAGCTGGACCCCTTGGCTATGAACTCACGTGCGACCACCACATCGCTTACCGCGCCAGAAGAGCGGCGTTCCAGGACCTCTACAAGCAAGTACGTTGCAGACAGGCCCAAGAGCAGAGACATGGCGAACGCAATTTTGTGGTTAGAGAACATGCCTCTGTGCGTTCTTGGTCGATCAGAAAATCACTCGCAAGTACCTGCCCCACCAACGGTGTTGCACAGCTCGATGAATGCAGCCTCCAGGCCATCGCCCAGAAAAACCACCAGACCGGCAATCAAACCCGCAACTCCGACTGCGAGCAGGACATATTCGATCGTAGTAATTCCGCGTTGTTTTTTGAGGGAAGAGATGTGATTGACCAGGTTGGACATCGAATTTCTCCGAATTTTAAAAAATCGTAGTGAAACACCGTTGCATGGTCGGCCAAGCGTTGAGGGCAGGGCGCCATTGCCCCGAAGATGGCTGGCCACTGCAGGCCACCGGTCTGTGAGTAATTTATCCAGCGCTTCGGTAACTTTTCGTAAGTTCAAGTTACCACGTCAGAACAGCTGACAAGGCGATGCAGAAGCCTTGCGCGCTCCAAGGCTGCTTGGCAGTCAGCGGGCATGACATCATGCCTTCCGGGCTGAGGGGGCTGACGTCGTTGCGCCGGCGGATCGGGAGCGACGCGGGCAGGGGGCCCGGTCCGAAGGAAGACGCGGGCGCGGTACAGGCGGTAACATCAGCCCATGTCTGGACACCTGCTTCCCGTCCTGAAGTACTGGTATGCGGTCCTCAGGGCCACGGTGACGCTGTGGCTCGAGGCGCAGGTCTTCGTGCATGCGGCGGCGCTGGCCTTCTTCACCGTTTTTTCGGTCGCGCCGGTGATGATCGTCGCGGTCACGCTGGTGGGCTTCGTGCTCGGCGAGAGCGCCGCGCAGGGGCAGATCGTCGATCAGTTGCGCGCTGCGATTGGCGACGAGGCGGCCGCTGCGGTGCAGACCGCGGTCGAGAACAGCCGTATCCAGCACAGCGGCCTGCTGCCTGCGCTGGCGGGCTTCGGCGCCATCTTGTTTGGCGCGACCACGGTCTTCTCGCAGATGCACGCCTCGCTCAATGCGATCTGGGGGGTTGCGCCGCGGCCGACGCGCAGCAGCGTTTTCATCTACCTGAAGACGCGCCTGCTGTCGCTGGCCATGGTGCTGGGTACTGGCTTCGTGCTGCTCGTGTCGCTCACCCTGAGCGTGTTCGTGCGTGCCGTGATCGCCTTCGCTGAAGACTGGCTGCCGGTGCCGGTGCCGGTCGTGCTCGGGCTGGACTGGATCGTGTCGCTGGCGGTGATCACGCTGCTGTTCGGGACGATCTTTCGCGTCCTGCCCGATGTCGTGTTGCGTTGGCGCGACGTGCTGTTGGGCGCTTTCGTGACCGCGCTGCTGTTCGCGCTCGGCCGGGCGCTGATCGCGGTCTATCTGTCGACGACCGCTACCGCCTCCACCTACGGCGCGGCCGGCTCGCTCGTGCTGCTGTTGCTGTGGGTAAACTACTCGTCGCTGATCCTGCTCTTCGGCGCCGCGTTCACCCGCGCACACTATCAGGCGCGTGGCCGCGTGGTCAGGCCGCGCGCCAGCGCGATCTGTGTGCACCGCCAGCTGATCGAGGACTGACCCCCCGATCAGTTGCGCAGGAGCTGCAGCTTGAAGTGGTGACTGATGAAGGACTGGAACTTGGCCACGCCTTCGAGCGCGAGCCGCAACTCGCCCTGTTCCATCATGTTGAGCTGTTCGAGCGCGATGTAGTTGGTGGGTGTGGCATCGGCACGCAGCGCCGCGACCTGGCCCTGCAGGCGCATCAGCACGAGAAAGTCGAACGCAGCGCGCAGGTCGGCCGCCTGTTCGGTCTTCAGCACGCCCTCCCTGAGCAGCGCCTCCATGCGGTCGTGGGTGCTGCCCTGCAGTCGCCCGGCTTCGATTGCGAGTGCCTTGATGCCGTCGGTGATTGCGAAGATGCCGGCTTTCTTGATGTCGACCTTGCCGCGGTTGGGGCCCGATTTTTCAACCTTGATGCGGCCGAACCAGCCCAGGGGCGGCGCAAAATTGGTCATGTTCTGCGCCATCCGTACCAGGAAGACCTGCTCCTGGCGCATGTGATTGAAGGTGTGAGCACGCAGCGCGTCCACCAGGTCGGTGCGTCCGTAGAGCGGGCGCAGGTCCAGGAACATGCTGCCGGTCATGACGTTCTCGGGAGTCGGCGTCGTCAGCCAGCGGGTGATCTCCTCGCGCCATCCCGACACGCTGCGTCGCCATTGCGGGTTCTTCGCCATGATGCCGCCGGGGCAGGGCGGCACGCCGATCGAGATCAGCGCATCGATCAGGTCCTCGGAAAAGGCCTCCAGACGCGCACGCTCCTCGGCGCTGAGGGCATCGTCGTAGATGATGGCGTTGTCCTGATCGGTGGTCAGGGTCTGTTCGCCGCGCCCCTCGCTGCCCATCACCACGAACGCGAAGTTGTCGGTCAGGTCGGGGTATTTTTCGGTGCGCAGCAGGTGGATGAGCCGGATCAGGACCTGGTCGTTCAGGTTGGCGATCAGCTTCACCATTTCGCGGATCGCGATGCCAGTGCCAGCGAGGTGGATGACGAGTTTCTGGATGCGCTGGTGCAACTCGCGCAGCGCGTCGAGCGAGCCGGCCTTCTCGATGTCGAGCACCAGCTGATGGGGCGAGTGGGCCTGCAGGCGGAGGATGTCGGTGACGGTGATGATGCCCGCCAGCCCGCCCGCGGGATCGACCACCACGAGGCGGTGGATGTGGTGGCGGGACATCCGGTAGAGCGCCTCGTAGAGCACGTCCTCCTCGGCGATCGTCATCAGCGGCGTGCTCATGACGTCGGCCACGCGCAGGCTCGCCGGATCCCTGCCGGTGGCCACCACCTTGTTGCGCAAGTCGCGGTCGGTGAGGATGGCGTAGGGCTTGCCCTCTCCGACCACGACCACGCACGAGATTCGGTGCTCGCGCATCTGCGCCACGATATCGACCAGCGCGTCGTCGGCCGTGCAGCTGACGACGGTGCGCTGATAGAAGTCCCGGATGGGACGGAAAAACTGGTTTTCGTCGGCCATGCCTGTGTGCGCCCCCTGCGCTGATGACAGGCTCCATTCTACCTCTCGTGCGCTGCGACGACTGCAGCCACAAATCAGGGAGTTGTCCGGGCAGTCGCGTGCAGTGCGCTGGTGAGCAGCAGGCCCGGGTCCATCGCCACCACCTCGCCGATCATGATCAGCGCCGGCGTACGAATACCGGCTTCGCGGACCGCCCCGGGGAGCCGGGCAAGCGTGCTGCGCACGCCGGACTGCGTCGGCGTGGTCGCCGCGTGGATGACCGCAGCCGGTGTCTGCGCAGGCAGACCATGAGCGATCAAGCGTTCGCAGATGATGTCGAGGGCGCCCAGGCCCATGTAGATCACCACGGTCTGCCTGGGGCGGGCCAGCGCGCGCCAGTCGAGGTCGACGGTGTCGTCCTTGAGGTGCCCGGTCGCGAACACCAGGGTCTGCGCATGCTCGCGGTGGGTCAGGGGAATGCCGGTGCACGAGGCAGCACCGGCGGCAGCGGTGATCCCCGGGACGATCTCACATTCCAGACCGGCAGCGTGCGCCGCGTCCATTTCTTCGCCGCCGCGGCCGAAGATGAACGGGTCGCCACCCTTTAGCCGCACGACGTTCAAGCCTTCGCGTGCCAGATCAATGAGCAGCTGGTTGATCTGGTGCTGCGGCAGCGCGTGATTGCCGGCCTCTTTCCCTGCATAGACGCGGCGTGCCGAAGCCGGGATCAACTCGATGATGGCCTTGCCAACCAGATGATCGAAGACCACCACCTCGGCGTCGGTGATCAGGCGCAGGGCCTTCACCGTCAGTAAATCGGGGTCACCCGGGCCCGCACCGACCAGGAAGACCTTTCCCGCGCTCCGGCTCGCCCCCGATCCCTTCTTCGCGGAACCCGTTCCCGAGGCACCGTGGCGGGGGCGTGCCCCGAGGCTTGCACGCAAGCCGAGTGCGCTGCCGCCGCTCGATGGCAAAGCGTCTGATAGCTGATTTCCTGCGTACATGTTTGGGCTCCGGCGCCTGGGTGAGCAAATTTGTCTGGGAGTTCCGTTGCGCAGTCGACACGGGTGGAGAGACTCATGACGATGCGCTGGTTGCGACCGACTGTCCGCCATTCTGGCGGCGTATTCATGCTCCGCAGCACGCATTTTTGCGCTGCCCGAGAGCATTTCGGCGTGACTGAACTTTATCCCCAGCCATCGTAGGGAAAATTAATTCACATCAAGGATCGGGCCTCCTGCGAAAAACCATACTTCGGCCACACCGTTGTTTCACTTCCCGTGTCGTGCAAGGAGAGGGTAATGCAGAAGAAACAGTTGATTGGTTCGGCGCTCGCGATGGCGATCCTGCCGCTGGCCATGAGCAGCGCTTGGGCCGCGGATGCGCCCAAGCTGACCGCCGAAGAAATGGAGCAGGGCAAGCAGATCTACTTCGAGCGCTGTGCCGGCTGCCATGGCGTGCTGCGCAAGGGGGCCACTGGCAAGAACCTCGAGCCGCACTGGACCAAGACCGCTCCGGATGGCACCAAGCTCGAAGGTGGCACGCTCAAGCTCGGCACGGATCGCCTCGAGAAGATCATCGCCTACGGCACCGAAGGCGGCATGGTGAACTACGACGATATCCTGACCAAGGAAGAGATCAACCTGATGGCGCGCTACATCCAGAACGCGCCGCCGATCCCGCCCGAGTTCTCGCTCAAGGACATGAAGGACAGCTGGAAGCTGATCGTTCCGGTCAAGGACCGTCCGACCAAGCAGCTGAACAAGGTCAACCTGAAGAACGTGTTCGCGATCACGCTGCGTGACGCGGGCAAGCTCGCGCTGGTCGACGGCGACACCCACAAGATCTGGAAGATCCTCGACACTGGCTACGCGGTGCACATCTCGCGCCTCTCGGCTTCGGGCCGCTATGTCTACACCGTCGGTCGTGATGGTCTGACGACCATCATCGACATGTTCTACGAGGAGCCCACCACGGTTGCCACCGTGCGCCTGGGTTCGGACGCACGTTCGGTCGATACCTCGAAGTTCAAGGGCTATGAGGACAAGTACCTGATCGGTGGCACCTACTGGCCGCCCCAGTACTCGATCATGGACGGCGAGACGCTCGAGCCGATGAAGGTCGTGTCGACCCGCGGCAACACCGTCGATGGCGACTATCACCCCGAGCCGCGCGTGGCCTCCATCGTGGCCTCGCTGACCAAGCCGGAGTGGGTGGTCAACGTCAAGGAAACCGGCATGATCCAGCTGGTGGACTACAGCGACATCAAGAACCTCAAGACCACCACGATCGAATCCGCCAAGTTCCTGCACGACGGTGGCTGGGATGCTTCCGGCCGTTACTTCATGGTCGCCGCCAACGCCTCGAACAAGGTCGCTGCGGTCGATACCAAGACCGGCAAGCTCGCCGCACTGGTCGACACCGCAAAGATCCCGCACCCGGGTCGTGGCGCCAACTTCGTCCATCCGGAATTCGGCCCGGTCTGGTCGACCGGCCACCTCGGTGACGCAGTGGTCTCGCTGATCTCGACCGCTTCCGACGATCCCAAGTTCGCCAAGTACAAGGATCACAACTGGAAGGTGGTGCAGGAGCTGACGATGCCGGGCGCCGGCAACCTGTTCGTGAAGACCCATCCGAAGTCGAAGAACTTCTGGGCCGACGCGCCGATGAACCCCGAGCGCGAGATCGCCGAAGCCGTGTTCGTGTTCGACAAGGCCGACCTGAAGAAGGAGCCGGTGCGTCTTGACGTCGCCAAGGATTCGGGCCTGCCCGAGAGCAAGGCGATCCGTCGTGCGGTGCAGCCCGAGTACAACGAGGCCGGCGATGAAGTCTGGATCTCGCTGTGGGGCGGCAAGACCGACCAATCGGCGATCGTGATCTACGACGACAAGACCCTGAAGGTGAAGAAGGTCATCACCGACCCGGCCATCGTCACGCCGACCGGCAAGTTCAACGTGTTCAACACGATGCACGACGTCTATTGATCGGCCTGCACGAGCGTAGCTGAACATCCCCCGCGCCTGAGGCGCGGGGGGTCATGAGGGAAGAATTCCATGTCTGATCAAAACAGCGACAACCCCAAACAAGAACAAGCGGGCGGCTTCTGGGCACGCCTGCGCCGTCCGTCGACGCGATCGCTGGGTGGCCTGTTGGCTGTTGGATTCGTGGTGGGCGTGCTGTTCTGGGGCGGTTTCAATACCGCGATGGAAGCCACGAACACCGAGCAGTTCTGTATCTCCTGCCACGAGATGTATGACAACGTCTATCAGGAATACAAGGAAACGATTCACTACAACAACCGCACCGGCGTCCGTGCGGTGTGTTCGGATTGCCATGTCCCCAAGGACTGGACCTACAAGATGATGCGCAAGATCCAGGCCTCGCGCGAGGTTTGGGGCAAGATCACCGGCACCATCGACACCCGCGAGAAGTTCGAGGCCAAGCGCCTGACGCTCGCCCGCCGGGAGTGGGCGCGCATGAAGTCGGTCGACTCGCGTGAGTGCCGCAACTGCCACAGCTTCGAGAGCATGAAGCCCGAGGCGCAGAAGCAGCGCGCCCGCAAGCAGCACGAGATGGCCATCGAGGACAAGATGACCTGCATCGACTGCCACAAGGGCATCGCGCACCACAAGCCGGACGGCATGACCGAGGAAGACGAGGAGTGATCCCTCGTGCAGCACAGGCCACCCCAAGCACAGTGAGGATATGAAGATGAAGAAGACCATGATTGCTGGCGCCGTGGGCGCTTTCCTGGCACTCGGTGCGGGTTCGGCCCTCGCCGCTGCGCCCGACTGGAGCAAGGTCGAGGGCAAGGACATCACCGCCTTCTACCCGGGCGTTTCGCCGATGGAGTGGATCCAGAAGGGGACCGAGCATGGTGGCGCGCGTGCACTCAAGAAGGGCGAGACCTGTGCCGACTGCCACAGCGATGAGGCCGCCGACATGGGCAAGAAGATGGCCAGCGGGCAGAAGATCGAGCCCACCCCGATTGCCGGCAAGGCTGCCTTCATTCCGGTGAAGGTGCAGGCCGCGCATGACGGCCAGAACCTCTACCTGCGCTTCTCGTGGAAGCAGCCGGCGGCTTCGGGTGCGGCCAAGATGGACGACAAGAACCCGGTCAAGATCGCGTTCATGCTCGAGTCCGGCGGCAAGGTTGATCTGGCCGACCTGAGCGGTTGCTGGGCCACTTGTCATACCGACTCCCGCACCATGCCGGGTGCCGACGAGGCCAAGACCAAGTATGTGAAGGGCGGTTCGCTTGCGGAAGGCAAGTTCTACGACCTGCACCAGTGGCGCAGTGGCGAGAACAAGGGTTTTGATGGCTACGTTGCCGACAAGCGTGTGATGGAGGGCGGCAAGGCCCTGGTCAGCGCCGAAGGCAAGAAGGACGGCGACAACTGGTCGGTCGTGTTCACCCGCAAGCTCGCCGGTGGCGAGGGTGATGTGACGCTCGAGTCGGGCAAGGCCTACAACTTCGGCTTCGCCATTCACGACGATAGCGCGGCAGGGCGCTTCCACCACGTGTCGCTCGGCTACAAGCTGGGCATCGACGCCGACGGTCACGTCAAGGCGGCCAAGCAGTAAGCGTACCTCGCCAGCTTCCACCCGCTGCGGCAGGTGGTTGAAGCTCCGAGCGGAAGTTCCGGCTCCCGAGCCAGGGCTTCCGCTCTCTGTTTTCAGTTCCGCCATCGACGGCACGGGGAGATAAGGGATGAAAGGCAGATCATTGCGGGTTGCACTCGTGGCCGTGGCACTTGCCCTCGGCATGCCGGGAACGGGGCTTGCGGTTGAGCACCAGATCTCGATCGAGAAATATGCCTTCAGTCCGGCGGAGCTCCATGTTCGCGCGGGCGACACGGTGACCTGGGTCAACAACGAGAAGCGGGTCAGCCACTCGGTCCTCTTCATCGGCAGCAGTGAGGAGTCAGAGCGTTTCTTTCCCGGCGAGAAGTGGTCGCGCGTCTTTTCCGAAGCGGGGCGCTTCGAGTATCGCTGCGGGCCTCACCCAGAGATGCACGGCGTCGTGATCGTCGAGCAGTGAGCGCGCCCGGAATCCCTTGTCCCCTGAGCCTGCGCGGCCGGGGACAAGCCCACGCGGGTCATGGTTGATTCGAGTCAAGGTTTCGCTCGGGCTGAAGAGCCATCCTGTGCGCGACCGCTTCGCCATTGGATAGACCGCATGAAACTCCCGCCTCTTGCCGCCCACGTCGCCGTACTGATCGGTGCCGCCCTTGTCTCGGCGCTGGTCTCTGCCGCTGAAGCACGCCCGGCTGCACCGGAGCATGAGCGCGCGCGCGAACTCATCCACATCGTTCGCCAGGACTGTGGCTCCTGCCATGGGCTCACCCTCAAGGGCGGACTGGGGCCGGCGCTCACGGTCGAGGCCCTGGCCGACAAGCCGGCCGAGGGGCTGGTGGCGACCATCGTTGGCGGTCGTCCTGGCACGCCGATGCCGCCGTTCTCCACGATCGTCAGCGAGGCCGAGGCCGAGTGGATCGTGGATCAGTTGATGCGCGGTTTTCCCCCTGATGCCGGGCTTCCGCACGCACGCCACGCCCCCTGATTCCGGGTGCCGCCGCCGCGGCAGCCATGCCTTTCTGTCGTACCCAAGGGCTTTTGCCCGTGCATCGAAGCTGGAGCACTCATGTCTTCCCAGAATGTCCGTCTTGCGCCGCCCGCAGTTTGGGGCGTGGTCCTGTCCGCGATCGTCTTCCTGCTGTCTGCCTGTTCCACGACACCGTCGGCTGCGCTTCGCGGCACGGGTGATCTCGGGGTGGTCATCGAGCGTGCCGACGGCAACGTCAAGCTGATCGAAACCACCGGGCGCAGCGTGCTCGGTACGGTAAGCGGCCTGGGCGACCTGTCGCATGCATCGGTCGTGTTCTCGCGCGATGGGCGCTATGCCTTCGTCTTCGGTCGCGATGGCGGGCTCACCAAGGTGGATCTGCTCGAGCGCCGCATCGTCGGCCGCAAGGTCCAGGCCGGCAACGCCATTGGCGGCTCGATCTCGCACGATGGCAGCCTGGTCGTGGTGCAGAACTATGAGCCCGGTGGCATCAAGGCCTTCGACGCGAATACCCTCGAGCTCGTCGCCGATGTGCCCGCAACCACCGAAGACGGTACGCGCTCCAAGGTGGTCGGACTTGCCGATCTGTCGGGCAAGCGCTTCATCTACGCGCTGTTCGAGGCCGGGGAGATCCGCATCACCGACTTCTCCGACCGCAAGAATCCAGTCACGCAACGCTTCGCCGGTGGCAAGCAGCCCTACGACGCGCTGGTCACGCCCGACGGCCGCTATTACATCGCCGGCCTGTTCGGTGAGGATGGCCTGGCGCTGATCGACCTGTGGAACCTGGACAAGGGCAGTCGCAAGATCCTCTCGGGCTACGGCCGCGGCGAACAGCCTCTACCGGTGTTCAAGATGCCGCATCTGCGCGGCTGGTCGATCGCCGGCAATCGCGCCTACCTGCCTGCGATCGGCCGCCACGAGGTGCTGGTGGTCGATACCGACCGCTGGGAAGAGGTCGGCCGCATCCAGGTCAAGAGCCAGCCCGTGTTCGCCATGGCGCGTCCCGACGGGCGCGAGATCTGGGTCAATTTCGCCTTCCCCGACAATGGCTGGGTGCAGGTCATCGACACCGTCACCGGCAAGATCACCAATACGCTGCAGCCCGGGCGCGGCATCCTGCACATGGAGTTCCTGTCCAAGGGTCATGAGGTCTGGCTGTCGGCGCGCGATGACAATAAGGTGGTGATTTACGACACCGCTAGCAAGCAGCAGATCGGCGGTTTCGACTCGGCGAGCCCGAGCGGCATCTTCTTCACCACGCGCGCGGCGCGCACGGGCTTCTGATGCCGCGCCAGCCCGTCCTGCCCGCGGCGCTGGGCGCCACCGGCTTTCGCCTGCTCAACGAGTGGCAGCGCGACTTCCCGCTCGAGCCACGGCCGTTTGCGCGCATCGCACAGGCGGTGGGTACGAGCGAGCAAGCGGTGATCGCGGCCTACCGCGAAATGAGCAGGCAAGGCCTAGTGAGCCGGGTGGGCGCGGTGTTCGCCCCGCGCCGGCTGGGGGCGAGCGCGCTCGCCGCGCTTGCCGCGCCGCCCGAGCGCCTGGAGGAGGTCGCCGCGCGCGTCACGCGCGAACCGGCGATCAACCACAACTACCAGCGCGAGCATCGCTACAACCTGTGGTTCGTGGTCACCGCCGCCTCGCGCGCGCAGCTCGACCAGGTGGTCGCCGGCATCGAACGTGACACGGGCTGTGCGACGATCGTGCTGCCGCTGGAGGAGGAGTTCCACATCGACCTCGGTTTCGACCTCAAGGCGGGTGGGGCGGGACGCCGCGCCCATGCCGGCGCCGGCAAGTCCATCGCGCTCGGCAACGCGGATGGCGGCTGCGGCCTGCCGGCGATCGAGCGTCAGCTGATCGCCGCGCTTCAGGGGGGCCTGGCGCTGGAAGCGCGTCCCTTTGCCACGCTGGCAGCGCGGGTCGGCATGAGCGAGGCGGCGGTCATCGCGTGCCTCTCACGCTGGGTGGAGGAAGGCCTGATCCGTCGTTTCGGCGTCGTCGTGCGCCACCACGAGCTCGGCCTCGCGGCCAACGCGATGTGCGTGTGGGACGTGCCCGACGCCGAGGTGTCCGCGCTCGGCCGCAGGCTG
>QXGG01381072.1_pt1 | contig 21116 bp, 22 predicted proteins | sample 1982491 | NCBI WGS metagenome assembly QXGG01 (sample SAMN09924614, study PRJNA488089) | Wastewater metagenome, whole genome shotgun sequencing project. | isolation source: South African research farm wastewater | place: South Africa: Irene, Agricultural Research Council, Animal Production... | reverse complement strand
GGTTGTAGCACTTGTGGCAGATCGTGCAGTGGTCTGCTACGTCCTCAAACTCTTCCCAGTGCTTCAGACTGATGCCACGCCGGGTCTGCTCCTCGTAGAGAAACGCCTCAATCAGGAGCGAGGTGGCCAGAATCTTGTTGCGTGGTGAATACAGCAGGTTGGCGCGAGGTACATGCGTGGCGCAGACTGGCTTGCACTTGCCGCAACGCAGGCAGTCTTTAATGGAGTGGCTGATCGCTCCAATGTCGCTTTGCTGCATGATGAGGGACTCGTGCCCCATCAAACCAAAGCTGGGCGTCCAGGCATTGCGCAAATCCGCGCCGGGCAAAAGCTTGCCAGCATTGAAATGTCCATTGGGATCGACCTCCTGCTTGTACTGCTGGAAGGGGCCGATCTCCTCTGGCGTCAAAAACTCCAGCTTGGTCAGGCCAATGCCATGCTCTCCCGAAATCACGCCATCCAGGTCACGCGCAATCTGCATGATGCGCACGACAGCCTCGTTGGCCTCCTGCAACATCTCATAGTCGTCCGAATTGACCGGGATATTGGTGTGCACATTGCCATCACCCGCATGCATATGCAGGGCAACAAACACGCGACTTTTGAGGACACGATCATGAACAGCCTGCAACTCGGCGAGGATGGGCGCATAGTCAACACCCCCAAACAACCCCTCCAGCTCAGTCTTGACCTCAATCTTCCAGGAAATGCGCAGCGTACGATCCTGAACAATGTCAAACAGTCGTGATCCAGTTGTCTTGGCGCGCTCCTGGGCAATTGGCACCAAATGATCCAGGCCATGCACGGCAAGAGGATGAAGGCAGTCGGCAAGTGGCAGATCCAGGTGCTGCAACACCCACAGCCAGCGCTGGCGAACACGGTCCAGCATGATCACCGCCTGGCGGCTGCGGTCGCTGAGCATTTCCTCGCGCGAGACAGCCTCCTCACTGCCCAGGTCAGGTTTGGCGACCTGCAAAGGCCCCTCCAGTGTGTCCTGCAGGGCATCCAGCAGCTTGAGCTTGTTGCGCGTGGAAAGCTCAATATTGATGCGCTCGATGGCATCGGTGTACTCGCCCATCCGCTCCAGTGGGATCACCACGTCCTCATTGATCTTGAAGGCATTGGTGTGGCGGGCAATCGCTGCGGTGCGTGAACGATCCAGCCAAAATTTCTTGCGAGCCTCGGCGCTCACCGCGACAAAGCCCTCGCCGTGGCGCGTATTGGCCATGCGCACGACTTCACTGGTGGCGGCAGCGACAGCCGCCTCATCATCGCCAACGATGTCACCAATCAGCACCATTTTGGGCAGCACGCCGCGCTTGCTCTTGGTCGAGTAACCGACCGCACGCAGGTAACGCTCGTCCAGGTGCTCAAGCCCGGCAAGAATGGCGCCCTTGTTGCGGCTCGTGCCCTCGAGGTAGGTCTTGATTTCCACAATCGACGGAATGGCGTCGCGTGCCTGCCCGAAAAACTCCAGACATACGGTCCGGATATGCGAAGGCATGCGGTGCAATACCCATCGTGCTGCCGTGATCAGGCCATCACAGCCCTCTTTTTGCACGCCAGGCAGACCTGCGAGAAACTTGTCGGTGACGTCCTTGCCAAGCCCAGCCTTGCGAAAGCGCGAGCCCTCGATCTCGATGATGGTCGAGCGCAAAGGCTGATGCCCTGGCTTGTCATGTCCGGATGACCATTTCAGTTCAAAACGGGCAACAGGGGTTTCATGGATTTTGCCAAGGTTGTGGTCAAGGCGGGTGACATCCAGCCAATTGCCCTCAGGGTCGACCATGCGCCACCAGGCGAGGTTGTCGAGCGCCGTGCCCCACAGCACGGCCTTTTTGCCACCGGCGTTCATCGCCACGTTGCCCCCCACACAGGAGGCATCCGCAGAGGTGGGATCCACAGCAAACACCAGGCCTGCATGCTCTGCTGCCTCGGACACGCGCTTGGTGACCACCCCGGCGCCGGCACGAATCGTGGGCACAGGATGATCCACACCCGGCAGGTTGGACTGCTCGACGGCACCCAGCGTTTCCAGTTTTTCGGTGTTGATGACGGCGGACTTCCAGGTCAGGGGAATCGCCCCGCCCGTGTAACCTGTGCCACCGCCCCTGGGAACAATGGTCAGGCCCAGGCTGATGCAACCTCGCACCAGCGCGGCAATTTCGTCCTCGGTGTCTGGCGTCAGCACGACAAATGGGTACTCCACCCGCCAGTCGGTTGCGTCTGTGACGTGTGAAACACGCGACAAACCATCGAACTTGATGTTGTCCTGCGCGGTCAGTTTGCCCAGCACACGGCGCGCCTGCTTGCGCAGCTGAGCCGTCTCGTCGAAGCTGTGCTCGAATCGCTCCACGGCAGCACGGGCACGCTCAAGCAACGCAGCCACTTTTTCATCACGGGCAATGTCGTCGGACAGACGGCGTCGGTCGATCTCCGACAACCGGTGGCGCAAGGCTTCGATCAACAAGCGCCTGCGCTTGGGATTGTCGAGCAAGTCGTCAACCAGGTAGGGGTTGCGCTGGACGACCCAGATGTCACCGAGCACCTCGTAGAGCATGCGGGCGGAACGTCCCGTTTTGCGTTCGGCACGCAGCGCGGACAAAATCTGCCAAGCATCCTCGCCCAGCAGGCGACAAACCACCTCCTTGTCCGAAAAAGAGGTGTAGTTGTAGGGTATTTCGCGGAGCCTGGACAGCGGTTCGGCGGGGTTGGCCGCGGCATTCAGCAGATGGCTAGCAATCGGGGCGTTCATGATTGGGTTGTTGGCCTATAAAGCCTAAAAAAGCCTAAGGTTGCCCTTAAAGCTGCATTTTAAGGCAAGCGATCCCGCTGGAGCACGAATCACCCCTCGCCGAGAGGGATAAGCCCGAGCAAAATCATCGACAGCACCACATAGCGAGCCAGCTTGCCAATTGCCATGTAGGCCACGCTGGGCCAAAACGCCCAGCGCATCCAGCCTGCGACTGCACAAAGCGGATCGCCAATCAAAGGCATCCAGGACAGCAACAGGATTCGCGGCCCATAGCGCTGTCCGAGTCGCTGAGCCAAGGCATGCCATCGACTGTCTTTGCGCTCTTTCTGATTCGTTGTCGGCCGTTCCTGGTGCGGATTCACCTGAGCCCCTTGTTCGGGAGGAGGCATCGGTGTCCGCCACCACCTGCGCACGACCCCATGCAATCCCGCACCCATGGCGTAGCTCACCATCCCCCCCAGCGTGTTGCCAATCGTCGCCACTGCGATGGTTTGCCAAAACATGTGCGGGGCGGTGGCCAAGTAGGCGATCACGAACGGCTCCGAGCCCATGGGCAAGAGGGTGGAGGCGAGAAATCCTGACACAAAGACTGCACCCAATCCCACGCTTGGCAAAGAGAACCAAGCCAGGAATGACTCCATCAGCGCGGTGAGCGTGGCTTCCATTTTCAGTCCAGGTCCGCAGGAAAGTCTACATCACGGGTGCAGCCAGGGTCTGTCACCTCGAGCTCCAGGATGTCTCGGCCTGGCTGGCGAAACATCTGCCCCAACCCAGCCTCGATCGGCATGGACATGATGCAGTCGAACAGGCTTGAGGCACAGCCCACCGGATGCCCAGGGTGACCGCCATGAACCGGGCGAACGACCTCCACGCCTTGTTCAAGCACCGCCCTGACCTGCTGGTACGTTTGCGGAAGGATCCAAGGCATGTCTGCCAAGCCGATCATCCACCCATGTTGAGGTGGGGCAAGCGCAAGGACAGCGGCTTTGAGGGAAGCACCCATGCCCAGGTCTGCATCCGGTGCTTCCACCCAATCAGCATCCAACCCAGGGCAGGCCGACTGCAGTGCTGCCGATCGCCCAGGGCGCGTCACCACCACGAGCCGGTCTACCCACTTCAGCAGGTGCAGCGCACTTTGTTGCAAAACGGATTGGCCAGCGTCCAACTGCGCCAGCAGCTTGTCACGGCGCCCCTCTGGATCGAACCTGAGCCCTCTGCCAGCAGCCAGCAGGACTCCAACAACTTGGTGCATATAGACCTCATTTAGAGCATGGGATAATGACGCATCCACATTTAAGCCCGCCAGCAGGCTCACACATTGTCCGCCACCTGGCCAGACAGTTGAAAACTGACCCCCATGTACTCTGATTATCTCAAGCGCATTCTCACGTCGAAAGTGTATGACGTTGCTGTGGAAACCCCACTGGACCCAGCACCACTGCTATCTCAGCGCATCCAGAACACAGTGCTCCTCAAGCGCGAAGATACCCAACCGGTGTTCAGCTTCAAGCTCCGGGGTGCCTACAATAAAATGGCCAACTTGCCGCCTGCCGCCCTCGCCCGAGGGGTCATCGCCGCCTCGGCAGGCAATCATGCGCAGGGCGTCGCCCTATCGGCCAAGAGGCTGGGCTGTCGTGCAGTGATTGTCATGCCCACCACGACACCCGCTCTCAAAGTGGATGCGGTGCAGCGGCTGGGTGGTGAGGTTGTCTTATCAGGAGAGAGTTTTACGGATGCCTACCAACACGCACTGACGCTGGAAAAAAAACATCAACTTACGTTTGTGCACCCGTTTGACGATCCAGACGTGATTGCCGGACAGGGAACGATCGGCATGGAGATTTTGCGACAGCATCCCGGTCGCATCGATGCCGTGTTTGTCGCGATCGGTGGTGGTGGCCTCATTGCCGGCATCGCCGCCTACATCAAGCAGCTGCGTCCTGACATCAAGATCATTGGCGTGCAGACCGTCGACTCGGACGCGATGGTCCGCAGTGTCAGGGCAGGGCGACGGATCACCCTCAGCGATGTGGGACTGTTTTCCGATGGCACGGCCGTCAAGCAAGTCGGCGTGGAGACGTTCCGCCTGGCACGCGAGCTGGTGGACGACTTCGTGCTGGTCGACACGGATGCGATCTGCGCAGCAATCAAGGACGTGTTTCAGGACACGCGCAGCGTACTGGAGCCTGCAGGGGCACTGGCGGTGGCAGGCGCCAAGCAGTATGCCTCCCAGCACAAGCTCAAGGGCAAGACCCTGGTGGCGATTTCTTGTGGCGCCAACATGAATTTCGACCGACTGGGGTTTGTCGCCGAACGCGCCGAGGTGGGCGAGTTTCGCGAGGCAGTGTTTGCTGTCACCATGCCGGAAAAGCGGGGCAGCTTTCGTGCCTTGTGCGAGCTGGTCGGCAATCGCAACGTTACCGAGTTCAACTACCGGATTTCCGATGCTGAAAAGGCTCACGTGTTTGTCGGATTGCAGGTCAACAGTCCGACAGAGCCCGCCAAAATCGCTGCCAACTTGCGCAAGCACGGCTTTGACACATTGGACCTCACCCAGGACGAGATGGCCAAGACCCACTTGCGTCACATGGTGGGTGGCCGCTCAGCTCTCGCGCAAAATGAACTGCTGTATCGCTTCGAGTTTCCCGAGCGTCCCGGTGCGCTCATGCGGTTTCTCAACTCGATGAATCCCGAATGGAACATCAGCCTGTTCCACTACCGCAACCAGGGTGCAGACTACGGGCAGACATTGGTGGGCATCCAGGTGCCTCCCGGCAGTAAAAAAGCCTTCCGGGAGTTTTTGGAGGTCATCGGCTACCCCAACTGGAACGAAACGGACAACCCGGCTTACAAGTTGTTTCTCTGAGACAGTTGCGCCCAGTCAGGCCGCCCTGACGACCACGCTGGCCGATACCTGTCGGGCCTGATGCCTGGCCTCCTCCACGTCATGCCCGGTTGCCAATCCCACGCCCATGCGGCGCTTCACGAATGACTCCGGCTTGCCAAACAGCCGGACATCCGTGCCAGGCGCAGACAGGGCCTGGGCCAAGCCCTCAAACACCACCGCCCCCGCATCCACACCACCATAAATGACGCGGCTAGCAGCTGGGGACCGCAGCGAGGTGTCAACGGGCAAACCCAGCAGTGCCCTGGCATGCAGCTCAAACTCGCTCTGCACCTGTGAGGACAGCGTCACCAGGCCTGTGTCGTGTGGCCTGGGGCTGACCTCGGAAAACCACACCTCATCGCCAGCAACAAACAGCTCCACCCCAAAAATGCCCAAGCCACCCAGGTTGTCTGTGACATCGCGGGCGATTTGCTGCGCCCGCTCAAGCGCTTTGGGAGACATCGGATGGGGCTGCCAGCTTTCGACATAGTCACCGTCGACCTGCAAATGGCCGATTGGCTCACAGAATTGAGTGTGGGTCTGGCCGTGCGCGTCCAGCGCCCGCACGGTCAAGAGCGTGATTTCATAATCGAAATGAATGAACCCCTCGACAATGACACGCCCCGTCCCGACTCGCGCACCCTCCTGGGCATGCCGCCAAGCCGCCTCGACATCCTGCGGACCATCCAACACGGACTGACCCTTGCCAGAGGAGGACATGACGGGTTTGACCACACAAGGAAAACCGATTTCATTGCTCGCGGCCTGAAGTGCTTTCAATGAGTCCGCAAAGCGATAAGGGGAAGTGGGCAGGCCCAGTGTTTCGGCTGCCAGGCGACGGATCCCCTCCCGGTTCATGGTCAGTTTGGCTGCCCTGGCCGTTGGCGTGACCCGGATGTCGCCTGCCTGCTCCATCTCGACCAGCACATCGGTCGCAATCGCCTCAATCTCAGGCACCACGACATGGGGGCGTTCCTGCTCGATGACCGCCCTGAGCGCATCAGGGTCCGACATCCGGATGACATGCGCGCGATGGGCCACTTGATGTCCGGGGGCGTTGGCATAGCGATCCACGGCAATCACCTCCACGCCCAAGCGTTGCAGGGCAAGTATCACTTCCTTGCCAAGCTCGCCTGCTCCTAGAAGCATGACCTTTTTGGCGACAGGTGACAGGGGTGTGCCCAGGGTGGAAAGCGAGTGTTGGCTGGTATTCATCTTGATATCAAAGCAGTAAGGACATGTTGTAGGGTCCAGAGTGCCACAGGCGGCACGGCCTCGCAAGTGAGAACGCCCTGGCGAGTCGATGCGATTAAAATCAGCTGATGAATGCCAATTCCACCACTGCCGCTGCCGACGCGATCGCGTCTGCCCAGCGCACGCTTGCACTCGAGTCGCAGGCGATCCTCGACCTGAAATCCAGGCTGGGGGATGACTTCGCTCAAGCGGTATCGCTGCTGCTCGCCTGCAAGGGAAGAGTCATTGTTTGTGGGCTTGGCAAAACAGGGCATGTTGCCCGTAAAACAGCTGCCACACTGGCATCAACGGGTACACCGGCCTTTTTCCTGCATGCAGCAGAAGCGATGCATGGCGATATCGGCATGATCACGCCCCAGGACGTGCTGGTCGCCATCTCCTACTCCGGCAACGGCCAGGAGTTGCTCAGCGTGCTCAACGCTGCACACCGCCTCAATGTGGGTGTGATCGCCATGACCGGCAACCCATCATCCGAGCTGGCTCGCATCGCCGATGTTCACCTCGACATCAGCGTGAGCCAGGAGGCCTGCCCCCTTAACCTCGCCCCGACATCCAGCACGACTGCTGCGCTGGCCATGGGAGATGCGTTGGCGGTTGCCTGCCTGGAGGCACGTGGCTTCAGCCACGAAGATTTTGCACGCTCTCACCCTGGCGGTGCCCTTGGGCGCAAGTTGCTGACACGTGTGAGCGATGTCATGCGCACCGGATCCTCGTTGCCCACTGTGCCCGCCCAAGCCTCCGTGTTTGAGGCCCTGGAGGAAATCACGCGCAAAGGCATGGGCATGACCGCGGTCATTGACAGTGATGGCCACGCGGTTGGCATCTTTACCGATGGCGACCTGCGCAGGCTGATCGAGCGTACCGGTGACATCCGCAACCTCCCCGTGACGACAGGCATGACACCCCGCCCCAAGTTCATCCGCTCGGACGCCCTGGCTGTTGATGCCGCGAGTTTCATGGATGAGCACCGCCTCAACCAGATGCTGGTCGCAGACCCGAGCGGCAAGCTGATTGGCGCGCTTCATATGCACGACCTGATGGCTGCCAAAGTGATCTGACATGACAATGAAAAACAAGCCGATGATGGCGCACCCCGCCGAGTCCCTGGTCCTTGCCAGGGTATCCCCTGACCTCAAGGTACGACTCGCTCGCATCAGCCTGATGGTGTTTGATGTGGATGGCATCCTGACCGATGGCAGCCTCTGGTATGGCGAGAACGGCGAGGTGTTCAAGCGTTTTCACGCGTTGGACGGGCATGGCCTCAAAATGTTGGCCACCAGCGGCATCAAGGTGGCGCTGGTGACGGGGCGCGAAGGGCCCATTGTGGGGCGCCGCGCGGCTGAGCTGGGCCTGGGAGACGTCTTGCAGAACGTGAGGGACAAGGGTGCCGCACTGGCATCGCTCGCCATGCGCTACAACATCCCTCTGGAACAGACTGGCTTCATGGGCGATGACTTGATTGACCTGGCAGCCATGCAAAAAGCCGGGTTTGCAGCAACCGTGCCCGAGGCTCCCATGTACATCTCACAAGCTGCCCACTGGGTGTCCTCCAAGCCCGCCGGCTCAGGCGCAGCACGCGAATGTTGCGACATGATCCTGGCTGCGCAGGGCAAACTCGGTGCTTTCTTTCAGCCCGGCCTACTCGGGCCTGGCGTGATTCAGTAACCGTGGACTGATTGATGAAAGAACGCTTTTCCTTCTTGTTTTCACTGTTCATCATGCTCCTGCTGGTCATCGGGACATGGTGGGCGGCGGATTACACCCAGCGTGCGGTGGAGATAGACCCCCCCTCCAAGGCGACGCACGAGCCCGACACATGGGCTAAGCATTTTGTGCTGGTCCGCACCAGCGAAACCGGCATGGCGATCAATCGACTGGAGGGAGACTATCTTGAGCACTTTCCCGACAACAAGTCCTATGAAATCCAATACCCAAGGGCATATGGCATCCGGCCCGACAAGCCTGTGATGGTGGGCACCTCCAAGCTGGGCGTGGTGTTTGATGAAGGAAAACGCATCGTCCTGAAGGGTGACGCCGTTTTGCTGAGGGTGGGTGATAATGACAACGTTCCGCTCAACTTTTCCAGTCAGGAAATCATCATGCTGCCCGACGAGGAAATCACTTACACAGACCTGAGGGGTGTCGCGGTCAGCGGTCGCCACACCATGACCGGCGTCGGCATGCGTTACAACAACGCCACCCAACAACTTGAGGTGTCCAAAGACACTGACGTGGTGGTGGCACCGCGTGACGATCGCAAACGCTGAAGCCAGCGATCAACAGCACAAAGGGCTAGACTGCTATGTCTCTCAAACACAAACTGGTGGCTCTCATGGTGGGGATGGCTGTTGCGCCTGCCTGGTCGCAATCGGCTCCACCTGCAGCAGCAGCCACGCCGGCCGAAGAGCCCAGCACTCAGATTCTTTCCAATACCTTGCACTACGACGAGGTCAAAAAGCTCAGTACCTTCACGGGCAATGTCATCATGACCAGAGGGCTATTGACCATGACAGCAGAAAAGCTGGCGTTGCGCGAGGACCCCGAGGGTTTTCAGCACGGGACCGCCACAACAGACCCCGGCAAGCTTGTTCAGATCCGCCAGGAAAAGCCTGAGAACTTTGAAGTGCTGGAGGGAATCGGCCAGCGTGCCGATTACAACGGCAAAGATGAAATCTTCGACCTGATTGGGCAGGCTGTTGTCACCCGCTATATTTGCGGCAAACCGTTCGACACCATCAGCGGACAGCAGGTTCGTTACAACCAGAAAACCGATGTCTACGAGGCATTCTCAGGACCGCAATCCGTCAACCCCGGTGGTCGTGTGCGCTCCATCGCACAGCCTCGAGCCAAGATTGACGCAGCCGTAGCTGCCTGCCGCCAAACCCGACAGGCACTCAACCCATCCGAGTCCACCCAACCCGCCCGCACCACGGTTCCAGCCGTCGAGCCTTCCAACTTGCGTCAAGCGCCCCCCATGCTTGCACCCGCCGTTCGTTAAAGCTATCCAATGACATCAACCCTATCGAACCAAACAGGCTCAACCGCTCCAGAGGATCAGGCTCGCCGTGGCAACCTTCGCGCGACAGGACTGAGAAAGTCCTACGGTGGCCGCATGGTTGTTCAGGACGTCTCCATCTCGGTCGAGAGTGGTGAGGTTGTTGGCTTGCTCGGTCCGAACGGTGCTGGCAAGACCACCAGTTTTTACATGATCGTGGGCTTGGTGCCTGCGGATGCAGGCCGGATTGAAATTGATGGTGAAATCATCACCAGCATGCCGATCCACCTGAGGGCCCGCAAAGGCTTGTCTTACCTGCCTCAAGATGCATCGGTGTTTCGGCGCCTGACGGTGGAGGAAAACATCCGGGCCGTGCTGGAGCTGCAGATCAATCGCCATGGCAAGCACCTCAAGACGGCAGAGGTTAACGAGCAGCTTGAGCGCTTGCTCGAAGAGTTGCAGATCGTACATATTCGCAAAAGCACCGCACTGTCCCTTTCCGGTGGCGAACGCCGACGTGTCGAAATCGCACGCGCCCTTGCCACCAACCCACGCTTCATTCTGCTTGATGAGCCCTTCGCAGGGATCGACCCGATTGCGGTCATTGAAATCCAGCGAATTGTCCGTTTTTTGAAAAGCCGCGGCATTGGGGTGTTGATCACCGATCACAACGTGCGCGAAACCTTGGGCATTTGCGATCGCGCGTTTATCATCAGCGAAGGCAAGGTGCTGACCAGTGGCGAGCCAGATGACATTGTCAACGATGCATCGGTTCGCAAAGTCTACTTGGGCGAGCACTTCAAGATGTAACACTTCGATCAGATCCTCCTCGGATCCGATCAGTTTGAATAATTATTGCTGCACTGCACAGCAGAAAGTGCTCCAAAATGAGCATTCTTCTGCTGCATTTCCTTGATTTCCCCCTTCAAACCGATAAACTGAAATCGTCGAGTTTCATCCAGAAAGGAGAAAGCATTTGTGTTGATTTGCGCTGTTGCGCACCTTACCCAATCCATTGAGGAGAGCACTCATGAACCTGAGCATCACGGGCCACCATCTTGACGTCACGCCAGCCATACGCGAATACATCCAGACAAAAATCGCCCGCGTCACCCGGCATTTCGATCACGTTATCGACACACAGGTCATGCTTTCTGTTGAACCCCTGAAGCACCGTGCGGAAATCACCATGCATGTGCGCGGCAAAGACATCCATTGCGAGGCGCTGGAGGAAAATCTCTACGCTGCGATTGACATCCTGATCGACAAGGTTGATCGCAAGGTGATCCAATACAAAACCCGCACACAGAATCATGCGCATGTGCCAGTGAAGCGGCAGGTGTTCGAGTCAGCTTGACCATGCATCTAGCGCTTGCCTTGCCATCGCACCAAGGCTAGGCGACATAAAGCAACTGAATAATTCTTAACTCTTTCCGCGCAGCCCGCCTCTGAAGCGGGCTGTTTTCATGGTGCAAAGACAATGTGCAATTCACCATCACATTTTTGCAGTGCATCATATAATGGTAGCCATGAAGTTACTGTCAAAAATCATTCCGGAAAACAACGTCCTGCTCGGGCTGTCGGTCACCAGCAAAAAGCGTGCGCTTGAGCAAGCCAGCCTGCTGTTTGAGAACAATCAGGGGCTGGAGCGGGCTGCCGTCTTTGACAGCCTGTTTGCGCGCGAGCGACTCGGCTCGACCGGCCTAGGCGAGGGCGTTGCGGTGCCGCACGGCCGTATCAAGGGCATCTCGCAAGCCGTCGCGGCGTTCATCCGACTGGCTGAGCCGATTGCCTTTGACGCCCCGGATGGGAAACCCGTTTCCATGATGGTGTTTCTGCTCGTGCCCGAAGCCGCAACGCAGCAACATCTGGATATACTTGCTGAAATCGCGCAGTTGCTCTCCAGCGCCTCTGTCCGCGAGCAACTAGCTAGCGAACATGACCCTGCGGTGATCCACCGCATTTTGTGCTCTGAAGCGTCTGATTTACCCAGCGGAGCGACACAACCTTAGGAAAATTGCATGTTGACGGTCCAGGAGCTGCTTGATAACAACGGCAAAGACATTCCCTTTACCTGGATCGCGGGGGAGTCCGGCGCAGACCGGCTGATCACCGACAACGGCATGGCTTCTGCCGACCTGATCGGCCACCTCAACCTCATCCACCCTGCCCGCATTCAAGTCTTCGGCCAGGAAGAGATGGACTACTACCAGCGATTTGACTCCAAGCGTCGCGCACATCACGTGCAGGAGCTGCTGGCAGGTGGCGTGCCCGCCATCCTCATTGCTGACGGCTTGAGTCCACCTGATGACCTGAGCAAAATCTGTGATCGCAACAGCGTGCCGTTGCTTCAGACGCCAGTCCATGCTGCAGACGTCATCGACCTTCTGCGCATCTATCTCGCCAGGCGTCTTGCCCCCAAAACGACTGTGCACGGGGTGTTCATGGATGTGTTGGGCCTGGGCGTGCTGATCACTGGCGAGTCCGGCCTAGGGAAAAGCGAGCTGGCGCTTGAGCTGATCTCGCGTGGGCACGGCTTGGTGGCTGATGATGCAGTCGAACTGGCCAGAACCGCTCCACATGTGATTGATGGTCACTGCCCGCCTCTGCTGCAAAACCTGCTGGAGGTGCGGGGGCTGGGTCTGCTGAACATCCGCACCATTTTTGGTGAAACATCCGTTCGCCGCAAGATGAAGCTCAAGCTGATCGTGCATTTGGTGCGTGCATCCGCGCAAGACAAGTTCGAGCGTCTGCCACTTCAGGACCTGACCCAAGACGTACTTGGCCTGCCCATCCGCAAGGTCATGCTCCAGGTGGCTGCAGGCCGCAACCTGGCTGTCCTGGTGGAGGCTGCAGTGCGCAACACGATTCTCAAGCTGCGTGGCATCGACACCTTGAGCGAATTCATGGAAAGGCAGGCGCAAGCCATTGCCGAAGGCAGCAAATAAAACATGGACCAGCTCAGGGTCGTCCTCATCACCGGTATCTCCGGCTCAGGCAAATCGGTCGGACTGAAACTGCTGGAGGATGCCGGCTACACCTGCGTGGACAATTTGCCTGTCCGTTTTCTATCCGAGTTCATCGCCTCCATGCGTGAGGAGCTGACCAAGCGCGTCGCAGTCGCCATTGATGTGCGCTCACCTGGTGACTTGGATGAACTGCCTGGCGTCATCACCGCATTACGCTCGTCAGGCACGCAGCTGCGCGTGGTGTTTCTGGATGCTGACGATGACACGCTGGTACAGCGATACTCCGAGTCCAGGCGGCGCCATCCACTTTCAGAGCGGATTCAGTCCGAAGGGGGCGTGCCCTCACTCAAGGAATGCATCCTGCGCGAGCGAGAAATGCTTGAGCCCCTGCGCAATCAGGAGCATGTCATTGACACCTCCGGCCTGACACCCGGGCAGCTGCGCGCATGGATTCGCAACCTGGTTCAGGCAGACCGCACCCCACTCTTGCTGACCTTCGAGTCATTCGCCTTCAAGCATGGCGTGCCACGAGATGCCGACCTGGTGTTTGACGCCAGATGCCTGCCGAATCCACATTACGATGCCAGGCTGCGCCCGCTGACGGGTTGCGATGCGCCTGTCAAAGAGTGGCTCGAGCACTTCCCAGAAGTCGCCATGATGGTCGATGACATCGAAGCCTTTGTCCGCAAATGGCTGCCGCAATACTCCAGCGACACACGCAGCTACCTCACGATCGCCATCGGTTGCACCGGCGGCAAGCACCGGTCGGTCTACATCGTGGAAACCTTGGCGCAACGTTTCAGCGATCACCCACAGCTACTAGCGCGACATCGCAATCAGCCCGCACAAGAATGATGGCACCCTCCATCCCGTCCTGGTTTCGCACGCTTTTCCTCTGCATGCTGGTGGCAGCCTTGGCAGCGTGCTCGACCGGCAGGGGCAAGGGCGGCTACTACAAGGATGATGGTCCACACGCCAACCCTCCCTCCAACCTGGACAAGGTGCCGGATGCCGTACCCAAAATCGAGCCACTTGCCAGCGGCCCGAACAAGCCCTATTCCATTTTTGGTCGCCGTTATGTCCCGGACACATCTGGCAATCCGTATCGGGCAAAAGGCCTGGCATCCTGGTATGGCCGCAAGTTCCACGGCAACAGCACATCCAACGGCGAGCGCTACGACATGTACGCCATGACAGCAGCTCACCCCACGCTACCCATCCCCAGTTATGTCAGGGTGACGCGCGTGGCAAATGGCAAAACGGTGGTTCTCAGGGTCAACGACAGGGGTCCCTTTCATAGCGACCGCATCATCGACTTGTCCTATGTGGCAGCCTACAAGCTAGGTATATTGGGGCCAGGCAGCGGGGAGGTGATCGTCGAGCGCATCATGCCCGATGAAATCCGCAACTGGAGCAGGATTGCCGCCAAGTCGTCCTCCGCCAGTGAGCCACCCAGCTCACCATTGGTGACAGCGAACGCTCCGGGCGCAAGCATGACAACCCCAGTATCAGCCAGCGCACAGCCTATCGCTGCAGTGCCCTTGGCGCCAGTGGCGATTCCGCTTGCCCCCGTTGCTGCAGCTCAGCCTGCGCCCACATCGGCAACCGCATCCAACAGTTCGGCAGTTGCCGGCCCGGTCTATCTTCAGATGGGCGCCTTTGGAGACCCGGCCAACGCCCGCTCACTCGCAGACAGGCTGACCCAGCAGGCCGCTTCGATCAACACACAAGTCAGCGTCGATCAGCATGCCAACCAGCTTTATCGTGTCCGCATCGGACCGTTCGCCAGTCGTGAGGCCGCACTGCAGGCTGCAGAGCCACTCAAGGCTGCGACCGGCATTTCACCAGCCATCTCACTTCCCTGACCGCATCAAGGCCCGCGCATAGACCACGTCCTTGCTCAGGCCCGTGACGCTGGCAACAAGCTTGGCCACATCGCGAACAGACAAGGTCTCCAGCAAGGCATCGACCCAGGGATCCACAGCGGAAAAATCGATTTCCTCATCCTGTGACTGACCGGCACGTGCAATCGGATGCAGGATCACCACAAACTCACCCTGCTCGCGATGGCTGCTCGCATCCAGCCAGGACCTTGCATCCGATAGCGGGAACGTATGGATTTCCTCAAACCGCTTGGTGAGCTCCCGGGCGCATGTGACGAGCCGATCATCACCCAGCAAAACCTGCATGTCTTGCAGGCAAGCGCGGATGCGATGGGGGACCTCGTAGAAAGCCACGGCACAGTCGATGGATGACCATCGACGCAGCCAGCGATGCCTGGCTGTGGCCTTGGGCGGCGCAAAGCCGGCAAAGGCAAAGGCGGGATTTTCGTCCGAGGTCGCTCCACAGGCCATCAGGGCGGAGACCACGGCGCTGGGACCTGGCAACGGGATCACGCGCAACCCCGCGTTTGCGACCTCCCGCACGATCCGGCCACCAGGGTCACTCACGCCAGGAGAACCTGCATCGGAAATCAACCCGACTCGCTCACCTGCCTGCAGCCTCAGCACGATCGCCTCGGCAGCTGCAGCCTCGTTGTGCCGATGCGCAGCCATGAGAGGCGTACGAACACCCCAGGCATCCATCAGGCTGCGCGACTGCCTGGTGTCCTCGGCAGCTACCACGTCCATGCGGATCAATGCTTGCCAGGCGCGCAGCGTCAGGTCCGCCAGGTTCCCGATCGGCGTGGCTATCACATAAAGCGCACCGGCGGGCCAATCCTGCTCATCGACCCGCTCGATCAGGCGTTGCCAAGTATCATGGGGGTGATGGATTGGTCCGGTTGTCGTCATGTCAGGTGTTGAGTTTTGCTGCAAACATGTCAGTGTAGCGAGCATTTCACTTGCGTCGATTGAAACCCACTTCATGCCCAGCGATGATGACCTCGCCTTTGACCTGGCCAGTGCGATGAGGAAATCCCGACCAAAACACAAGCGGTGCAACAAGCACCCGTTACCCCCCCGTCCTGACACGCCGAGTTTGCTTGCCAACCCCTTGCCCTCGACTGTCCGCAGCCCTACCCAGGCGATTGGGGATCATTATGAAACCCGGGCTGCCCGCCTGCTGGCTGGGTCCGGGTGCGTGATTCTTGGACGACAGCTGCGTTGCCGCTTTGGCGAGATCGACCTAGCTGTTCGCGATGGGCGCACTCTGGTCTTTGTAGAAGTCCGCTCCAGCCAAACCTTGCGATTTGGCGGGGCAGCGGCCAGCGTCGGGCGCTTGAAGCAACAACGGTTGATTCTCGCGGCACGCTGGTGGATGCGAAGCTTGATTCAGGCGCACTTTGAGGGCGTGGCTGCGCCCTGCCGTTTTGATCTGATCGCATTCGAGTCCGACACGCCTGTTTGGATACGAGACGCATTTGGCGTCACATGAGATAATCGGTGTTGATCGAAACAGAGACTGGCCAATGGACTTTGCACAAAGACTCACTGCCCACTTTGAGGACAACATCTCCGCAACTCGCCGCAGCCTCGATAGCCTGCAGGCCCCATTGTTGCAGGCGATTGACCTCTGCTTCTCGACGGTCAGCAACAACGGCAAAATTTTGGCCTGTGGCAACGGTGGCTCTGCGGCGGATGCCCAGCATTTCATCGCTGAGCTGGTCGGGCGTTTTGAGCGGGAGCGACTGCCATTGGCCGGCATCGCCCTGAACACCGACACCTCCATCCTGACTGCCGTTGGCAATGATTATGGCTATGACCAGGTGTTTGCGCGCCAGGTTTCCGCACTTGGCCAATCTGGCGACGTGCTCGTTGCCATTTCGACCAGCGGGAACTCTGCCAATGTTCAGCTGTCCATTCAGGCAGCGCACGAGCGCGACATGCGGGTCATTGCCCTCACCGGCAAGGGCGGCGGGGCGATCAACGACATGCTCGGCGATCAGGATGTCCACCTTTGCGTTCCACACGACCGCACCATGCGCATCCAAGAGGTGCACATCCTGCTGCTGCACGTCTTGTGTGATGGGATCGACGCCTTGCTTCTCGGAGACACTCAATGAAGCCTGCCACCAACCTTCTGCGCCTGGGCGCTGTCATCCTCACACTGAGCACCCTCGGCGCATCACTCAGCGGGTGCGTTCCGTTGCTGATCGGTGGTGTTGCTGCTGGGACGACCGTCGTGGCAACGGACCGGCGCAGTGTCGCCGAGCAGGCTGAAGACGAAACGATCGAGCTCAAGGTCAGCACCGAGCTGACCCGCCAGTTTGGTGACACCGCTCGCATCCAAACGACCGCGTATCTCAACCGCGTCCTTCTGACTGGCGATGCGTTCAGCGAAAAAATCAAGCAGCAGGCTGGCGAGATTGCCAGCAAGACCCAGGGTGTCCGTTCGGTGGCCAATGAGGTGCGGGTCGGGCCGATTGCCACGTTTGCCGACGTGAGCAGCGACACCTGGGTCACCTCCAAGGTCAAGGCCACGCTGGCGACCACCAACGAAGTGCCGTCAAACACCATCTCCGTCACCACCAGTCATGGGGTGGTCTACCTGATGGGACTGTTGACCCAGCGCGAGGCAGACCTTGCAGCCAAAGCCACCTCACAAGTCAGCGGCGTCAAAAAGGTCGAAAAATTTTTCCAGATCATGACACCTGAGCAAGAGGCACGCATGCGAGCCAGGCAGCAGGAGTCGGGCTCACTGCCCTCCAGCAACCCAACCCCAACCGGTGAGGCACCACCCGCTGCCAAGGAATCCGCATCCACTGGCGGGGCATCTGGCGGTGTCACCACAGGAACGACTGCGCCTGGTGCTGTTGAGGTCATGCCAATCAAATGAAAAAAATCCTTGCACTGATGCTGATGGTGGTTGCGGGTGCGGCAACCTGGCTGCTTTGGCCTGCTTCCTCCAAGGCACCCGATGTCACGTTCACCACTATCAAAGGTGAACAAATCAAGTTGCAAGACCTGCGCGGCAAGGTGGTGCTGGTCAAGTTCTGGGCCACCAGCTGTGTCACCTGCATTAAGCAGATGCCAGACAACATCGAGGCATTCAACGAGTTTCATGGCCAGGGTTTTGACCTGATCGCCGTTGCCATGCAGTATGACCCTGCCAACTACGTGATCAATTACGCTGAGACGCGCAAGCTCCCCTTCACGGTGGCGCTGGATTCGCAGGGCAAGGTGGCGCGGGCGTTTGACGATGTCAAGCTCACACCCATCGCGTTTCTGATCGACAAAAATGGCCAGATCATCAAGCGCTACCTGGGTGAGTACAACAAGGCCGCCTTTCGCGAGACCTTGAAAAAAGCGCTTGCCGGCTGACACAGTCCCCGACCTTTCATCCAATTTCATCAACCTACTCTGACACTCCACGCCGACATGAACCAACCGACCCAAGCAGCTTCCTTGCCGCCTGATGTTGTTGCCAAAGTGCTATCCGAAAGCTTGCCTTACATCCGTCGTTTCCATGGCAAGACGATCGTCATCAAGTATGGCGGCAACGCCATGACAGAAGAGGTGCTGCAGCGCAGCTTTGCTCACGACGTGGTGATGCTCAAACTGATTGGCCTCAATCCTGTCGTGGTGCATGGCGGCGGCCCGCAGATTGATGAGGCGCTTCGCAGGGTAGGCAAGCAGGGTACGTTCATCCAGGGCATGCGCGTGACAGATGCCGACACCATGGAAGTGGTTGAATGGGTGCTGGGCGGCCAGGTTCAGCAAGACATCGTGATGATGATCAACGAGGCTGGCGGCAAGGCCGTGGGCCTGACCGGCAAGGATGGCTGCCTGATTCAGGCCACCAAAAAACTGATGCCCAACAAGGAGGATCCTGCCAAGCCGCTGGATATTGGATTTGTCGGCGACATCACGCGCGTGGAGCCCGCCGTGGTCAAGGCCCTGCAGGACGATCAGTTCATCCCTGTGATCTCTCCGATTGGCTACGGAGAGGACGGCATGGCCTACAACATCAACGCTGATGTTGTAGCTGGCAAAATGGCCGAGGTGCTGGGTGCGGAAAAGCTGCTGATGATGACCAACACACCAGGTGTGCTGGACAAGGATGGCAAGCTCCTGCGTGAGCTTTCCGCCAGAACCATCGATGCCCTGTTTGAGGACGGCACCATCTCAGGTGGCATGCTGCCTAAAATCTCCTCCGCCCTGGATGCGGCACGCAGCGGCGTGAAGTCTGTTCACGTCGTGGATGGCAGGGTGCCTCACTGCCTGCTGCTTGAGATCCTGACGGACCGCGGCGTGGGCACGCTGATCTCATCGCAATAATGCCTCGGCAGTTCAGCCTGTCACCACCCGAGAAAGCCCGCATCGCACGGGTTCATCTCCCGCATACTGGCCATGGTCCGATCCGGCGTGGCCAGCCCTTGTGGCTGTTCGACCTTGACAATACCCTTCACGATACTTCACACCGGATTTTTGCCGAGATCAACCTGGGCATGACAGCAGCTGTCATGGAAAGCCTCGGTGTGGACCAGGAAACGGCCAACACGCTTCGCTCCAAATACTGGCGCATGTATGGCGCCACCATGATCGGCATGGAAAAGCACCATGGTGTCAGCCCACGAGAGTTTCTGCATCGCAGCCACGACTTTGATGTGCGCCCCCTGCTGCGGTCGATCAAGGGCCTGCCTCAAAAACTCAAGCGACTGCCTGGCAGGAAAGTGCTGGTGACCAATGCCCCCCTTCACTACGCACGAGCCGTCCTGAAGCATCTGGGAATTCTGCGATGCTTTGAGAGCATCTGGGCGATTGAGCACATGCGGATTCACGGCAGCTTCAAGCCCAAGCCTTCAGCCGCTCTCATGCGCTACATCCTTTCCCACGAGGGTGTTCATCCCAGCAAGGCAGTTCTGATCGAGGATACGCTGTCCAACCTCAAGGGAGCGCGTGCGGCAGGCCTGAAAACCATCCACGTCTATCACCCCGGCACTCCTTTCTCACACGGCAAGCGCGGCCGTCCGTCCTTTGTGGACATGCGGGTAAACTGCATCAGTGATCTGCTCCTGCAGCGACGTCCGATTCGCTAGCGCGGCATGCTCAATAACGCCCAAGCGGACAACTCGGACTTTTCTGGATTCGAAGGGTGCCATGGCAAACAAAACAGGCGATCGCAAGCAACACATTCTCCAGCAACTGGCTCACATGCTGGAGCAGCCTCATGCCGGCCGTATCACCACGGCCGCCCTTGCCCGGGAACTCGGCCTTTCCGAGGCAGCGCTTTACCGCCACTTTGCCAGCAAGGCGCAAATGTTCGAAGGCCTCTTTGACTTCATTGAGTCCACGGTGTTTACGCTGATCAATCAAATCACGGCGCAAGAACAGGATGGCCGTCAGCAAGCGTTTCAGGTTGCCTTGATGCTGCTGGCCTTTTCTGAGCGAAACCGTGGCATGACTCGGCTGCTGACGGGCCACGCACTGGTGACGGAGGATGAGCGCCTGCAGCCCAGGATCGCCCACATCAGCGACCGGATCGATGCGACTTTCCGGCAATGCTTGCGACAGGCTGTCACTCAGGGATCGCTCGACCCACAAGCACCTGTCACTGCCATGGCAAGCCTGCTCACACACCTGGTGATGGGTTGCTGGCTGCGGTTTGCACAGAGCAGTTGGCAAGTGTTGCCCACTCTGCATGCCAAGGAGCAGCTGCGCCTGATTCTCGATGCACCGCTCGGCTAGGAGGACAGGCTAACCACGCCACTGCCACAAACCGCGCAGCCAGGATCTCGCCTGACCTTGACGGAATGCCAGCGCATGTCCAGCGCATCCAAAATCAAGAGCCGACCAACAAGAGGGTTGCCCGTGCCGGCAAGAACCTTGATCGCCTCCGCTGCCTGCATGGTGCCGATGATCCCCACCAAGGGTGCAAACACCCCCATCGTGGCACAGCTCATGGGTTCGACGTCCTGTGCCTCGGGAAACAGACAGTGGTAGCAGGGAGAGTTCGGGTCGCGTGGGTCAAACACGCTGATTTGGCCGTCAAACCGGACCGCAGCACCCGACACCAACGGGACGCGATGCGAGACACATGCCCTGTTGATCGCATGGCGTGTCGCAAAGTTGTCGGTGCAGTCCACCACCAGATCCACTTGTGAGATGGCCTGGCTCAAGGACGTATCGTCCATGCGGTTGAGCAGTGTCTCCACCCGGATGGAAGGGTTCAATGCGTGGATGGCTTGCTTGCCTGACTCGGCCTTGAGCACCCCCAGTCGCTCGGACGTGTGGATGATTTGACGCTGCAGGTTGCTGATTTCGACGGTATCGTGATCAGCCAGCATGAGGGTACCCACACCAGCCGAAGCAAGAT
>QXGG01171060.1_pt1 | contig 21204 bp, 13 predicted proteins | sample 1982491 | NCBI WGS metagenome assembly QXGG01 (sample SAMN09924614, study PRJNA488089) | Wastewater metagenome, whole genome shotgun sequencing project. | isolation source: South African research farm wastewater | place: South Africa: Irene, Agricultural Research Council, Animal Production... | reverse complement strand
TCATGCAGCATCAAAGGATCCGGCTTACTGCGTGTCTCATCTGCGCAACGGGTGATATCAAAATAGTCCACCATCTTGTGTCCACTTAATACACGGTGCAAACCTTGACGGCTTTTACCTGTGGCCACTGCAAGCTGATAACCCGCATCGCGGTACTCAGTCAGCGCATCCATCACGCCAGGGTAAAAAGGCGAAGGCTGCGCCTCAAGCTCTATATAGTAATCACTGTATTGAGTAATAAAGTGCTGTTTTAGTCCTGCGTCATCGGCTGTGGGATACAACACATCATAGGCTTGTGGCATCGCCAAACCGATAATAGCGCGCACATTGTCATCGGTGCAGCGCGGCACTCCACAGCGATCCGACGCCATGTGCATCGCTTCAACAATGCGACCAATGGAATCCACCAAAGTGCCATCCCAATCAAAAATCAATACTTTGAGTTTAGACACCACTGTCTCCATCCACTAACTGTGTAATCACACCCTGCCATTGCACATCAGGATCGGCATGCACCGCGAGCACTTCACCATCGGGCAAGGTGAACTTCAAATCACAGGCATGCAAAAATAAACGCTTACCCCCCATCTCCCGCACTTCTTTACTAAAGCTTTCATCACCGTATTTGGTATCGCCGGCGATGGCGTGTCCGGCATACAGCGCATGCACGCGAATCTGATGCGTACGCCCCGTGATGGGACTGGCTTCAATTAATGTGGCGTAATCACTAAAGCGACGTATCACCTTAAATAAGGTTAAGGCCTCTTTACCTTCAGGGTTGACCTCAACCATACGCTCACCGGAGCGCACATTGCTTTTTTGCAACGGCGCATCCACTTGCTTACGCGATGCGGGCCAGCGCCCTCGCACCAACGCCATATAGCGCTTATCAACACCATCAGCACGCAAAGCTTCATGCAAATGACGCAGCATGCTGCGCTTTTTAGCAATCATCAATAAACCTGAAGTGTCTCGATCTAAGCGATGCACTAACTCGATTTCTTTACACAAAGGACGCATCTGACGAAAGGCTTCAATCACACCATAATTAAGACCACTGCCACCATGCACGGCAATGCCTGCAGGTTTGTTCAATACAATCAAGCCTTTATCTTCATAGACGATGGCGGCTTCAAGGCGCTCTAGCAAGCCTTGTGCTAGAGGTTTAGGCTCATCCGCTTGCGTCATACGCATCGGTGGTACCCGAACAATATCGCCCTCTTTAATACGGTAATCAGGCTTAATCCGGCCTTTATTCACACGCACTTCACCTTTACGTAAAATGCGATAAATCATCGTTTTAGGCACACCTTTAAGCCGCGCTAACAAAAAATTATCAATGCGCTGCCCTTCCAGCCCTGCCGACACTTCCAGCAACTGCACACCTGTTGCCGCCTGTGAATCCATCTTAGACATAAACCTACACACCAAAAAAGATAATCAATCCATACTGCAGCAATGTTAACAACAATCCGTCGCAAGCATTGAGCAAATTAATATGCAGTTATGTACGAGCGACACACACAGTCCATCGATAACTTGAAAAGCTGACCCAGCACACAGCTTTTAGCTCGACCCAGCCCTGATGCGCGCCACTGATCACTTATCTAACAAAAGCCGTCACCAGCGCGCTCTATTTTGCGCTGTATATAGCCATAAGAACCTGTTAAACGAGCGCAATACAAGCGCCAGTCTCAAGACGACTGAGCCAACTACAGTTGTGGATAAACACAACGTAAGCCCATATATTTATTGAAGAAATTCAGGCTAGCTGCTATATTCCGACTGCTGCCAAAAGCAGACAGATCTGAAGTTCACGCTAAAAGAATTTAAAACAAAACGTCAGCCAAGAATCTGATAAGAGTATTATTACAAGGTCGCAGATACCTCGCTAAGCACCACACGACTTAGCCAAAACTGTTTAGAAACATAATCCGCGAACGCACAATTGCGATCGTATTTTTATAAACCCGCTCACGAATACATTGAGCGGCACCCGACTCAACCTAGGGAAACGTGAAGGGTGGAGATGCACAGTCGGTAAGCCTGCGTAGCCATGCGCTTTGATTCAGACGTTTCATCACGTCCGCGGCTCATCACTGATTCCTCCTCCTGAACACATGTGCTGCAAGCAATTTTAACACTGCAGCCACTGGAGACGCTGTCGCGATATCGGCTTATGACCCTTGATCGCTAGACACGGTTATTTTTAACTGCGCGACCCCAACACCGACCCAGCTTGTCGCGTGTGCCAATCAAGTGATCCGTGAACACGGAATATATTGGTAACCCATGAAAAGAATGCTAATCAACGCAACTCAACCCGAAGAGTTACGTGTTGCACTCGTAGACGGTCAACGTCTGTTTGACCTCGATATCGAGTCAGGCGCCCGCGAACAGAAAAAATCCAACATCTATAAAGGCCGCATTACTCGTGTAGAACCGAGCCTGGAAGCCGCTTTTGTTGATTTTGGTTCCGAGCGTCACGGTTTTTTACCCCTGAAAGAAATCTCCCGCGAATACTTTAAAAAGACCGGCGAAAGCTCAGGTCGCGTCAATATCCGTGACGTACTGACTGAAGGTCAGGAAGTTATTGTGCAGGTCGAGAAAGAAGAGCGCGGTAATAAAGGTGCAGCTTTGACCACCTTTATCAGCCTTGCAGGCCGTTATATGGTGCTAATGCCCAACAACCCGCGCGCCGGTGGTATTTCACGCCGCATCGAAGGTGAAGAGCGTAATGAGTTACGTGAAGCTCTCAATGGCCTGAATGCACCAGCAGATATGGGCTTAATCGTACGTACCGCAGGTTTAGGCCGTAACAGCCAAGAACTGCAGTGGGACCTCGATTACCTTGTACAGCTATGGACTGCTATTAAAGAAGCCGCTGAAGGTCGCAGTGCGCCTTTCCTGATTTATCAAGAAAGTAACGTTATTATCCGCGCCATTCGCGACTACTTGCGCCAAGATATTGGTGAAGTACTGATTGATAGCGTTGACGCTCAAGAAGAAGCCTTAAGCTTTATTCGCCAAGTGATGCCGCAATACGCGAACAAAATCAAACTCTACCAAGACAGCGTTCCCTTATTTAATCGCTTCCAAATTGAAAGCCAGATCGAAACCGCCTTCCAGCGTGAAGTCAAGCTGCCTTCCGGTGGCGCATTGGTAATCGACCCAACTGAAGCTTTGGTCTCGATCGATATCAACTCTGCCCGCGCAACTAAAGGCAGCGACATCGAAGAAACCGCACTGCAAACCAACCTGGAAGCCGCTGAAGAAATCGCGCGCCAACTGCGTTTGCGTGATATCGGTGGTCTGATCGTGATCGACTTTATCGACATGACGCCAGCGAAAAACCAGCGCGCGGTTGAAGACCGTATGCGTGAATGCCTCGAAGCCGATCGCGCTCGCGTGCAAGTGGGTCGCATCTCACGCTTTGGTTTATTGGAAATGTCGCGTCAGCGCTTGCGTCCGTCCTTAGGCGAAAGCAGCGGCGTGGTCTGCCCACGTTGTAATGGTCAAGGCATTATTCGTGATGTTGAGTCCTTGTCGTTAGCCATTTTGCGTTTAATCGAAGAAGAAGCGCTAAAAGATCGCACTGCTGAAGTCCGCGCTCGTGTGCCTTTCCAAGTCGCCGCTTTCTTGTTGAACGAAAAACGTAACGCCATCACCAAGATTGAGCTGCGCACCCGTGTTCGCATCTTTATTCTGCCTGATGACCATTTAGAAACGCCGCACTTTGAAGTGATTCGTTTGCGTGATGACAGCCCGGAAGCTTTATCGGGTCAATCCAGCTACGAAATGGCTCCAGAAGAAACAGAAGAAGTGCAACCTGTCAGCGCGACACGTTCACTTGTGCGCGAAGAAGCCGCGGTGAAAACCAGCAGTGCTGAACGTGTTGCTCCACCGCCATCCAAAGCGGTCACAGCACAACCGGCCACAGCACCTGTGGCTGCACCTAAAGCACAGCCGAGCTTATTTAAAGGCTTGGTGAAGTCTTTAGTCAGCTTATTTGCCAGCGATGATGCACCCAGCGAAAAGCCTGCTCAACCAGAACAGCCTGAGCGTACTTCGGCGCAGCGCAATACTGAGCGTCGTAATGATCGTCAGCAAACACAAAATCGTCGTCGCGAAAACCCGCGCAACAACCGCGATGAAGAGCGTAAACCACGTGACAACGCTCGTGACAACAACGCCAACCGCGATACGCCGCAGCGCGATCAGTCGGCCCGCGAGAACGCGCCACAACGCGACACTGCAGCACGTACTGAGCGCGAGCAAGGCAACAATGACAACCGCGAGAACCGCCGCGAACGTGCACCACGCGAAGCCCGTCCAGCACGCACTGAGCGTACCGAGCGCAATGAGCGTCCAACACGTGAACTGCGTCCAGCACGTGAAACACCTGAACTACGTAATGCGCGCAACACTCCAGCACCAGAGCAAGCATCAGCCGATGAAAAGCCTCGTGCAGCACGCAACACGCGCGACAACAATCAAAACGATGAGCGCCCTATTCGTCCTGAACGTCAAGAGCGTGCGCCGCATCCTAAGCACGATGCCGAGGCTGACACTCAAGAACTTGATGTGAATGCAGTTGAGCAAAATGATGAGCAAGATGACAACAACGATGAGCAGCAACCACGTCGCCGTTCACGCGGTCAACGTCGTCGCAGCAACCGTCGTGAGCGTCAACAAGTGGACGGTGAGAATACACAGTCTAACGCGACGTCTGACCAAGATGCTGACACTGCAGAACAACCTGAGGTAGCACCCGCGCCACAGGCTAAAGCAGCTGACGACAAGCCAGCCGCAGCGCCCGCAGCAGCAGACAAGCCCGCAGTAGAGCAAGCAGCAACCCGCACTGAAGCTCAAGCTGCACCTGCACAGCCTAAAGCTGAACAGCCAGCGCAACCTGCTTTAGTCACTGATGCTGCAGCAGGCCGTAACGCCGTGGCCACGGTTGACCCTGTACAAGCTGCAGCTTTGCCAATCGATCAGCCGTTACTGAAAATTTCTGAGCCATCACGTGCCCCTGCCGCTGAGGCGCAAAAGCCACAGCAAGCTACCGCACCTACAGCTACAGCTACAGCTACAGCTACAGAAAAAGCTGATACCCCTGCTCCAACTAAACCAGTGGAAGTTGCACCAGCAACTCAAAAGGCAGCGCCAACGGCACAGCCGACCACAGACAGCACGAAGGAAGACACGGCGGCGAAAAAAGCTGAGCCTGTTAAAACTGAAAAAAGCGCGCCAAGCGCTGCACCGGCAAAGCCAGCTCCAGCAAAAACTGCAGCTCAAGCGCCCGCACGTCCAAAAGGTCGTGCCGCCAATGATCCACGTGAGCGTCGCCGTTTAGAGCGTCTAGCGCGTGAAGCAGAAGCAGAAGCAGCACAAGCTCAGCCTGCAACTACAAAGCCAGCAACACCGGTGACGAATGTTGAGAAGCTCGATACGCCTCAGGCAAGCAAACCTGCGTCTGCGCAAGCAAGCGACGCGCCAAGCGCACCCGCTACCACAACGGTGGATACTCAGGTAACTGAAGCGCGTGCAAGCTACCCAACATCTCAAGCAGCGCCAGCAACACAAGTGCGCAGCGAAACACCGGGTGAGTATAAGATTGATAAGCAAAGTAACGATAGCGTAAGCACGACTGCAGAAACAGCAGCCGACTTACACAAAGAAACAGCAGCACCACAGAAGCCAACATCTCAACCAGATGACGCTCCTGCTGCCGAGCAGGATGAGACTAAGCCAAACGCCTAGTCTGTACCTGTGCTATAAAAAAGGATGCCCAATCGGCATCCTTTTTTTTGTGCCATAGATTTTGCATTACAGAATGATCACACCCGCACACATCGATCGATAACATAAAACCCAGATATGCCACAGCATACGCTCGCGCTTAAGCGCTACAGCACAGTAGGCGCGGTAGTGGTATGAAATATAATTTGATGTGCAGAGTGTAACGAGGGGAATCAACGCGGGTCGTTAACCCGCGATTATTGAGATACTAACTGGTCGCAGGCGTTTGTTCTGGATGGATATCAAGGCTGTGCAATGCAGTCATCACCTCAGCCAGCGGCAAACCGACCACCGCACTGTAACTGCCAGAAATGGTGCTGACAAAAATACCACCCTTGCCTTGAATACCGTAACCACCGGCTTTATCGCTTTGTTCACCCGTATGCCAATACCATTCAACTTCTTTGCTGGTAATGGGACGGAAGAACACTGTGGTATTCACCCGCTGGACGCGAATTTGATCTTTGGTTTTGATAGCAAAAGCCGTCATTACCACATGCGAGCGACCGGATAACGAGCGCAGCATTGTTTGCGCTTGAGCTTTATCTTCAGGCTTACCTAAGACTTTATCCTCAAGCACAACAATGGTATCAGCGGCCAATACAACAGCAGTGTCAGGATCTTGCACGCTATTAAAACCCGCTTCAGCTTTTTCTTTAGCCAGACGCTCAACATAAGAATTAGGCAACTCGTTCGCACGCAAGGTTTCGTCAATTGCGATATCCAGCACAGAAAAGCTGATATCTGTTTGAGCCAACAATGTGCGGCGTCTGGGCGATGTGGAAGCTAAGTACAGCGTCATACGTTTTTAAACCTATGTGGTCGATTCAGTGAATTTACAAATTAAATACAGTGCTAGAGTTATACTCAAGCTATGCGCTGCAGTACGTACGATAAGGGATGCTATTTAAAAAGCCCATGTGTTTCTCCTTGTCGTATTTATGGCTGTACTGCCGCATAGGATTATATAGTTTTGATTATGAGTGAAAAGGCGCTTGGGGTCACCTTTTAATCAAAGATGTCTGCTTTACGGACCCCCCTTCTCTGGAGTCACTCATGGAATCTGTTGTTATTCTTGTTGATGTACAAAATATTTACTACACCACGCGTCAAAGCTTTGCTGCAGGCTTTGATTATAATGCTTTTTGGGCTGAAGCCAGCGCAGGTCGCAAGGTCGTTAAAGCAATCGCCTATGCCACCGATCGCGGAGATGAAAAACAGCGCCAATTTCAAAATATTTTACGCGCTATTGGTTTTGAAGTTAAATTAAAACCCTATGTCCAACGTGCCGATGGCAGTCGCAAAGGCGATTGGGATGTAGGTATCACGGTGGATGCTATGGAGTATGCAGGTTTAGCAGACACATTAGTCTTAGCATCGGGCGATGGTGACTTTGATATATTAGTCGAACGCTTGCAGCAACTGTTTGCCCTGCGGGTGGAAGTCTTTGGCGTTGAAGAGTTTACCGCCTTCTCTTTAATTCGCGCGGCAACACACTTCAGGCCTATTAACGATACGCTGCTCTTGAACCGCCGTTAAACACCGGCAAAATCTGCAATGCGTCCGCAAATGCCTGCTGTCGGATGCCTTTTTGCCGCTGTGTATTGTGCAACAGTAGCCTTTGCAAAGGATCTGCGCTGGACAATTGCTGGGCAAAGGCTGTGACTGCTGGCGCAAATTTTAGCTGATCAGCCGGTTGCATCACATCATTTGCCCGCTCCAGTACATACGATTCGCTGGGCAGCATAATATGGCTGTAGCCACCATGAATGGCAAAGCTCAGCCCTGCGGTATCATAATCACCAAAGTAGATCAGCGGTTTACCTGCAGCAATACAGGCCTCGCGCAACGCTTTACACCCTTTGCTTTCCTCTTGATTACCTCGGTAGATCACCAAGGCTTCTAAGGCTTCACGTGGCAACTGATAGCGCTGTGGATGTAGAGCAAAATACTCATAAAAAGCATCGCGATTTTCCACCACCAGCACATGCGCGTAAGCATTGAGCTGCAGCGTTTGCCAGTCCAGATCCATCACCCATTGGCTGGGCGATGCAGTCACCCACTCGGGGAAATACGCACCGCAATTGGCTTGTGCCATCAGCACTCGGCGCTCCATCGGCGCTACGCCTGTCGTTTTATACTCACCATCGCCCAGTAGTGCATGATCCAGACGCGAGCCTTGGCTCAAATCAACCTCACTGGTAACCAAGTTCAACTCGCTTAATGTTTGATCGATCACCTGCAATACTCTGCGCTCAAAACGCAGCTGGCGACCGCCATCGCTCAACCAAGCCTGCCAGTGCACATCATGCTCAGTACACCAAGCTAATAATTCTTGCATGCTTTTATTCGCCACGGCTCGTTCCACATAGCTGTGTTGGCTGGCGAGTTGGGCATGCACCTCACGTAAAACTTTGCGCACCCGTACCGATAAATCAAGCGTCATGCTAAAAGCCCCTCACTTAATAATTGCAACTCAACGTCTCTTACAATCATCACCTGATTAAAGACACTTTCTTCGGCCTGATCATACTGTAAATAAAAGGCGCACTGCTCGGCCTCAGGCAAGCCTTGATACTCAGCAATCACTTGGTACACCCATATTTCAGGATCCCAGCCTAAGCCAGACTCGGCCAAATAATCCAACGCACTGCCGCTGCATTCTTGATCCAGCACACTGACATAAAACGACACCACATCGTCATGCAGCGCCCGCCGTGTAGCCAGCACGCTTTCATCTTCTTGCCAGAGCAAGGGTGGTGCTACGCTGGGCAGATCGGCCCCACGTTCAGCTCGCGCCGGCATCTGCGCAATCATATGCTGCATCGCATCTTTATCTTGATGATAATCTAGGGCAATCGATACGCTCGCCCGTAAAGGAGCGGCTTGATTGACTAAATCCACCACATGGCTGCGCTGCGCGTAATCAGCAGGTTTAAAATTGGGCTGATTTTGGAAAAACTGCAACATACCGCGAATCAACACATTGCGTGCTTGTTGTTGACGAAAACGCGCCATCAACTCACGCAAACGCTTTTGTACTTCACGCAAGCTACTAAAGTGCACACTGACTTGGCTTTGCAACTGACGCACAAGCAGATGACGCAAACCACTGTGACTGCCGGCATATTCGATCAGCTCACTGAAATCAATCAGCTCTAAACCATCGAGCCAACGCACCACTTCACTGTGTGCTTTTTCATTTTCATGGATTTTATCTTGCACCGTGCTGACAAAGGCAAAGTCACTGTTGAGGCGATTCCATAAACTATCAATACCAGTGGCAATACGGCTGTTTAGATCATCGACTTCCTGACCTAACTTCACAGTGTAATTGGCGCTGCTGTGATAATCACCGCGATGCTCAGCTGTGTTGATTTTACCCACCAGTAAGCGAATGCTGATTAAGAAATCACCCACATCCACATTGATCTTGCGCCGCTGCTCATCCGAAGTCAGGTGCACCAGTAAATCACGCACCGGACCGGTAATCTTTAAACCTGAGTCTTCATCCGCACGGCGTAAAATATTGGCTTCAATCAATTGATTGAGCACGCGCGCGCCCACTTGCAGCTCATCAATATCCGCACCGTGGTAATTTTGTACCAAGAGCTCACTGTGTTTACCCAGTAGACGCAGGCGCTCAATCCCCTGTTTAACTTCCTGTGTGTGGTAATCCAAGGTACTCATTCAAGCAAACCTTCTTGACTGGGCGCAGGCTCTTCTTCGATATAAATCTGCTCTTCTTCACGAATAAAACGCGCCAAATCAATTAAGTAATCAATTTTCCCCGTGACAATATAATGGTGACGATCTTTATGCGGCTGATGGACATACCCATGGCTGCGCAAACGATCAAACACCTGCTTCAACTGCCCGGTCACATCATCACTTTGTGACTGGAAAAATCGCGTATCGGCTAAGGCTTGCAACTGCTCACGCAAGCTGGGGTTGTTTTCAATGCGCGCGGCTAAGTCATGGCGATTGAGGATATCACTGGCGGTTAGGACATTTTCATGACCCATGGTTTCTTGGGTCAACTGCAAGAGTTTCAGCATGGGAATTAGACTGTCGAGCGTCTCCTTAAACTGCTGCGATAGCTGATCACGCACGGGCTGAGTCAACTCACGCCACGCTAAAAACCAGACGCTGCCTTCGGGATTACTGGCCAAGCGGCGATTGAGCGGGCGCAAATACTCATCTAAAGCGGCTCGTTGCTGCGCATCTTGCAAGCGTTGAAAAGCACTGCTGTGCGTGACTTCACAAATAAAGCCACCGGCCAATAACTGCTCAAGTAAGTCACTGTACTGCATCATCATTGCGTGTGCTCCTCACGTCGTTGCTGTAAGCGTTGCGCCAGTCGACTGAGTTTCGGCTCAATGCGCTTAAGTTTACTGTGCACTGTGTTGCGACTGTCTTTTTCAATCAAATAACGGTGCTTAAATAAAGTTAAAACATCCGATTCAGGGTTAGGAAAAGCGCCCACAATAAAGATATTGTTGTTCTCACAGGCTTTAAAGAGTTTTTCCACGTTGTGATACGCCAAGGTGCCGATTTCATCAATGGGCCAATGAATCGTCACCTCTGCCGCTCCGCGCAGTAGGCGAGTAAAGGCCAGCAAATACTTACACAAAATCAGATAAGCCATGCCATGGCTGGACGATTCAAGCAGCTGGCGGTCATTGCGAATAATCAGGTCTGTGCCACCTTCATTGAGATGCAACTCCAGACGCAGCAGGCTCTCAAAACTGAACTGCTGATCGCTGCGCAATAATTCAGCCACATCACTGAGCGCATCAAGGTAGGCATCGTTAGGCAAAGCTTGCGACTCTTCACGCCATTGCCCGTACAACTTCGCAAAACGTTTTAAAGCATCCCAAAAGCCCAGTTCATCAATGGTTGACTGAATTTTCACTTCAGACTTATGAATACCTTCCAGCACAAACTCGTCACTGACCTCACGGCTTAAGCTCTGACTTTCACTGCTGATACGGCGATTGAGGTTGCTAAACACTTTAAAGAAGCCTTGCAGATCATTGCCATAGTTGCGCCCCGTCTCCAGCAAGCTTTGTTGCTGGTTGTGCAAAATACGCAGCATATCTTGATAAGCCACCAGTGACGCCTGCGGGCTTGGCGTTAAACCTAAACGCTGCTGCTGCACGCTCCACAAATCAATAAAGTGCGCGCTGGCATCCTTTAATAACTCACGCTCAAACAGATGCAAGCTGTTTTTGAGGCCCGCATCCAATGCCTGCTTGGCCTGCAGCGCACTGCGCGCACGCTCAATGCGCTCAACGTAATTACCGGTATTGTGTTCAGTATCGGCGCACTGATGCTCAGCGGGAGCTGGAAAGCTTTCTAGCTGCTTGAGTAAGGGCATAATCTGCTCTAAGACTTTACGCTGCGCATCCAGCTGTTTTTGCAACTGCTGAATGCTCTGCCCTGCACTTTTTTTCTGTGCTAAAAACGTCTGCTCTAACGCACCCAGCTCTTCACTGAGGGTCAGCACCTGCTGCTGCAGTTGATGCTCTTGGGCTAAGAGTTCAGGCTTGCGTAACTGCCAATCCACACGTAAAAAGTGGCGGTAATCTTCCAGTTCATCACGGCGGGTTTCAGCATCATGGATGTGCGCGCGAATCGTTTTTAAGCGCTGCTCAATATCTTTGAGCTGATCGGGATCAAAGCCCTGCTCACGCAGTTCACGCTCCAGCGCCACTTGCAACTCATGCACTTGCTGCTCAGTTTCACGACGTTTGTGCGTGATGCTGGCGCTAAAGTGTTGGATTTTCTCATCCAAGGTCTGCAGCTCATGCTGCCAATCGGCTTGATACTCCAGCAACATATTACGAAATGCACTGTCACGCTCTTTGAGTGTGCTCTGCTGCTGCGCCGTAAGTGCGCTCAGTTGCGTATCCAGCTGCTGCTGTTGCGCTTGCAGCTCAAGCTTACGCTCTTGTAGTAAGGCTTTATGCTGCTCGATCAGGCGCTGGCGTGACTCTTGCGCAAAGCCTAAATCACTGCGATAACGCTCACGAATCTGCTGCGCCTTATGTAAGGCCGCGTGCTGCAATTCGCTGTTAGCGTTGTGCGTTTTTTGCGTCTCATGCAACGTCTGTAATACGTGCTGAGCCGTGTGCAAGGTATCTAAGGCTTGTGTCATCGCCGTTAACAGCGCCTGCTCATCTTGGGCATAAGCCGGCAGTTCAATCGCTGCCAAGTGCAAACGCATATTAAACAACTGTGCGGCATGCTGATCAGTCTGAGCGGTATCTGGCAACTGCATCTGAGGGGCTAAATCGGTACGCTCCAGTAACTCCTCACGGATCACTTTACCCACGCTGTGCTGCCAATCAGGCACGTGCTCGTGTAAAAACTGACGCAAGCTGCCGGCACTGGGTTCGTGCTGGCGCTTGAGCTGTGCGTAATCTTGCTCAGCCTGACGCACCTGCTGGTGCTGATGTTGAATCTGCGTTAAATGCTGATCTTGCAGAGTTTTGCATTGCTCATACTGCTCACGCAAGCGCTCCACATCATCATTTTGCTGAGTTAATTGCTGCTGGATGGCTTCAAGACGGGCCTGCTCTGTTTCCAGCTCAAGCTGCTCTTCGGGCGTTAATAGCGACACGCCCAAACGCGCTTTAACCTCAGCTTGCTGTTGATAAATTGCGTTTAACTGTGCTTGAAACTCAAGTTGCACACTGTGTTGTTGCTGCTGATGCGCTTGTTCTAACTCAGTTTTGTGCTGTTGATGCTGTTGACGTGCTTGGCGCTCTTGATCACGCACCTGCTGTTGCTGTTGCGTCTGGGTTTCGACAAATTCATTGAGCTGTCCAGCCAGCTCCAACTGACGCGCCTCAAAACGCTGGCGTGAGTTGCCCGCTTCCTCACGCAATAATTGCAAATGACGGTCCAGCTCATCACGTTGCGTGCGCCAACTGGGCAGCTGACTGACCGCATGCTCAAGCCCCGCCATATCGCGCTGACTGAAATCAGTGTAGCGCTGCTCAATACTCTCGAGATCAGTTTGCACTTGTTTTAATTGACTGGCAGCCTGACTGTGACTGGTATTGAGGCTGTGCCGAGCGCTTTGGTAGGTTTCATCCTGTTGCGCCAATTGGCGTTTAACCTGACTGATCTCAGCTTCTTGGTCAGCACAACCGCGCTCCAACTGGCTGGCATCCTTGAGCAACAAGGGTTGTAACTGCCACAGCGCTTGCTCGGTATTGCTCAGGCTGTCCACTTGACTGCTGATGCGGCTCATTTCGGTTTGCAAGCCACTGAGTCGTCGTGATTGGCGCACCTGCTGCACCCACTCACGCACCTGCGCACTCTTCACCTGTGTGGTCGGCAACGCCACGCCTTCATCTTCAAAGATGGCCGCCAGCATGGTTTTCAAAGTATCCATTTTGCCTTCTTTGGCATGCACCGCTGACACCAGTTTTTCAATATGGCGTAAACGATGTGGACTACTGACCAGGCTGTAACGCAGCGCAATCTGGCGTAAATGCACCGATTCAGTGCGTGAAAGCGCAGTACTAAAAGAGCTGAAATCATTTTGAATAATGCTACGGTACTCGTGAATCGTACTGATGCGATTGGAGTACTCAACCTTATTTTGACGCAGCTGCGCAGTAAACTCTTGATAGCTCAAGGCCTGCGCCTGACCTTTAGCATTGGTGCGTAAATACTGCTCGGGAGCGTAAGCACTGTTAATAAAGCGGTAACTCACCCCTTCTTCTTTTTTACGCGTGATGGTGACCTGACACACCGTACCGGCTTCGCGGCGGTACTCATAAATCAAATAAGAATCGCTGTGCGGCAGGTAAAACTGATCAAACTTCTTACGCGTTTTGGGCACAACATTGTTGGGCCGCTCACCGTAAAAAACCGGAATCAAACGCTGTAAGGTGGTTTTTCCAGAGGCATTGGTACCGCAGATATTGGTATGGCCATCCAGGGCCAGTTCAATAACGCCCTCCAAGTGGCCATTGATCATGATGATGCGTAACAAGTGGGACATAAGGTGCTGTGAGCTCCATGTGAAGGCTGCGGGCCTGGACGGCGTCCGTATAATTCATGGAGTCTAGAATACAATATTTTCGCCGACTTAGAGTGGCTGTTGGGCGGGGTAGCGTGTTTTTAATAACGCCATTGCAGATCAGAGCGGCATCCAGAATAGAGCGCACTAGGATTTAAGGCTATTGAGCTCAAGCTGAGCCTCGGTCTTGCCTGACATAGGCACGATTAAAGTACTTTGGGCTATGGGCACACAGCGCACCTGCAGTTCGGTGGCGCACTGCAGTCACATAGCAACACAGCCCAAAATACGTCTAGGGATGCTGTTTTATTGCGCAACAAAGGTCGGCAGATCGGCCAAATTCACAGTTTGCGCTTTACGCGGCGCAATAATCAACGCTTCGCCATCCACCACAATTTCATCACGCTGATTGACCACACGGGTCATAATGCGCACACGAAACTTAGGCAACTTTTCTAAAATTTCCAACTGCACCGTCAGCTCATCGCCCAGCTTAACTGGCAATTTAAACTCCATCTGCTGACCCAAATAAATAGTGCCCGGCCCTGGTAACTCACAGGCCACCGCTGCACTGATCAAGGCACCGCTGAACATGCCATGGGCAATGCGCTCTTTAAACATCGTACCTGCTGCATACTCAGCATCTAAGTGCACCGGGTTGCGGTCGCCTGACATACTGGCAAACATCATAATATCGTTTTCAGTTACCAGTTTGCTAAAGGTGGCTGTTTGACCTTCTTGCAACTCGTCATATGCCGTGCTTGTACTTTGTGTCATGTCTCTCTCCAGTTTATTCTTCTATAGGTTGCATTGAGCGTTGATGAGCCAAAGCTGCATCGAGCCAACGCATAATATCTGCTGTGACTTCAGCGTAGTTAATTTCTTGCAAAACTTCATGCCGCGCTTGCGGGTACAGTCGAATATCCACAGCACGGTTACCTGATGCGCGTAACGCATTGGCTAAATCAATCAAGCGATGGCCGTGATTGATCGGATCGGCATCACCACCAATCACCAACAAGGGCAAATCATTATCAATCTGCACCAGATTGCGCACGGGGGTGACATGCTGCAAACCTGCTAAAAAATCCAGCCATAACTGTGTCGTGCATATAAAACCACACAACGGATCAGCAATATAGGCATCCACTTGCGCCGTGTCACGGGTGAGCCAATCCCAAGCGGTACGACGCTGCTTAATGGCGCGCTGGTAAGGATAAAACACCAGTGCATTGAGCAGTTGACTGCGTCCACGCGGCCCTAAACGCCAGCGTTCAAAGCGTGCTAAGCGCATCGCCGCCCGATAACGCAGCGATGTTTTAAAGTAATTGGAGCCCGATAAAATAGCACCTTGCAAACTGCAACTGTGCTGCATCAAATACGCAATGGCGATGTAACTGCCTAAGCTGTGCCCAAACAACACAATCGGCGTTGTAGGATAACGCACACGCACATAATGATTTAAACAACACACATCATCCACCACGCTGTGCCAACCCTGCTCATCGGCAAAATGACCTAGCGTACCTAAGGTGGAGGTTTGCCCATGCCCACGCTGATCCAACGCAAACACTGAAATACCCTGTGCAGCTAAGGTGTGAGCAAAGCGTGCGTAGCGTTGACTGTGCTCAGCCATACCATGAGCAATCAGGATAATTGCGCGCGGTGGTGCCTCACTGGACCAGTGATTGACGTAGAGCTGAGCATTGTCATTGGCGGTTAACCAAAACGCTTTATGGCGCATGCTGGTTTCCTTCTGGCTTGGGCCTGACTGGCATTGTAATGCTTATCCTGAAGCTTTGGGAGGCAGTGCAGATCACACGCAAAATGAGAACTATAAATAGAAATTAGTCGTAAAAGTGACCAAAAGTCCTTATTTTGTGCTGGTCGCATATTTATAAAGCTGCTAACCTCAGGGCGTTTGCTAAATAACAAAAAGCAAAGCAAAACCATTCATTAAAACCTGACCTTGAGTGAGATGATTGACACAAACACGCACTTGAGTGAACTTAAACCTACAATCTTGTTACAGGTAGGCCATCACAGCGTAAACTAGTTCATCTATTGATCTTGTATCGCACCGTGGAGACACTCTGCCTATTTTATAGTGTGTTTTTTTGTTGAACACTTTCACCCTGCAAAACGAGCTGATGCTTAGGAGTTGACTTGCATGAACGAAGACTTCTGGAAGGACAAATACCCTGAGGGTATTCCCACCGAAATCAACCCTGACCAGTACCCCAATATTCAAGCGGTACTGAAAGAGTCCTGCCAGCGTTTTGCTGACAAACCTGCATTCACCAACCTGGGCAAAACGCTCACGTATGGCGATTTATACCGTATGTCAGGCGATTTCGCGGCCTGGATACAAAACTACACCGAGCTACAGCCCGGCGACCGCATTGCCGTGCAACTGCCCAACCTGCTGCAATACCCTGTGGTGGTATTTGGTGCGATTCGCGCGGGTTTAGTGGTGGTCAATACCAACCCACTTTACACCACCCGCGAGATGGAGCATCAATTCAACGACTCGGGCGCTAAAGCCTTAGTGTGCTTAGCCAATATGGGCCATTTAGCCGAAGCTGTTGTGCCAAAAACCGATATTAAAACGGTGATTATCACTGAAGTGGCTGATTTTTTACCGCCCCTAAAGCGTTTCGTGATCAACAGTGTTGTTAAGTATGTGAAGAAAATGGTGCCGGCTTTCCATATTCCCAACTCACTTAAACTCAATGATATTTTGGCTAAAGGCAGTAAAAAAGCCGCGCGCAATGTCAATCCGGATGCCAATGATTTAGCTGTTTTGCAGTACACCGGCGGTACCACAGGTGTAGCTAAAGGCGCTATGCTCACGCACCGCAACCTGATTGCTAATATGTTGCAAGCCCAAGCGATGATGGCCTCCAACTTAGGCCGCGGTACAGAAACCATTGTTGCACCGCTGCCGCTCTACCATATTTACGCCTTCACCTTCCACTGCATGGCGATGATGATGACCGGTAATAATAATTTACTGATCACCAACCCGCGCGATTTACCCAGCATGCTTAAGGATTTAAAAAACAATCCATTCACCGGTTTTGTCGGGCTCAACACCTTATTTGTAGCCTTATGCAACAATGAAGAGTTTCGCAAGCTGGACTTCTCCAAGCTTAAAATGACCGTTTCTGGCGGCATGGCTTTGCAAATCAGTGCCGCTGAGCGCTGGACACAAGTCACGGGCGCAAGCATCTGTGAAGGTTTTGGTATGACCGAAACCAGCCCCATTGCTACAGTCAACCCCATTCAAAAAATTCAATTGGGCACCATCGGGATTCCGGTCGCCTCTACACTGTGTAAAGTGATTGATGATGAAGGCAATGAACTGGCGTTAGGCGAAACGGGTGAGCTGTGCGTTAAAGGCCCGCAAGTGATGAAAGGCTATTGGTTGCGCGAAGACGCCACCAAAGAAGTGATGGATGACGAAGGCTGGCTGCGCACGGGCGATATTGCCATTATCCAAGAAGATGGTTATATCCGCATTGTCGACCGCAAAAAAGATATGATTTTGGTTTCAGGCTTTAACGTCTACCCCAATGAGATTGAAGACGTTCTTGCCAGCTTACCGGCCGTTTTACAATCAGCTGCAGTCGGCGTACCCAGTGAAAAAACCGGTGAAGCCATTAAAGTCTTTATCACTGTACGCCCAGGCCACAGCCTCAGTAAAGAAGAAGTCATTGCGCATATGCGCAGCAACTTAACCGGCTATAAAGTGGCGCATTTTGTTGAGTTTCGCGATGAGTTACCCACCACCAATGTGGGTAAAATATTGCGTCGCGCCCTGCGTGATGAAGAACGTAATAAAGTTCAACAAGCAAAAGAAGCGCAAGCAACACCAGCTTAAACTTAGGCTCAGCAGATACCTGTTGTACAACTGTAAAACGCGAGGATCGGCTCGCGTTTTTTTATGCGTAAATAACTTATAGAAGGCATGTGTCGAGTTGTACTTATCCTGAAATAAAAAACGCGCCATTGGTATATGCCTGATTCAGACAAATACCAATGGCGCGTTTAGGATATGTGTAACTTAGCTTTTTACGCTGGTAGCCGGTAGTTCTGCTGGTTTACGCGTTTCTGGTGTAGAGCGACGAAAATAGCTGACTTGTTGCTGACCACTTAAACCACGAGGAATTTCTTCAATCTCTCCGCCTTTATTTAAAAATGCGGCAGTTTGCTCTGCGAGAGTATCGCGTGAAGTGCTGGCTTCTTCAGGTTTGGTACGGGTACTTGAACCTTTAATACGCATGACGACCTATGACCTCCTCAAACGTTTAGGTTCTAAATAATAATCTAAAAGCCTATAAAAGTCAATCACATATAACTATAAGCTATAAAAAAGTACACAGCCTACTCTATATATCTCAATTTGCAATACGATCTGTTTATGACTCAAGCGCAGGCCGTATTGAGCACAGCTTAACGACGAATCGTTTTCAACAAATCATCTGGCGTGATATGCCCCACCACACCCGCATTGGCATTGGCTTGCGCGCTGCCCAGCAGATCGGCATTGAGAATATGACCTTTCATTTTACCGATAATATGCATTTCACAGGGTTTGCAATCAAACTTGAGCGTGAGCACTTCATCCCCATGAATCAGCTGCATATCGCTCACTTTTGTGCGCACACCAGTCACGCCTTTAGCTTGTTTGGGGCACAAGTTAAACGAGAAACGTAAACAATGCTTGGTGATCATCACCGGAACATCGCCCGCTTCTTCATGGGCTTCATACGCAGCATCAATCAACTGCACACCGTATTTATGATAAAAAGCCCGCGCTTTTTCATTGTACACATTAGCTAAAAAAGTCAGGTGCGACTCAGGGTAGACCGGCGGTGGATCACTGACAGGCTTGCGAAAGCCTTTAGGGTGCGCCGCAATACGCGCTGCAGTTAAGGCCTCAATCGCCTCACGGCGTAAGGCTTTTAACTGCGAATTGGGCACAAACCACGCCGATTGCATGTGCACCGCGATCTTCTGCGCATGGTAGAGCGTGGTGCCGAGTTTACTCAGCGTATCTTTGATTTGCGCTTGGTTCTTCTGCGTATCAGTGGCCAAAGTGAAAGGCCCCGCGTGTTGCACACTCACGCTCACCCCTTCCTCACTGGTCACAGTCAGCGTCAGTTGTTGTTCATCGAGCTGCAGCTGCCAATCGACTAGCACACGGCGCTCGGCAGATTTTTTCTGCAAAGCCTGTTGCCAATTTTGATCCATATTGCGATTGAGTTGATACGGCGGGCGCAATTGATTGAGCTCAGCAGGCATATCATTGGGCACTACGCGGTATTGGCGCACCATCTGCCCCTCAACCTCATACTCACAAACTTGCTGCACCGTATTGGCACGAAACCCCACTATCTCACGCTTATACAGCACATTTAAGCCATCGCCATTGGCCAAAGGTTCGGTGGTTTGCACGCTGATATCGTTTTTACCAATACCTAGAATTTCACCTACAGGTAAACCAATAAACTTCGGCGAATCAAAGGCGCCAATATCAATTTTACGATCACTGACAAAATAGTCGGTACTGCCGCGATGGAAGGTTTTATCCGGATCAGGCACAAAAAAGTGTTCGGTAAAACCACTCGAAGAACGTGCTAAATCAGGACGATCTAACAGAATTTCATCCAACTGCTGGCGATAATAGGCGGTGATATTTTTAACATAGGTTAAATCTTTATAACGCCCTTCAATCTTAAAGGAGCGCACACCCGCATCAACCAAATCACGCAAATTGGCGCTTTGGTTGTTATCTTTCATCGACAATAAGTGCTTGTCGTACGCCACCACACGACCTTGATCATCTTTCAGGGTGTAGGGTAAACGGCAGGCTTGTGAGCAGTCGCCACGGTTGGCGCTGCGCCCCGTTTGCGCATGGGAAATATTGCATTGTCCGGAAAACGCCACGCATAAGGCACCATGAATAAAGAACTCAATAGCCGAATCAACGCCTTGGCTGATCTCACGGATTTCTTGCAAATTTAACTCGCGCGCTAACACCAGCTGCGAAAAGCCCACTTGCGATAAAAACTGCGCTTTTTCTAAGGTGCGGATATCTGTTTGCGTGGAAGCATGCAGCTCTAAGGGCGGCAGATCCATCTCCATCACGCCCAAATCTTGCACAATCACCGCATCCACACCGACTTCATACAATTGCCAGAGTAGCTGGCGCGCGGCTTCAAGCTCATCGTCATGCAAAATGGTATTGATGGTGACAAACACCTTGGCATGAAACAGGTGTGCAAACTCAACCAGCTGAGCAATATCACTCAAACTGTTACTGGCATTATGGCGTGCGCCAAAGCTCGGTCCGCCGATATATACCGCATCAGCGCCATGTAAAATGGCTTCTTTAGCAATAGTGACATCGCGGGCAGGACTGAGTAACTCAAGATGGTGCAGAGGTAGAGACATAGTTTTTAAGTATTCAAAGATAAAAAGGCTGGCATGCACAGCTCGATATTCAGATCGAAACAGTGCATTGAATAAGATGCGCGCAGTTTAACACAGGGCTAGGCTTCACTGGCAGACCATCAGTCGACAACCGAAAATTGCACATGCCCCGTTTGCCCTGCGTCATCCAGCACACTGAGCCGATAGATACCGGTCTGGGTAAATATATGATCAAAGCCCTGCCCGTTCGCCGTAGTCAAGATAGGTTGGCCATTGAGAAACCACCATTGTTGCTGGCCATGCCCGCGAGCAGAAAAATGCAAAGTGAGCTCACTGCTGGCACCCGCAGCACGCTGCAAACGGTCGCCTTCATTGACCCCCACAACTTGCAGCGGCGTATCGTTCATTAAGATGGACGGAGGGCACTGCACATCCATAGCACCCAAGCGGGCTTGGCGATGCTCCGCCACAGGCAACCAAGGCTCCAGCGCTGCCGGCCATAAAGCCACGCGCTGCGCTCGTGCAGTCGAGCATTGCTTGGCCACGCGTAAATTATGCGCATTCAACCACACCTGTGGCTGTAACTCAGACGCATCCGGATTTAAAGTCGGCGGTACCGTGCCGTTGAGCGTCCAAGCAAAACGTAAGCGCCGGCAGTTGGGATCACTGCGGGCTAGCACTTGCCCCAGCGGCCAACAAATGGCCGCCACCCCCACCTCAGGCGGCTGTGGATCAGCCACTGCACGTCGACCGCTTTGGCGATCACGGTGATTGAGCACATCATGCACTTGCAACAATAAAGGCGTGGCTGAAGCCAAGCCAAACTGCCCCGCTACAGGGGTTCCATCAGGGCGGCCAATCCACACACCAATCAAATAGCGCGCACTCACGCCCACCGCCCAGGCATCACGAAAACCATAACTGGT
>QXGG01190506.1_pt1 | contig 21221 bp, 19 predicted proteins | sample 1982491 | NCBI WGS metagenome assembly QXGG01 (sample SAMN09924614, study PRJNA488089) | Wastewater metagenome, whole genome shotgun sequencing project. | isolation source: South African research farm wastewater | place: South Africa: Irene, Agricultural Research Council, Animal Production... | reverse complement strand
GCTTTGAGCGAAGCCATGCCCGAGATCATCTCACTCCACCCGAATTCTCCCATCGTGATCGCCCACGGCGACATCATCGACCCCTCCGGACTCGACGACCTGCTCGCCGGGACAATCGACCCGGTTGACCGCGCCGGGGACTTCGACGTGGTGATCGTTCCGGACAGTCGACACGATGGCACGAACGTGCTGCGCCTGGACGGTCACGCCGTGGGTGAATGGACATTCGAGTACGGTCCGGGATCCTTTTCTCGACATGTGCACCAGGCCGACTCCCGAGGATGGCGTCTGCTCGTTCTCGAGGACGAAGGCTTGGCACTCGATCTCGACACTCCCGAGGACTTGCTCGACCCGACCGTGCGGCGTTTCATCGAGAAGCATGTGCCTGAGATCGACCTCCCCCTACGAAACTCGCGCGAAACGGAATCACCATGAACACATCTGCCCAGCCTTCGGATCGCACACCCCCACCGGACTCCTCGTCGAACGACCCTGGCCAACCTCCCGCACATCGAGACGGGTCGACGCCTCGAATCACGAGCGTCGATCTCGACACCCCTGACGTGGCACTTGCAGTCGGCGCCCATCCCGATGACATCGAGTTCGGATGTGGTGGAACGCTCGCGAAATGGGCCGCAGCGGGCTGCCTCGTCCACCATCTCGTTCTCACGGATGGCTCGAAGGGAACCTGGAACCCGGACGCCGACATCGATGCCCTCGTGGCCACTCGGCGCGAAGAGCAGCGCGAAGCCGCATCTCGTCTCGGAGCTCGCGGCGAAGTGGTGTTCTTCGATCAGGTCGATGGAGATCTCGACCAAACACGTGAATTGCGCAGCCGTCTCGCACGCGAGATCCGTCGACTGAAGCCGACCGTCGTCCTCGGGCACGATCCCTGGAAGAGATACCGGCTGCACCCGGATCACCGGGCGGCGGGATTCCTCACCTGTGATGCGATCGTCGCCGCCCGAGATCCGCACTTCTTCAAGGAGCACGGGATCGCTCACCACCGGCCGAGTCATCTCCTGCTCTGGGAAGCCGATACTCCGGATCATGCCGAGGACATCGGCTCGTCCGTCGAGGTCAAGATCTCGGCCCTACTTGCGCACGCATCGCAATTCGAGAGCACGATGAAGGCTGTCGACCCGTCCGAACTCGATGCTTTCGCCGATCGGGTCAGACGGCGTGTCGCTGAACTCGGCGCAGATGTGTCGAGATCGGGAGCCGAGCTCTTCAAGAAGATCTCGGACATCTAGCGAGCTCTCAAAGAAGACCTCGGGCACACGACTCGTCGACGGAGCAGCTTCAGCGGCTGGCAAGCCGTCCGGGAAACGAAATGAGCGGGGGCATCGCCCCCGCTCATTCGAATTCGATCCCGTCCAAGACGGGAGAAATCAGCTCTTGGCTGCTGCCTTCTTGCGGCGAGCCGGAGCCTTCTTGGCTGCTGCCTTCTTGCGGGCCGGGGCCTTCTTCGCCGCAGTCTTCTTGGCAGGAGCCTTCTTGGCTGCTGCCTTCTTCTTGCGGGCCGGGGCCTTCTTCGCCGCAGTCTTCTTGGCTGCTGCCTTCTTCTTGGCGGGAGCCTTCTTGGCTGCTGCCTTCTTACGCGCCGGAGCCTTCTTGGCTGCGGCCTTCTTGCGGGCCGGTGCCTTCTTGGCGGTGGCCTTCTTCTTTGCTGCCATGGGATGATCCCTTTCTGTTTCAACTCAGTCCACGTGTGGAACTCGCATCATTCGATTCGTTCGTGAAGCCCATTACAAGCAATGCAAATGTTGCATCTGCAATGAACGCGAGGCGCGCTCGATCAGCTGTGCATCGTGTAGAACCGGCCAGGTCCTCATCGGACTCGAAGTGCGATCGAAGCTCGAGACCTCGAAGGTGCAAAGCGACCGCCTGAACACTGTGACAGGTTCCGATGGAGCAGAGGTGGATATCCGGAACCCTTTTTCGTCCGACCGGCTCATCGAGGGCACACGGTCTTCACGAAAAGTTCGCTTTCGAATCCACCACCGAGGGTGCGATCTGCGTCACACTTGGACTCGTGGCGCTCCAACCCGTGACCAGTTCCCCATCCGGTTTCGATGACAGCACTCCGAACGGGCTGGATTCACCGCCTCGAACTCGGGTCGTTCTCGACACGTCGGTGCTGATCGCCGATCCGAACTGTCTGACTGCATACCCCGGCAGTGCGATCGTGATCCCGCTGACCGTCGTCGAGGAATTGGATGGCCTGAAGAGCCGCCCAGACGACGTCGGCAGGGCAGCACGAGCTGCTCTGCGCCAACTCGAAGACATTCGCCAGTCGGCCGGAGGCTCGCTCGCGTCGCCCGTGAGAATTCATCCCAGCGGTTCCACACACGAAGATGGCGACCACTCAGAGAACGGTTCGAATGTTCGAATCGAAGACGACTCGACGGTTCAGATCGAGTTGAACGGAATCCAGCGCCACCTCCTGCTCGAACACGGACTCGATGCCGACAAGCCCGACAATCGGATCATCGGTGCCGCCCTCGGCCAGGCCGTTCAACGGCCGACGAAGCTCGTTTCCAATGACGCCGCTCTGCGGTTGAAGGCCGCCCATCTCGGTCTCGAAGCTCACGAACATCGAATCGCCGGTCGGTCTGCGCATTCGCGTCCTCTCGGCTGGACCACGCTCGATTGCGACCATCGAATCATCGACGATCTCTACAGTGGCGAGTCGATACGCGCCATCGAGGTTGCTCCTCCTTCCGTGCTCGCTGAGAACTCTTTCGCAGTCCTGCGATCGGGCTCGCAGTCGGCTCTGGCTCGCTGTCAAGAAGGGTCCTTGAGTCTTCTCAGCCAGTCCACTCCCGAAGCTTGGGGGCTTCGTGCCCGCTCCAAGGAGCAGCGGTTCGCTCTCGAATTGCTCCTCGACCCGAGTGTGAGCGTGATCGCCCTCGACGGCCGAGCGGGCACCGGCAAGACCGTGATGGCAATTGCCGCCGGCCTCGACCAAGTCGTCGAACAGCGTCGATTCGAAAAGTTGGCCGTCTACCGACCGCTCGTTCCCGTCGGTCGTGCCGATGTCGGCTTTCTTCCCGGCGGCCTCGAAGAAAAGCTCGACCCCTGGATGTCCGCGATCCACGATGCGATCGTCGCGCTCACCGACCAAAGGTCGAACCGAGAGGCCCGCATGATGATCGACGAGCTGATCGCACGCAATCAGCTCTCTCTCGAGTCAGTGACGTTCCTTCGCGGTCGATCGCTGCATCGCCAAATCGTGGTCGTCGACGAGGCCCAGAATTTGGAGCCAACGACTCTCAAGACGATCCTCACCCGAATCGGAGATGGCACCAAGGTGATCTTCACCGGTGACACCAGCCAGATCGACGCTCCCTATCTCGGTGAGTCGAACAACGCCCTCGCAGTTCTCATTGGGGCATTTCGCGGCCAGTCGTGCTTCGGGCATGTCACGCTGACCACGTGCGAGCGCAGCGAAGTTGCTTCGCTTGCCGCAGAACTTCTCTGAGCAACCCCCCCCCTTCGACCTTGCCGGAATTTGCCGAGAAACCCCTTGACCGTCTCCTCGAGGGGATTTAGTGTTAAATGAAATGACCCACCCGAAAGGCGGCCGGACATGTCACTCCTCGAAGCGTTCGACACCCGAATCGATGACATCGATTCCCTCGATCAGGTTCTCCCCCTTCGGCCGCTCGACTGGATGGATCATGCGGTCTGCAAGGGTCGCACGCATCTGTTCTTCCCGCCGAAAGCAGAGCGACCCCAAGCACGAGTGCGCCGAGAGGCTCTCGCTCGCAAACTGTGCAATTCGTGCCCGGTTCAAAACGAGTGTCAGTCGTTCGCTCGAGACAATCGCGAATACGGATATTGGGGCGGGGAATCCGAGGAGGAACGGCACCTGGCGGGATTCACCGTTGCCGCTCCGATCGGCGTGCGGTCACGCCGCCTGCGCGAGGCGAGTTGAGCACTCACGACGATCGTCGATAGACCTCGAGAACTCGTGAGGCGGTTTCCGATCCGAGATCGCTCCATTCTTGAGGTTCGATGACTCGAACCCGATCACCGAGTCTCAACAAGAGCCGGCCGAGCCACCTCTGGCCGTTGGCGAGCATCATCACTTCGACATCGTCGCCGACTTGTTGGAGCGACACCGATGGATATTGCTCCACCATCCAGACGAGATCGGCGTCGATCCGAAGTCGGACGCGACGCACGTCTTCTGATGTGCTGAACCATTCCTGGCGAGGTCCCAATCCGACATCGTGCTGGACATCTGTGGCGACGAGGGAATCGAGCCTGTCGATCCGAAAAGTCTTTTCGCGCTCTGCCTCGACATCGAATGCACGCAAGTACCAATGGTCGCCGTCTCCGAACACCTCGACGGGAGCGGCACGCCGATGTGTTGCAGAGCCTGACTCGACCGACCAGTAATCGAACTCGACGACGCGCTTGTGTTCGCAGGCTTCGGCGAGAGGTGCCAGGGCATCTGGAGTGTCGAGTTCCACCACGACATCTGTTTGTGGATCGAAACCCACGGCCGCGGCGACTTTGCGAACCGCACTCGCCAGTGCCCCTCGACGATCGGCCCCCGTCATCTGCTCTGCAGCGAGGGCTGCGGCCACCAGAGAAAACGCCTCGGGGACTGTCAGGCGAAGCGGTCGCTCGAAATACTTCGGAAGACCGAAGTGCACTTGATCTTCGTCGACCCAGACATCGATCAAGTCGCGCGGATCTTGGGACGTTCCACACATCGACACCAAGGTGAGATCGGCAACGAGCTCCTTCGCCGAGAGACCGAAATGCTCAGCCATTTCCGATGTGGAGACCGAGCCCCGCTCCATGAGCCACGGCAGCATGACGAGAAGGCGGCGGAGTCGTTCGTTGACGGGTCGAGGACCGTGTCGGCTCATCGCGCCGGCCCTCTTTCGATCGACTCCAGCCAAGCCACGACATGAGAACGCAGCACCGGGGGTCCGAGGACCTCGGCACGATCGACGAACCCGAGAAGCCAGTGGCGAAATGCCTCGACATTCGCACACGGAATGTCGAAGATTCCCGAACCATCGGCTGCACGAGAGACCAAGGCCTCATCGCCGTATTGGGACAGAACGACTCCGACATCGGAAGAATCCACGCGCACGCGGGCCACATCGGAGCCGACATCGATCGCACCCGGCAGAGCCTTCGGATCGGAAGGGAACGATGAACGAACATCGAAATCACCAGGTCGCTCGAAGCCCGATTCGAGAAGTACCTCGACATCACCTTCGACACGATCCAGACGGAACGTTCTTTCCGAGCCGATCTCGACGTCCTCCCCCACGACGTACCACTTGCCGTGACGGGCAAGAAGTCCAAAGGGAGCCATGGTTCGCTGTCTGCCTGCGTAGATGAGACGAAGTTGGCAGCGACTCGAAATCGCCTCATGAATCTTCGTGAGCCGATCGTCGACGGGCAACGAAGCGGAAACGACCGTTGGCGATTCGATGCCGGTTGCGGTCTCCAGATCGATTTTCCACAAAGCCTCTTCGGCCCAGGTCTGCCCCATCCGCAGGGCTCCCACCGCAACGCGAAGCGCGTCCGTCTCTTGAGGAGTCAGACCGAGATCTCCGAGTTCATAGGCGCTCTTTTGAATGCGATATCCCGTCGAGCCTGCCCGGTCGCCTCCCATGATCTCCGAGTCGATCGGGATGCCCTCATCGCGCAGGACAGCCTTGTCGCGTTCGAACGCCGCCCGGGCCGCCGACAAGTTGTCGGGATACTGGCCTGCGAGCTCCAGACGGATCTCCTCGAATGTCAGATGTCGCCGGGTGGTCAGCAAAAGAGCGAGCAGGTTCGTCACACGTTCGAGTTGGTGCACGTCACTCCAGTCAGTTGTCAGCAGTTCGAGAATTCTCGTCGAACCACTCCACGAGTCGCAGCCCGGCGAGTTCGGAGGGTGACGATGCATCGATCCGAGAAAGAATCGATGTCATCAAGTCCGATGCGATCTCCTTGCCGAGCTCCACCCCCCACTGATCGAAACTGTTGATGCCGAGAAGTACACCTTCGTAGAAGACTGCGTGCTCGTAGACGGCGATGATCTGACCGAGAACCCGAGGTGTCAATTCCGCAGCGGTGATGACCGTGCTCGGCCTATCACCGTCGAAGGATCGATGGAGCTCGCCGTTCGACGAAGTAGCCCTCCCGAAGGCCAGCGCCTGAGCCTGGGCGACCATGTTCATGAAGAGCGCTCTCTGACTCGACTGGAAACTCGGGTCCGTCCCTCCACCCGATCGGGCGAAACCGATGAAGTCGACAGGGACGATCGAAGTTCCCTGATGGAGGAGCTGCATGAAAGCGTGCTGGGCATTGGTCCCCTGATCGCCCCAGATGATTGGTGACGTCGCAAGACCGACATGGGAGCCATCGAGACGGACCGACTTGCCATTCGACTCCATGATCAACTGCTGGAGATACGCCGGCAACCGCTGCAGAGCGTGAGAGTAGGGAATCATGGCGCGACTCGAGTACCCGAGCACCGAATGGTTCCAGATGCCGACCAACGCCATGATCAGCGGCACATTGCTCGAAAGTTCTGCCTGTCTGACGTGCGAGTCGAGGTCCTGCATCCCTGCCAGGAAGTCGAAGAACGCCTCAGGCCCGATGGAAAGCATGGCTGAGAGCCCGACAGCCGAACCGATCGAATAGCGGCCGCCCACCCATTCCCAGAGGGGAAACACGAGCCCCGCACCGAGTCCCGAAGCCTTCACAGCACGTTCATCGGAACTGACGGCGACGATGTGCTGGGCGACTGCAGCATCGCCCAGATGACTGCGGATCCAGTCCGCTGCGAGACGGGCATTGGACAACGTCTCGGTCGTGGTGAACGTCTTCGACGACACGACGAACAACGTGTCAGCAGGGTCGACGCCTTCGAGAGCAGAAACGAAATCATCGGGGTCGATATTGGCGATGAACCGGCAGTCGATTCGGTCGTGGCGTCGATAGCGCAGGGCATCGTGCACGAGCCGCGGACCGAGATCGCTGCCGCCGATGCCGATGTTCACCACCGTGGAAAAAGGAAGACCTGTCGATCCGGTGACATCACCCCGTCGAACAGATTCGGCAAATGCCGACATCCGATCGAGAGTTGCTCTGACCTCCGGCATCACATCGATGCCATCGATTCGGAACTCTTCAGCGAGCTTCATTCGAATGGCCACATGGCCGACAGAGCGTCCTTCAGTCGTATTGATGGGCTCGCCTGCGAACATCCGCTCCAACGCACCTCGAACATCGCATTCCGCTGCTGCATCGACGAGTGCTGTCAGCACATCTCGATCGACTCGCTGACGGGAGAAGTCGACAGTCAAGTCTCCTGATCTCAGGACAAGGAACTCGTGACGTCGGCCATCGACAGCGAACATCTCTGCCAGATTCCTGGTCGGAACGAGTGAGGTCGCGCGACGCCACGCAGATGTCGTGTCGATCGAGGTGAACGCGGCCGGCTGCACGTTCGGAACGCTAGTGGACACGGCTTGGAGCAACGACGAGACACCTCGTCTGCCAACGCCGAAAGGAACGATCTGGGATCTTCAGGCCTTCAAGTGATAGGAAAGTGACATGTCGTCGTCGGTTCTTCGAGGAGATGCCGAAGAACAATCCTCGATCGAACGCAGCGGAATCATTGCAGGAATGTCGGCGTACATCCTCTGGGGATTCATCACGATCTATTGGAAAGCTCTTCAAGATTTCGCTCCGCTCGAGCTCATCGGATACCGCATCATCCTGTCGACCATCCTTCTTGCAGCCGTCCTGGGTGCCCGCAAGAGACTGACGGCATTGTTTCGCACGTTGACAGATCGACATCTCTGGGGCCGAATGGCTCTGACGGCACTCCTTCTCGCTGTGAACTGGACGACCTATGTGGTCGTCGTGAGCGAGGGAAAGGTGATCGAATCTGCCCTCGGGTATTTCATCGCGCCTCTCGGAACGATGCTCCTCGGTGTGAAGGTCTTGCATGAGCGACTTCGCCCTTTGCAGACGTTGAGCGCATTTCTGGCGCTCGTGGCCGTCGTCGTTCTCACCCTGGGATACGGTCGCATACCCGTCTACGCCCTTGCGATGGCCGCAACGTGGGCCTGGTATGGACTACTCAAGAGGCAGATCGCGCTGCAGCCTCTCGAGAGTCTGATGTCGGAGACCATGGTTCTCATCGCTCCAGCCTCTCTGCTCGTCATCTGGTTCAGTCGCTACGACGATTCGGTTGTCAATTCCGCTGGCCCAGGCCAGTTCTTCTTGGTCATGTTGACCGGAGTCATCACGGCGTTACCCCTTTTGCTGTTTGCTTCGGCAGCGCAAAAACTTCCACTTTCTGTCCTTGGGCCAATGCAGTACGCAACGCCTGTCATCAATTTCCTCCTCGGATGGCTGCTCTATCACGAGGATCTCACGACGACACGCGTCATCGGTTTCGGTCTGATCTGGATTGCCCTGATCGTCGTCACCGTCGACTCGATGACACGAACACGCGCCCCAGTGAGCCAATTTCGGTCGACCTCGTGAGAGAATCTCGGCGATGGAAACGGTGATGCCCCGCCGAAAACTCTCGATCCGTCCGATCGCGAGCATTGTCTTGCTGGTCGTCGGCTCATCGGTGTTGGCCGCGTGTTCGACGTCGCCGGACGACTTCAAATCTGAAGGCGAGAAGTTCCTCCAGAGCCCCGAACTCGCGCAAGAAGCCGGGTACAAATTCAGCAAGGCCACGTGCGAGGAGCCCGTGTCGACCACTGTCGGTTCGCAGTTCTCGTGCACCGCGACCGACAACGACGGCGACGAGTGGGAATTCGTCATCGAGATCACTGGGGAACGTGAGCTCACCGTGATCTCGGGAGATCTCGTCAACTGATGTCACCTCTGAGCGCGTTGGTCACCGTCGCGAGATGTGGCACGCTGAAGGCATGACGGATCGATCAACTCCGACACCAGCAGATTCAGACCAGGTCGACTCGGCAGAGACGGACGTCGAAGTCCGGCCGTGGTGGCAAAACCCACTGAATTTCCTGGCTCTCGGTCTGGCGATGCTGATCCTGGGCGGCGGAATCGGGTACTACGTCGGCGACACCAACGCCCGCCCGGCGCATTCCGCTGTGGACGAGGGATTCCTCCAGGACATGCGCTACCACCACGACCAGGCAGCCGACATGGCATTCCACTATCTCACCAAGACCGTCGACCCTCACCCGCGGCTCTTGCTGATCGCCGAGGAGATCTTGCTTTCACAGCAGATCGAGACAGGGCGCATGATCCAATTCCTCCGATCGTTCCGTGCGAGCGAAGTGAACGACACGGGCTTCGCCATGGGTTGGATGGGTCATTCGATGCCGGTCGATGAGATGGACGGCCTGGCAACCCAGGAACAGCTCGACGAGTTCGCCCGCGCAACCGGTGTCGAAGCATCCCAGATCTTCGCCACCTTGATGATCGCTCATCATCTTGGTGGCGTTCACATGGCCGAGTACGCGCTCGAAAATGCAGCCAACGGCGATGTGCGCAGCATGGCCCGTTCGATGATCACGGGCCAAGAGGCCGAGATCGCCGAACTCGAAAGAGTCCTCGCTTCGCTGTCCTGAAGACAGCTGGACATCGCGACTCGGCCGGGACGAATCGAGATCAGACGACCGGGACGGTCGTGGTGGTTGTCGCCTGCTCGACAGGAGGCGACGGGGGCGGCGCAGTTGGAGCAGGTGTTGCCGGCGGTTTCGTCGTCGTTGTCGGAGAGGTTGTTGTCGTCGTGGATGCCTTGTAATTCGGATCCGTCCAGTTCCAGACGGGAGACTGTTCACCGTATTGTTCGGGCTCCTTGATGCCGTCGAAAACGAAGACCTGGTCGCCCTTCGTCACGAGGGTTTGGTAGTAGTCCGAAACGTGCATGGGGATACGGATACAGCCGTGGGACGCTGGGAACGTCGGCACTTCCTTGGCTCCGTGAACTGCGATGCCCTTGTTGAAGTACACCGGGTTGTACATTCCGCCGAGCTGACTCTCTCGGCGACCGAGAACGAGCCGGTAGTACTCGAAAACTCCGCCCGGCGTGAACGACACGCCGCACACACCCTTCTTGATTGCGGTCTTGCCACCTTCGTTGCCGATCTCACCGGGCGAGATCGTCACCTCTTCGCACCATTGCATTCCATCACCCGATGAAATGTGGGTGATCAACTCTGGCTTGTCGTCGTGGAACACGATCAGAACCTGTTGGGGAAGATAGACCTCGGTGTGATTCGGAGTGGCATTCGGACGCCGCGGCAGGATCAACAGCGGATCTTGCATGCGGCTCCACATGTCGTTGGTCACTTTGCCCGTGACCTCGTCGAATTTGACTCCCATGATGAGCTTTTCGAAAGCCCACACGGCTTGCTGCGTCCGCGCACCGAATGCTCCGTCGGCGATTCCAGGATCGAACCCGAGTTCGATGAGGCGATCCTGAATCAACTTGATTTCCGGTCCGACGGCACCACGGCCGTAGGTCTGGGTGAGTGACGTCTTCGGAACCGGCCGATACGTCTCGCCGGTGACGACCTGAACATTTGCCGTCGTCGTCACGATCGTCGAATCATCGGATGGCGTCGACCCGCCGTCGTTCGACGCGCCCACTCCAACCATGACCACTGCGACGAGAATGGTCGCCGCCGCCATCGTCGGCACCCACTGATTCGTCGGGCGACCTCGTCCCCGTCGCCGACGACGGCGCCGACGTGACCCGCTTGGACCACGGGGAGGCTGTCGCCTCGGGGGCAGCGACTCGGGATACACGGCACGAGTTTACCGTTCGTTTTCGACGAGCTCCCGTCAGGGTTCGAATGTCACTCGCGCTCGAGGGGCTGTATCGACCGCAACTCCTGCCGCAATTCGCGCATCTCTCGAAGGATTTTGGCGATGACCGCCGGGGACGACAACGTGGACACTCCCCTCGTGCGGGGGAAATAGTCGACACCGAATTGCACGACGTGAAAGCCCAGTTTCTGGGCTCGAATGATCAGTTCGGCATCGATGAACGAGCCTTCACTTTTCAGAACGACATGCTCGAAAATCGAAGAGCGGACGAGTTTGAACGCGAAATTCACGTCACGCATGCGCACCCCGAAGAACACCCGCACCAAAAGGTTGTAGAAGAACGAATACACCGTACGGACGTATCCCTCTCCGGTGCGGTCGAAGCGATATGCGCTGACGATGTCGGCCTCGTATTGCCTCAGCAGCCGGCAGGCCTTTTGCAGTTCTTGCATGTCGAACGGCAGATCGGCATCTGTGTAGAGGATCAGATCACCGCGCGATTCGGAAAAACCCGTCTTGATCGAACCGCCCAATTTGCGATTCACCGGGTGATGGACGGCGCGGATTCGATCATCGGAAGCTGCAGCTTCGTCGGCGAGCCTGCCCGTTGCATCCGTCGATGCATCGTCGATGATGACGATCTCGTAGTCGCCGATCTCGCCTGCATCGATCAGCGCCCGGCCAGCCTCGTGCGCTGCTCTCAAGGTTCTTGCGATGTACTCCTCTTCGTTCCACATCGGAAAGAAGAACGACAACTTCTGCGCGTGCGGAGGCTGATTCACCACTCTGGCAACCTATCTGCACCGGGATGGAGAGATAAGTTCGGAATCATGGATGGTCAGCTTCCGCCGCCCCGTGTCCGCCAGCGTCCCGTGACGTTGCGGCTGACACCTGGATGGAGCCGCACCCTTTCCATTGGCTGGGGCGGGCTGACTCTGGCACTCGTCTGTACCGGAATCTCTTCCCACATCATCGGCCGTCCGGTCTTCTGGCTCGACGATCAGCGTTGGCCAGTCCTCGTGCTCATCGCTCTGTCTGCGCTCGTCATCGGCACGATGGCATTGCCCATGCTCTGGTCGTATGCGAATGGGCCGAGAACTGCGTACGTGTCCTGCTTCGCGAGCGCAGTCCTCATCGTCGTCGCAGTCATGGATCGACACGATTCACCGGGAGCAGCAGTGGTGCAGTCGGGTCTCGCTGTAGCGGGCGTACTGCTCTCGATCGCCGCATTCGCCGGTCGGTATCGAGTTCAGCCTGGACGTTGATCCGTCGACTTGGCTTGCGCCCACTCTTCGACGAAATCCATCTGCATTCCGACCTCTGGTCCTGCGCCGGGCCTGTGCTGCCGCACGTGTCGAAGAGCGTCGTTCAGCGTCATCCCTGAATTGATGCAGAGAGCCACGGCAACCGTGCCGGCTCTGCCGATGCCCGCAGCGCAGTGCGCCACGAACGACTCACCCTCCTGCAATCGGATCGAGATCGAATCGAGCAAAGATCCGACTCGTTCGACCGAGACGAAGTCGAGATCGGCGATCGGGAACCATGTGGCAGATCCGGACGACTCGAGCCACTCCACATAATGGGGATAGCGGTCGTCGAGTTCGAAGCGCTGCACGAGACAGACGACATGATCGGCACCAACCGAGCCCATCAGAGAAACCGGGTCCGGCGCGATTGCATGCTTGCCACAGAGCCACAGTCGACCTCGAGTTCCAGGCAGAGGAACTTCGTGAATGCCGCCGTCTAGGTTCATCGGCAGCCGACTCTACGGCGCGCTCCGCCACAGAGCGATAGCGTCGATGACCATGGCTGCAAGAGTGCTGACGTCCCTTCCGACCGGCGAGCGAGTCGGCATTGCATTTTCCGGAGGTTTGGACACATCAGCTGCTGTTGCGTGGATGAGGAAAAATGGAGCCGTTCCCTTCTGCTACACCGCCGACCTCGGCCAGCCTGATGAGCCCGACCTCGCAGGGATCCCCGATCGAGCCCGCGTCTACGGAGCCGAAGTCGCCCGATTGGTCGATTGCCGAACCGAACTCGTCCGAGAGGGTCTGATCGCCCTGCAGTGCGGCGCCTTCCACATCGCCACCGCAGGCAAGACGTACTTCAACACGACCCCCCTCGGACGTGCCGTCACAGGAACCTTGCTGGTTCGCGCCATGCACGAAGACGGCGTGGACATCTGGGGTGACGGATCGACCTACAAGGGGAACGACATCGAGCGTTTCTACCGATACGGATTGCTCGTGAATCCGAAGTTGCGCGTCTACAAGCCGTGGCTCGACGAAACATTCGTCGCAGAGCTCGGCGGCCGGGCCGAGATGAGCGCATTTCTCGAAGCGAACGGCCTTCCGTACCGCGCGAGTTCGGAAAAGGCCTACAGCACGGATGCCAACATCTGGGGTGCAACCCACGAGGCCAAGTTGTTGGAGGAACTCTCCACATCGATGGACATCGTCGAGCCCATCATGGGAGTGGCCCACTACAGAGATGACGTCTCGATCGAGGCAGAAACGGTCTCGATTCGATTCCACGAGGGTTGGCCGGTCGCCATCAATGGTCGCGAGTTCTCCGACCAAGTGGAACTCGTGAACGAAGCCAACCGCATCGGCGGCCGCCACGGTCTCGGAATGAGCGACCAGATCGAGAACCGCATCATCGAGGCCAAGAGCCGGGGAATCTATGAAGCCCCCGGACTGGCCCTTCTGTTCATCGGATACGAACGTCTCGTCTCGGCAATCCACAACGAGGACACCCTCGACAACTATCGAACCATGGGACGCCGCCTCGGACGTCTCTTGTACGAAGGACGCTGGTTCGATCCGCAAAGCCTGATGTTGCGCGAGCCCATCATGCGGTGGGTTGGTTCCGCGATCACAGGAGAAGTCGTCCTGCGGCTTCGTCGAGGTGATGATTACACCATCCTCGAGACATCCGGCCCGCATCTCACCTACGCTCCGGAACGGCTCAGCATGGAGCGCGTCGAAGACCAGGCATTCGGGCCAATGGACCGAATCGGCCAGTTGACGATGCGCAATCTCGACATCGAAGACACTCGGGCGAAACTGGATGTGTACCGATCCGCTGGGACGCTCGGACCAGGACACGGACTGCTCGAACTCGAGAACTGAAGCAGCTCTCGCGCAGTCGCGCCGTATTCCTATGCGCGCAGTCGCGCCGTATTCCTATGCGCGCAGTCGCGCCGTATTCCTATGCGCGCAGTCGCGCCGTATTCCCATGCGCGCAGTCGCGCCGTATTCCTATGCGCGCAGTCGCGCGACGATTCCGGCGATCAGCCGACTTCTGTCGATCATCGAAGTGACATCGACCCATTCATGATCGGCATGGGCCCCGCCTCCGACTGCGCCCAGACCGTCGAGCGTCGCGATCCCTGCTGCCGCAGTGAAATTGCCGTCCGATCCTCCGCCGACCGCCACACCCTCGATCTCGGCGAATCCAAGGTCATGGGCAACATCTCGCGCAACAGCGAACAACTTCGACGAGGCGCTCGACGGCATCGGAGGCCGGTTGAAACCCCCGTGGAGTTCGAGTGTCGCCTCCGGCAAGGTTGGTCGCAGATCTCGCATCGCTGTGTCGACCCTGACGCTCTCGTTCGGATCCTCGGCGCGTACATCGATGAGCAATCGAGCGCGAGCCGGCACCACATTGTCCGTGGTTCCGACGGTTGCCACCGTGGGTGTCACCGTCGTTCCGAGCGACGGATTCCCGAACGTTGCGATCTCGAGAACCTGTTGCGCAACTTCGACGAGAGCATTGATGCCTTTTTCAGGTTCGAGCCCGGCGTGAGCTGCACGCCCGTGCACGATGAGCTCGTACGTTCCCGTCCCTTTGCGAGCAATCTTCAATGCACCGCCATCGGCGCTGGGCTCCAAGACCAGTACTGCGCCACAGGCTTGGGCTCTTTCGATGATCAGATCTTTCGATGAAGTTGACCCGACTTCTTCGTCAGCTGTGACCAGGATCTCCACTCCGGACAGATCGTCGAGCAACGACAGCCCGTGTATCGCCTGAACCAGTCCCGCCTTCATGTCGAAGACCCCCGGTCCGAATGCCCGATCTCCTTCGACCCGAAACGGACGTTCGGCGAGGGTGCCGAGAGGAAACACCGTGTCATGGTGACCGATCAACAAGACCGAGGCCCCAGAGCCCGATGTCCAATGAACGTGTGGGCCGGCAGAGGACACGATCGAACGCGGAGCTCTTCCGAGTCGCTTCTCCATGATGGACGAGAGAACTGCGGCACTCCTCCCGAGAGCATCGAGATCTCGTGACGGCGATTCGACCTCGACGAGTCGTTCGAGATCGCCCAGCATCTCGCTGAGATCCAGTTCTCTGGCCGACATGTCAGTCCTGGAACACCGTGAGGATGAGAAGTCGCTGCCCGGAGTCATGACCCTCGAGCAAGAACTCCCCGAGGCGGTCTGCCGTGAACGAGAACATCACATCGGTCCCGGTCAGTTCGAGATCGTACCCGTGAAGATGGAACTCCTCCTGAGCAGAACTGCGGACTCGAATGTTCACGGGAGTTCCGAGAGGAACTGCAGCGTCTTGGACGATTCCTTCGGCCGTGTCCACGACGATGTTCACGACCTCTGTCTGAGGAACGCCTTCTTCAGGGATGTCCTTGTCGGCGCTGCTGGTCGGCGGAGATGTGGCGAGAGGATCCGTCGGAGATGCCATGTTCGAAATCGTCACATCGGTGATGTCCGGAAGCGATGCGTCTTGTTCGGCAGAACAGGCCGCAGCGAGCAACATCACCAGCCCCATGGAGGCGATCACACCTGATTTCGAAGCACTCAGTCGAAGAGCCCTCGGTCGCGAATTCTTGGATGTCGACACACCTCCATCGTGGCACAACTCTCCGAAGGGCTGGCATCCCCCGGGACATTTCGATCACTCGGGCACCGAGGAGAACTCCCCTCGACGACGTTGACTGGAGACGTGGACATCACTTTTTGGGGAGCGGCAGGGACCGTCACAGGCTCGCGTTTTCATGTTCGGACCGAAACATCGAACGTCTTGGTGGATTGCGGCCAGTTCCAAGGCGACCGTTCCCTTCGACGGCGAAATTGGGAGCCGTTTCCTGTCGAGCCATCCACGATCGACGCTGTCGTGCTGACACATGCACATATCGATCACAGCGGATTTCTTCCTGCGCTGGTACGCGACGGGTTTCAAGGACGCATCTGCTGCACCAGGGCGACGAAGGATCTTTGCGAACTCCTGTTGAGAGACTCCGCAATGCTCCAAGAGGAAGAGGCGTATTACGCGAACAAGCACAGAAGCAGTCGCCACGACCCTGCCCTGCCACTCTTCACGATTCGCGATGCGGAGAGAACTCTCGAACTGTTCGAGACGAGAATGTTCGATCACGAGTTTCCAGTGACCAACGACATCACTGCGTCGTTCAGTCGCGTCGGGCACATTTTGGGGGCGAGTTCGGTTCGAATCAGCGATGGCACCTCATCAGTGCTCTTCAGCGGTGATGTCGGCCGACCGAATGATCCGATCATGCGACCGCCATCGCCCCCGGCCGAGTCGGACTTGCTGGTTCTCGAGTCGACCTACGGGGATCGCCTGCACGCCGCAACCGATCCGTCCGAAGAGCTCGCCGCTGTTGCCAGTGAAACTCTCGGTCGCGGCGGAATTCTTCTGATACCGACCTTTGCAGTCGGACGAAGCCAGACGATCCTTCATCTCTTGGCTGAACTGCGTTGGAAAGGAAAGATCCCGGATGTTCCGATCTATCTGAACAGTCCCATGGCGATCGACGCAACCGAAATCATGCTCGAGTACTCGAGCGAACACCATCTCTCGAGCGACGAGTGCCGCAGAATCAGCGACGGCGTCTACTTCACTCCATCCGTCGAAGAGTCGATCGAACTCACGCGCAAGACCGATCCGATGATCGTTCTGTCAGCGAGCGGAATGGCAACAGGCGGTCGGGTACTGCACCACTTGAGACAGGTCCTGCCGCGACCCAACAGCACTGTTCTCTTCGTCGGGCATCAGGCCGCGGGGACTCGAGGCCAGTTGCTCATCGATGGTGCACAGTCCGTTCGCATCTTCGGCGAATTCGTGGATGTCCAATGCTCCGTCCGACACATCGAGTCGCTTTCCGCGCATGCGGACCGCAACGAGCTCATCGAATGGATCTCTCGTGTTCCACGACCACCGAAGATGACGTACATCGTTCACGGCGAACCGGCAGCTGCTGAATCGATGTGCAACGAGATCGAGACTCGTCTCGGGTGGCGAGTGGACATCGCCGACCACGGAGAAACCGTCACGGTTCCCTCCTGACACGCCTGCGTCGATCAGCGGCTTCGTCGTTCTTGCTGATCACCGGCCTCAGTCGAATGACCGAGGCCGGCGATTAGCTTCTCAGGGAACTCACGGACGTGGCGGAACGATCCGTCTCTCGCCCCCTGGGATACATGTCCAGGATGGCAAAGAGTTGGACCGCAGCCAGCACGAATAGGTGAACTCCCGCGTATTGTCCATGCGATTTCTTCGTGATTGCCCGATCGGGCAATCACGATTGTGCGAGTGCCCGATCGGGCACTCGCACACGTCCGACAGCACCGACTCTCCAACGTCATTCTTCGAATCAACCTTTACCATGATGGTCATGGCGGAAAAGTCCGAAGGTCACCGAATCGATTCGGCATCGCCCGAGCCGTGGACCCATTTGATCGCCATCGGACTCGTCGCAGAAGATCTGTCTCCGTCAGCCATCGCCAGATTTGCCGGTGTGCACTCGGCCGACGCCGAAAACGCCCTCGAATGCGCTCACAAGGCAGGTGTCATCGACGACAACGGCAAAGTCGACGACATCACTGCTCTACGTCTCGTTTCCGATCTTCCCGCAGAGGAAGTCGCTCGCATCAACGCAGCGGTGGCTCGACACCTCTTTGCTGCCGGCCCCGACCGACTTCGCGATGCCGTTCGACATGCTCGGGCTGCCGGAACAATGGTCGAGTCGGAAGAAATGGTCGAGATGGCAGATCATGGTGGTCGAATGAGCCTGTTGCTCGGCGATTACCAATCTGCGTTCGACCTCTTAAGTCTCGCAAACGACCTCGACATGTCGAACAAACTGTCCGAGCAAGGTCGCCGGTTGTGCGACCTCGCCTCATCAGCCGACGGTCTGGGCGATGTCACCACGGCTCGAGGATTCCTTGCCCGTGCAGCATCGCTCGGCGACCTTGCATCTGACGCGTCATTGGTGGCGCGAGCAGCCGTGCAATACGCACTTCCTGTCGACTGGTATGCCGGAGACACCAGATCTTCACGGTTGCTTCAGCGAGCAGAGGAAATGGAATTGGCCGAAGTCGATCGCGTTGCAGTGCGTGCCGCTCGTGCGCTCGTCGAAATGCGCGTCCCCCTTTCGGCAGAAGACGGACACCAGCTGGCATGGATCACGCGGCCCGGTGTCGCCCAAGACATTGCAGACGAAGCTCTTGCTGCTTCAGTTACCTGTCCGGATGAAGTTCGTGCGCTCGCTCTCATCTCCTGGCGGTCGACCCACCGAGCTCCGCATTTCCTTGCAAAACGTCGTGAGATCTCCAATGAGGCCTTGAACATCACCCAGCAGATGCGCAATCCGTCGCATCAGGTGGAAGCAGCAGTATGTCTGGCGGTCGATGCTCTCGAATCGAGCGACAGACCGCTGTTCGATCATGCACTCGCCGTTGCACGTTGGGTGGCTGCACGAGACGGGAATCCTCGTCTGCTCTGGCGGGCGTACTGTCTCGCCGCCGGCGCGGCCCTTCTCGATCAAGAGTTCGACGAGGTCGAAGAATTTCGACGACTCGCACGCGAGGCAGGCCAGAGCATCAACTCCCCCGGCTGGCTCGGAGCCGATCTCGTCTTTGCCGGGCAGATCGCGTTCGACTCGGGCGACCCGGAGCTCGTTTCGCATTTCAACTTCCCCTATGACCATGCAGCACTGGCAAATCCCATCGGGCGTGCAGGAGCAGCGCTCGCTGCTGCAATCGAAGGCGACTTGGATCTGGCCGAACGACATGTACGGAGGTCGTTGCGCCAGTTGGATCCGGAGGCGAGCTATCTCCTCCTGGCGACGAGACTTTCGAATGTTGCATTTCGTTTACCTGCAGAAGACCTGATCAGAAATTTGATCGACATTCTCGAACCGTGGGCTGATCATGTCGCCGTTGACAGCAATGCGTGGTGTATCGACGGTCCTGTCAGCGGCTGGCTGGCAAGCTTGCATCATGCCATCGGTGACGAACGGGCAGCGAAGATGAACGCGAACCGAGCCATGCCTGTCGCCCGAGCGATGAACGACGTTCGGACCATGAAGCGACTCGAACTCATGCGCATGAGTACGAAGACCGAAACCAAATCTGACAACGTGATCGGCTTGTCTGCACGTGAACTCCAGGTGCTGCAACTGCTGGTCGATGGTGCGACGAATGCTCAAATTGCGCGTTCACTGTCATTCAGCGTGTCGACCATTCGCGACGATACGACCTCGATTTATCGCAAACTCCAGGTCAAGGGCCGGGCGGAAGCTGTCGGCAAGGCAATCCAACTCGGTCTGATCGCCAAGCCGAGCTGATCGAGACACACCATGGCGAGGTCGCCGGGAAATCTCGAACGCACACTCGGACTCTCCGATGCTGTCGTAATCGGACTCGGGTCGATGATCGGCGCCGGCGTGTATGCGGTGTGGCCGGCGGCATCGCGATCGTCCGGGCAGCTCCTCCTTCTCGGGCTTGCCATCGCTGCCTTGGTGGCTTTTCTCAACGCCATCGCATCGGCACGACTGGCGGTCGTCCACCCACAGTCCGGAGGAACATATGTGTACGGGCGCGAACAACTGGGTGCCCCCTGGGGCTTCATAGCCGGGTGGGGTTTCGTCGTCGGCAAGACAGCGTCATGTGCCGCCATGGCTTCGACGATCGGAGCGTACGTTCTCCCCGAGCAATCGCGCGCGGTCGCAACGGCCTCGATCGTCGGAATCACGCTCATCAACATCGGCGGATTGCAGCGCACTGTCGTCGTGACTCGCATCCTGCTGTCGGTGACAACCATTGTTCTCGTTCTTGCCATTTCATCAGGATTGGGTTCGGGCTTCGATCCCAGTTCGATCCTGCCGTGGTCTGGCACAGGCGATCACAGATCGACCTCGCAAGCCATTTATGACACCGTGCAGTCTGCAGGGCTTTTGTTTTTCGCCTTTGCCGGTTACGCCCGCATCGCCACACTCGGCGAGGAGGTTCGCGAGCCAGAACGCACGATTCCGCGAGCCATCGTGATTGCCCTGACGGGAGTACTCATCCTCTACGGATTGATCGCCGTCACCCTGCTCGGATCCTTCGATCTCTCCGTTCTGTCCTCGACAGTCGACCCTCTGCGACTGCTCGTCGAAGAGGGTCGCTTCAGCAACCTCGCACCCGTCGTGCGTGCCGGCGCAACGATCGCTGCCCTCGGAGCACTTCTCAACTTGCTACCGGGAGTCTCGCGGACCGCATTGGCCATGGCGCGCAACAGCGACCTTCCCACCTTCTTCGCTCACATCGACGCTCGACGATCACTTCCCGTTCGAGCAGAGATCACAATTGCACTCGTTGCCATCGCGATCGTGATGCTCTTCGATGTGCGTAGTTCGATTGCACTCTCCGGCGTCGGAGTTCTTTCGTACTACGCGATCACCAATGCTTCGGCACTGACTCTGCCAAGCCGTCGAAAACAGCGCCTCGCTGCTTCGCTCGGATTGGTCGGATGCCTCACGCTGATCGTCTGCCTACCCGTCGATGTTCTCGTTCCGGGATGTGCCGTGCTCGCGTCAGGCTTTGTCGCCTGGTCGATTCGCCGTCGTTTCAAGACGATCGCCGTGTGACCAGGGACGTCTTGCGACGACACTATTCATGTGAAGGCAGAAGTCGACGGGTAACGTGACGTCTCCCATGGCCACAACATCGGCAACCGACACATCCGTCAGAGCACGCGGGCTCGTCAAGACATTCGGAGACGTCACAGCTCTCGACGGTCTCGATCTCGACGTCGAAGGCGGAACGGTCCTGGGACTTCTCGGACCCAACGGAGCCGGCAAGACCACCGCTGTGTCGATCCTGACGACTCTTCTGACCCCCGATGCCGGAACTGCCACCGTCGCAGGCCTCGATGTCGTTCGCCAGGCTCGCGATGTTCGCCGTCGTATCGGATTGTCCGGCCAATACGCCGCAGTCGACGAACACCTGACGGCGCGCGAAAACCTGGACATGATCGGACGGCTTTACGGGCTCGATCGCTCGGAAACTCGACGGCGAGCCGGTGACCTCCTCGACCAGTTTCGACTGAGTGACGCAGCTGATCGTCCGCTCAAGACGTACTCGGGTGGCATGCGACGACGGCTCGACCTCGCTGGGGCACTGATC
>QXGG01269591.1_pt1 | contig 21355 bp, 23 predicted proteins | sample 1982491 | NCBI WGS metagenome assembly QXGG01 (sample SAMN09924614, study PRJNA488089) | Wastewater metagenome, whole genome shotgun sequencing project. | isolation source: South African research farm wastewater | place: South Africa: Irene, Agricultural Research Council, Animal Production... | reverse complement strand
GCTGCGCGGTGTTGCTGAGTGCTATACATGCGTTTTGTGCGGGCATCGTAGCGCTCAACGGCGACACTGCCTAATGTCAGTTGAGGTGTGGGCTGTTGCTGTGGTGCGTCAATAAATTTGAGTGTTTGCGTGGGTTGCGCTGGGCTCTGTGCTTGTGGGGCGCTGGGTAGGGTGCGCGGCGCTGTGCCCTGTTGTTGCAGTTGCTCTAGGGTTAACAGCGCTGCAACAACGTGCTTGCAGTTATAGCTGACATAACACGAGCAGCGACCGTTGATATCGTAATGCTGTTCTTTCGCCAATAAGGTGATGGTCTGTAAATAGGTTTGCCCAGCCGAGCCTTTACACTGCGCGGTAATGGTTGCGCCTTGCACCTGCAGCACGCTACTGCGGCCTTGTGCGCAATAGGCTTTACCGCGCTGAAAGTCGCCAAGCTGAATGGCTTGACGCCATTGTGAACACTGCAGGTGATTGATATCGAGAGGCATAGGCACATAAGATGACGTTAAGTTAAACGTATGAGTATGGCATAAGCAGCGCAGCAGTTGTGACGCTGACCCAGAGTTGTAAAATAGATCATGCATACCGGCGTCATGGAACCAGCTGTTGGCCTAATTGAATCGATGGCTGTGCAGGGTGATCAAAGCGTGTAGCAGGCAATATTAATCCGTGGGAGTGTAGCAAACGCAATGACAGTCGCAGTGATTCAAATGGTTTCCACTGAGCAGGTGGCGAGCAATCTTAGTGCCGCGCGGGCGTTGTTGGAGCAAGCGGCCCATGCCGGTGCGCGTCTTGCAGTGCTGCCGGAAAACTTTGCCGCGATGGGGCAGATCAACCCGAGTCAGATTGCCACCCTTGAAGCTCAGCCACACGGCCCCATCTTATCTTGGTTAGCGCGCACATCCCGTGAGTTAGGTTTGTGGATTGTCGGTGGCACTGTGCCCTTGTACCCTCAAGGTCAAGAGACAGGTCGGCCATGTGCCGCATCGTTAGTCTTTAATGAGCTGGGCGAGTGTGTTGCGCGCTATGATAAATTGCATTTATTTGATGCGGCGGTAGGTGATCAGCAGGGTGCTTATCAAGAGTCGGCCCGCTATGCTGCAGGGCACGCCTGTCGTGTTGTCGATACACCTGTAGGCCGCTTGGGGCTGACAATCTGTTACGATTTACGCTTTCCTGAGTTGTACAGTGCGCTGCGTGAGGCGGGCGCGGAGTTGATCAGTGTACCTTCGGCTTTTACTGCGGTAACCGGAGCCGCCCATTGGCAGGTGCTATTACGCGCTCGAGCCATTGAGACCCAGTGTTTACTGCTCGCCGCCAACCAAGGTGGTGTACATGCGCCGGGCCGCGAAACCTTTGGTCATTCAGCTATTATTGATGCCTGGGGTACAGTGCGTGCAGAGTTGCCAACAGGGGCAGGCTGCATGACCCATGCTTATGCGCGTGCGGAGCAAGCAGCCATTCGTCAGCGTATGCCGATATGGCAACATAAACGATTTTCTGTTGCGCAGTTATCGCGCACAGACACAGAGGACACACAATGAGTGATTTGTTAGCCAGCGTCAGTTCTGTTTTGTTGGCGCCTACCGGCCTAGAGTTAGAGCACTTATCGACTGTGTTCAGCGAGTTGGCTGGACCGGGTATTGATGCGGCAGATTTGTATTTCCAAAACCGTATTTCTGAAGCCTGGGTGTTAGAAGAAGGCATCGTTAAAGAAGGCAGTTTTAGCCTTGATCAAGGTGTTGGCGTGCGTGCATTAGCGGGTGAGAAAACCGGTTTTTCTTACAGTAATGCATTGACTTTGCCCGCCTTGCTACAAGCTGCGCAAGCGTCGCGCAGCATTGCTCAGTCCGGTCAATCCGTACAGCCTGTAGCGATTCAAGCCGCCACTCAAGCAGCTTTATACCCAGCAGATAACCCGCTGGATGTGATCAGTCGTGAAGCTAAAGTTGCACTATTAAAAGAAATTGATGCGGCTACGCGCGCGCTCGATTCACGCGTCTGCCAAGTCACTGTAAGCCTCACGGGTTCGTGGGAACAGATTCTTGTTGCAACTTTAGATGGCCGTTTAGCTGCAGATGTGCGCCCTCTGGTGCGTTTTAATGTCAGTGTGATTATTGAGCATCAGGGTCGCCGTGAGCGCGGTAGTGCCGGTGGTGGCGGTCGCACCGATTACCGTTATTTCATCGAGCAAGACCGAGCGATGGGCTATGCCCGTGAAGCGGTGCGTCAAGCGCAAGTGAACCTAGAAGCCATTGCAGCACCGGCAGGTACCTTGCCTGTGGTCTTAGGTCCAGGTTGGAGTGGCGTGTTGTTGCATGAGGCAGTAGGCCATGGCTTGGAAGGTGATTTTAACCGCAAAGGCAGTTCCGCTTATAGCGGCAAAGTTGGACAGCAAGTGGCATCGTCGCTGTGCACCATTGTTGATGATGGCACCTTAGCCGGCCGTCGTGGTTCACTGAGTATGGATGATGAAGGTATTGCCACACAGTGCACTACTTTGATTGAAAATGGTGTGTTACGCGGCTATATGCAAGACACCATGAACGCGCGCTTAATGGGCGTTGCGCCGACGGGCAATGGTCGTCGTGAGTCCTATGCCCATGTGCCGATGCCGCGCATGACCAATACTTATATGTTGGCGGGCGAAAGTGAGCCTGAAGATATTATTCGCTCGGTCAAGCGTGGTATTTATTGTGCCAACTTAGGTGGCGGGCAAGTGGATATCACCAGCGGTAAGTTTGTGTTCTCGACCAGCGAAGCCTACTTAATTGAAGACGGTAAAATCACCGCTCCAGTCAAGGGCGCTACTTTAATCGGTAATGGTCCCGAGGCGATGCGTCAGGTCTCTATGGTGGGCAATGATTTAGCGCTGGACAGTGGCGTTGGCGTCTGTGGTAAAGCCGGTCAAGGTGTGCCGGTTGGCGTTGGGCAGCCGACCTTGAAAATTGATGGTATTACTGTGGGCGGTACAGGTAGCTAAAACAGCAAGCACTGCATTCGCCGCATGTTGAGCGGATGCAGTGCTTGCTGTGGCGTTACTTTAAACCCAAGCGCTGCTCATCTAAATCGCGCAGGTATTTAAAGATTTTACGCGAGGCAGTGGGTGTTTTATTACGTGCCAGCTCATGTTGAGCGTGACGTACCATGCTACGCAAATGCTGAATATCAGTGTCTGGGTAGTCAACCACAAAGCTTTGTAGCGCACTATCGCCCTCGGCGATGAGGCGATTACGCCAGCGTTCCAAAGCATGAAAGCGGTTGTTGTATTCACGGGTTTGACTGTCAGCCAGATTCATCGGCTGCATAATGGCGTCAATATCGTGATTGCGCAGTAATTTACCCAGAAACTGCGAATGGCGCTTACGGGCAATGTGCGCAGTATGTTTACAGGTTTCATCGAGTGCTCTGCGTAACTCATCACTGAGTGGCATTTTATTGAGCAGTTCGGGCTTAAGATCAGATAGACGCAAGCCCAGCTCTTGCAGAGCCAGCATTTCACGTTTGACTTGTGATTTGCTTTTTTCTTCTTCGTCCAGCGAGTCGTCGAGATAATCAGACATAACGGTGTTCCATTTAATTAGGGCACTATGATAACAGAGCAAGACGGATACTTTGATAGGGTCTTGTGAAAATGCTTTGGAGTAACTATGAGTGCAAGTGAAAGTGTCGGTCCGCAAGCTTTACCTGAGTTAAAAGCTCAAGTTGAAAAAATTCTTGCCGCTGCTAAACAACAAGGCGCCAGTGCCTGTGAAGTGGCGGTATCTGTGCAGCAAGGTCTAGAGGCCAGTGTGCGTCAGCGTGAAGTTGAAACCGTTGAGTTTAATCGTGATCAAGGTTTTTCTATCACTGTTTATAATGGCCAGCAAAAAGGCTCGGCGAGCACCACTGCAACAGGTGATAAAGCCATTCAAGAGACCGTGGCAGCAGCTTTAGCAATTGCCAAACATGCCTCGCCGGATGAGTTTGCAGGCTTAGCGGACGCGCAATTGATGGCGCGTGAGTTTCCTGATTTGGATTTATGGCACCCTTGGGATGTGACACCTGAGCAAGCTATTGAGCTGGCGCTTGAGTGCGAGGCCGCGGCGTTTGCCACGGATTCACGCATCAGCAATGCTGATGGCACCAGCGTGAACACCGATGTGGGTTGTACCGTATATGGTAATAGCCATGGTTTTATTGGTGGGCATGCGGGCTCTCGTCACAGCATTGGTTGCGTGATGATTGCTGAGGCCGATGGGCAGATGCAGCGTGACTACTGGTATGACTATGGTCGCCGTGCGGATCAATTGATGGATGCGGCGACTGTTGGGCGTATTGCCGCTGAGCGCACCGTCAGTCGTTTAGGCGCCCGCGCAGTACCTACTTGCGATGTGCCGGTTGTGTTTGCAGCAGAATTAGCAGGCGGTTTGTTTAGCAGTTTACTGGGCGCGATTGCTGGCGGTAATCAGTATCGCAATTCATCGTTTTTAGTCGGTGCTTTAGGCCAGACATTATTCCCTGAGTGGTTGACGCTCGATGAGCGTCCGCTGCAACGTGGCGGTTTAGCCAGTAGTGCGTTTGATGGTGACGGCTTAGCGACCTATGCCAAACCCTTTATTGAGAATGGCGTACTGACCAACTATATGCTCAGCACCTATTCAGGACGCAAGTTGGGCATGCCCAGTACCGCAAACGCGGGCGGTGCGCGTAACGTTTTTGTTACCCATGGTGATGACGATCAAGCTGCGCTGCTGAAAAAAATGGGCCGTGGTTTGCTGGTCACTGAGTTAATGGGGCAAGGGCTCAATATGGTCACGGGTGATTACTCACGTGGCGCGGGCGGTTACTGGGTTGAGAATGGCGAGATTCAGTTCCCTGTTGATGAAGTCACGATTGCTGGAAATCTGCGCGATATGTTTAAGCAGATTGTGGCCGTAGGCAATGACTTAGACCGTCGTGGCAGTGTGTGCACGGGTTCAGTGTTGATTGAACGCATGAAAATCGCAGGTAGCTAAACAACTGCTAGAGCGACAGCCTGATATTCAGACTGAATCAGTGCTGTCGCGTATCAGTCAGGCGACACAAATTTAAGGCTGTAATTCATTGTTTCGTTGCTAGGCTCAAGAATTTCTAAAGCAATATGTATCGGCACTTGCTGAGGCATTGTGCCTTGTCCAGCTAACTCACCGCTCAGGTATTCATCGGGTTTAAAGGTGCGACTCATCAATAGCATGCCATTGGCATCGGCAAAGCTCAGCTCTAATAACGGGAAGGGCTGGCTAAAAGGTGCACGGTTATAAATGATGGCATCGACTTGCAGCGCGCCTTTAAATTCAGGGTGGCTGCGTATCACTAAGTTACTACTTTTAATTTGCTCAATATCGACTTTGGCCGGCAGCTGACAACCCAGTAGCGGGCAGAGCACGTCCAGCACAGGGCGCGTACTGCTCTGACGGGCGAGCTCAGTAAAATTGTGATGGGTGTATTGACTCAGTAGTAGTACTACGGCCAAGACGTTGAGTAAGCTCCACATGTGCCAGCGTTTCCATGGTTTTTGCGTGGGTTGCCAATCAAGACGTAAAGGCTCATCGTCAAAATAATGTATGGACTCGATGGTTGAGCTGTCCAACACAGACGCCGGTTGCGTCAACACAGCACTGATCGAGCCTTCTTCAATATCCTGCGTCTTGTCGTCCGTTGACTGAGTACTGACTGTGTTGTCTGCGGTCAGCGCTGCAGGTTGTTTGGAGTCATGATGCTCAAGTGCCTGTATCGATTCCGGCGTATCTTGTGTTGAGGAGGCTGGACTTAGGATGGAGCGCTCTAAGGTTTCACGAGGGTGGTGCAGATCCCACTCTAAGCGTTCTTGTTCATACTCAAGGTCAAATGCATCCAAATTGCTCAGCGCAATCACGTTGTCGATCATGGACAGTTGGGTAATCCGATCGCGTGTGGGTGTGGGGGCTGGCAGCGCTTTAGCTGTTTGGGCAGAGAGCAGCGTAATGGCGGGATGGTGTTTAGCGATGCTGCGCGGTGTGGCTTGTTCGATGGTGCTGCTATTGAACTGGCTGACAGCATTGTATTGCTGCAAGCACGCGCCACAGCGGACCGTTTCTTGCGCTGCATCGAGTTGGCTGCGCTTGATACGAAAGCTGCTTTGGCAGTGTGGGCATTGAGTAATAAAAGCGTCAGTCATAATTACATCGAGTTCAAATCAAGCATAAATACCTTGCAGTTGGCTCTATTGTTGAGGCTCAGCTGCAAGGCCGTGCAACACTATAAACTACTTACGCACACCGCTGATGCAGACCCAACCCTCTTTTTCGGCGGTTGGATCGAGCACAAAATCAGCACTGTAGGCATCACGCACTTCTTGCGCTTGCTCGGCTAAGATGCCTGATAAAGCGATGCGTCCACCGCTGCGCGTGTACTCGATCAGCTGTGGTGCTAAGGCCACCAGTGGACCGGCTAAAATATTAGCTAATACCACATCAAATTGCTGTTGGGGCATGTGTTCTGGCAGATAGACCAGCATATCCTGTTCGGCAATCTGGTTACGATTGGCATTGTCGCGTGTGGCTTCTAAGGCTTGGCTATCAATGTCGGTGCAGGTCAGTTGCGTTGCGCCTAATAATTTCGCCGCGATAGCTAAAATCCCTGAGCCACAACCAAAATCGAGTACATTGCAGCCTTCTAGGGGTTGCCCATCCAGCCATTCAAGGCACAGCGCTGTGGTGGGGTGAGTACCGGTGCCGAAGGCTAAACCTGGATCTAAGAGCAAATTAACGGCGTCAGGTTCAGGTGCTGCATGCCAGCTGGGCACAATCCATAAACGCTGACCAAAACGCATCGGGTGGAAGTTATCCATCCAGCTGCGCTCCCAGTCTTGGTCTTCGATACGCTCGATCTGCAGTTCAGGCGTCGCTTCACCACCGAGCAATTGCAGGTGCTGCTGTAGCGCTTGTGCGTCGACATTATTTTCAAATAACGCCAGTAAATGTGTATGTGACCACAGCGGTGTGGTGCCTAAGTCTGGCTCATAAATAGGCTGGTCTTCACCATCCATAAAGGTGACTGAGACAGCGCCCAGTTCAAGTAAAGTATCTTCCCATTGTTCAGCTTGATCGGGTTGAATGGCTAAACGGACTTGTAACCAGGGCATAAAAACCTCAAGAGCGAATGCAGATATCTGCGAAATTTAGGCGTGGAGTGCAGTGCTGCGATACTGGTTTTCCAGCGGCATGGCATATTGCATAATCAGGTACGGGCGGTGTTCTGCTGGGCAGGCCGCAAGACGGCGTTGCCATTCTTGTTGGGCGGTACGGATATCTTGTGGCGCAAATACGTGTGTAATGTCCGGTACTGCTAACTCAGTATCACGCTGCTCCCACATGGCCCAAGCTAAGTAATGGGCAGGGAACAAGCGGTAATCACGCCAAATCTCCTGATCCACTAAGCTGGCTAATTGTTTAGCATCACTAAAGCCTGTGCTTAAGGGTGGGCAGAAGTGCACATGCACTCGACCTTTATAGCCGGTAATGCCTAAGGCAATACTGGCATCGTCTTCACCGGACTGCTTAATATATTCACCTGTTGTCGCTCGAATATACAGCTCGCGTGCTTTAGCGATATCACAAGGATCATACTCGTAGCTGATAGCCACAGGCATCAGGTTGAGTGAGGCAATCACCGTTTGAAAATCTTCGGTTTTGCGTGATAAGTGAAACATTTTTAAGATGGCGCTTTCGGTGCGATCATCGCCATCTTTGGCGCGGCCTTCTGCTTGTGCAATCCAGACCGATTCTTGATCATTTAAGATGGAGTGATTGATATAGGCAGATAACAGCTGAAAGGCTGCCATTTTTTCACGACGATTGGTTAATGAGCGATGCACAATAAAGCTCTTGTTGAGACGCATCAAGTCGCTGACAAAAGGGCGTTGTAATAAGTTATCGCCAATAGCAATACGCGGAGTGGCATGCTGTGCTTGAAATAACGCATAGTTCACAAACGCCGGATCCATGACAATATCGCGATGATTGGCCAAGTATAAATACGGCTGCCCAGCTTTGACATGCTCTACGCCAGAGAAGCTGATTCCGTCCGTGGCTTGGCTGATACTGCGTGCTACATAAGGCTCAACCCGCTCTTGCAGTGCTGTGACACTATCAATATGCGCCACTTCAGCACGTAATTTATGCGCGATAATGGGGCGCAGCAGCCAGCCGAAGTAGCGTGAAGCGGTTGGGAAACGGTATTGGGTGATGATGGATAAGAAATCTACATCGGCCAGTAAACGTTGCAATACAGACGCCACTTCACTGTCGTTATAGGGGCGAATGTTGTCAAATTGATCCATGTGATTCTCTTGTGCGGATGCTGTTCAGTGCTTTAGGCGCTGTAGGGTTAAGTATTTGAGCTATTATACCCGCATTGTTTGCTAACTTGCAGAGGAGATCAATGTGCAAAGGATTCATGAGCCTGCTGATTTAATGGAAGCACAAATGCTCATCAGTATGTTGAATAGTGAAGGCATTGAAGTGTATTTGCAGGGTGCAGATTTAGTGGGTGGTATGGGAGAGTTGCCGGCTTTAGGTCTGCTGGGTTTAATGGTCAGTGATGACGATGTGCAGCACGCACGCGAGTTGATCACGAGCTATCAAGAGGCGACGCCTATTATTAAAGGCGAGCCGGATGCGCAGCACATTGCCCGTCGCGGTGTTTTAGAATGCTAAAAGGGTGAGGTGATCATGTCAGGACGCTATGGGTTATTTAAATGGCCAGAAGACTGGATCGAGTTACCAGGATTTCCACAGCAGATGCGTGCACACTGGAATCTAGCACCCAAATCGCAAGTGTTGATGCTGTTGCAAAAAAACCAGCAACGCCAAGCTACCTTAGCTTTATGGGGGCTGACCTCCAATTGGATGACTGATTTAAGTCGCGCTGTGGCCCATGCTCGGGTTGAAACTATCAGCACGCAACCGATGTTCAAAAAAGCTTGGCGCAGCCAGCGTTGTATCTTACCGGCCAATGGTTTTTTTGAGTGGCGGGGCTTACATCGCAAGCACCCATTTTGGTTAAGCGGCGAAGAAAGCCTAGTGTACTTTGCAGCCATTTGGGATGTGTATGCTGTACCGGACCGTGACTATTACAGTGTGGCCATGCTAACCCAGCAAGCAGCACATTTACGCCGCCCGATTTTACTGGATGAGCAACAGCAAGCCATTTGGCTTGATCCGGATAGCACGCAAGAGCAATTGCAGAGTGTTTTAGCACAGCCCCAGCCCCAGTTACACGAGCGGCGCGTCAGTACCTTAATCAATGATCCCTTAGTTGACGGGCCGCATTGCTTAAATATTGGCTAATCAAACCCGCTATGTGTTTTAGCTGTCTTCATCGAAGCGTGCGTTGATCAACTCTTGTAGTGCAGCCAAGGCTTCATCGGCCTGTTCACCTTGGGTGTTTAAATGCAGTTGCGTGCCCTTGCTGGCAGCTAACATCATCACTGACATAATATTTTTACCATTGCACAGAGTGGTCACTTCGCGCCCAACTTGCACCTGGCATGGGAATGCATTGGCGACAGACACAAATTTTGCTGCCGCTCGCGCATGTAAACCTAGTTTATTAATAATAGTGATCTGGCAGCTAGGCATGTTTATGCTCATCGGGGCGCACCATGTCGCGGTGACGAATTTGTACGTTACGCAGTTGTGCACCCAAGCTTTCGCCTAAACGCTGTGCCATATATACAGAGCGGTGTTGGCCACCGGTACAGCCAATCGCCACTGTGACATAGGCGCGATTGCTTGCAGCAAAGCGTGGCAGCCATTTGGCAAGATAGGCATAGATGTCGGTGTACATTTCTTCGACGTCCGCTTGTTCGCTTAAATAATCAATAATGGGTTGATCCAAACCACAGTACGCCCGCAGTTCAGGTTGCCAATAGGGGTTAGGTAAGCAGCGAATATCAAAAATCACATCGGCGTCTACCGGCACACCCCGTTTAAAACCAAAGGATTCGATTAAAAAAGCGGTGCCAGCTTCGGGTTTATCTAACAGGCGTAATTTAATCGTGTCGCGCAATTGGTACAGATTTAAACGTGACGTATCGATCACCAGATCCGCTAGATCGATAATCGGTGAGAGCAAGGTTTTTTCGTAATGAATCGCTTCAGCCAATGAGCGCGAGCCGCTGGTCAGCGGATGCCGACGCCGGGTTTCAGAGAAGCGTTTGAGTAAGGTTTCATCACCTGCATCGAGATAGAGCACATCACAAATAATATGACGTGCACGCAGTTCAGCTAAAATTTCGGGAAAGCGCTCGAGTTGATCGGGTGCATTGCGCGCATCAATGGAGACCGCGATTTGCGGATGTACCATTTCTGTCGCTAGCAGAGTGCGCTCGGCTAATTCGGGTAGCAGTGTCGCTGGAAGGTTATCAATGCAATAAAAATCGTTATCTTCTAACACATTGAGCGCGGTACTTTTACCTGACCCAGAGCGGCCACTGACGATCACTAAACGCATAGAACACACCTTTAAAGTTGCGCATCGAGTACTGTTTGATACAAAGCAGCACTGTCTGCAGCCTGACGCAAACGTTCGCGAACATCATCTTGCTCAAAAATACTGGCAATTTGTCGTAGGAGTTCAAGGTGCTCATCAGTGGCTTCTTCAGGCACTAAAAGCACAAATAATAAATCGACTGGCTCACCATCAATAGCGTCAAAATCAACCGCATGTTCTAGGTGCAGCACAGCGCTGATCGGTGTCGTACAGCCAATCAGGCGACAATGGGGGATTGCAATACCATTACCAAAGCCTGTTGAACCGAGCTTTTCGCGAGCCACCAGGCTTTCAAAAAGAACGTCTTCATCAATATCAGGTAAGTCTGCAGCAATCAGGTGGGCTATGTACTCAAGTACACGTTTTTTACTGCCGCCCGGCACGTTCACTTGTGAGCGTGCCGGGGTCAGTATATGTTCTAATCGAATCATATGGCTCTTAGCGTTCTAGTGCGCCTTTTTGGCGGTCCAGTTGTTTTTCTTTGTGTTTGATTAATTGACGATCCAGTTTGTCAACCAGCAGGTCAATCGCGGCATACATATCGTCGTGCTCGGCGTTGGCGTTGACATCACCACCTGCGATCAGCAGGGTTGCGTCGATCTTTTGTTTCACTTTCTCAACGCTCAGAGTGACGCGGATGCTTGTGATTTTATCAAAGTGACGCTCAAGCTTAGCAAATTTATTCTCGATATATTCACGTAGGGCGTCAGTGACTTCTAATTGATGACCTGTGATGGTTATTTGCATACCGTACTCCTTAGTTTCACTGCTTAATGCGGTGTTTGCAGGATTGTAACGCCTGCGTAAATTAAGTGTTACTGACCAACGTCTATAAAAGCTGCTTTCGTTCAGTTGAAGACGCTATACCTAGGGATTCTCGGTATTTGGCAATGGTTCGCCGTGCCACTTGAATCCCTTGTTCTTCCAGTAAACCAGCGATCTTGCTATCACTCAATGGTTTTTTCGGATTTTCTGCTGCAACCAGCTTTTCAATGATTGCACGAATCGCTGTAGATGAACATTCACCCCCTTGTGCGGTACTCACATGGCTGGAGAAGAAATACTTTAACTCATAAATACCGCGCGGCGTATGCATATATTTTTGCGTCGTTACGCGTGAAATGGTTGACTCGTGCATACCAACAGCTTCTGCAATTTCTGCCAGCACTAATGGCTTCATCGCCTCGGGGCCGTAGTCAAAAAAACCGCGCTGATAATCGAGGATTTGCGTTGCTACTTTGAGCAGTGTTTCATTGCGACTTTGCAGGCTTTTGATAAACCAGCGTGCTTCTTGTAGCTGTGTGCGTAAAAACGTGTTGTCGGCACTGTTGTCGGCGCGCTGCACAAAACCTGCATATTGCGCATTTACCCCTAAGCGCGGGGCGATTTCAGGATTGAGCTCTACGATCCAGCGGTTTTTAGCTTTGCGTACAATCACATCTGGCACGATGTATTCAGGCTCTTTACTTTCAATGATTGAGCCAGGGCGCGGGTCTAGAGTTTGGATCAACTGTACGATGGCCTTGAGCGTTTCTTCTTTGATGCGCATGCGTCGCATCAGTTGGTTGTAGTCACGGCTACCGAGCAGCTCAAGGTGTTCTTTGCACAGGGTTTGAGCCTGTGCCAGCCACAACGTGTCTTTAGGTAACTGTTGCAGTTGCAGCAGCAAGCACTCACTTAAATTACGTGCAGCCACGCCTGTAGGTTCAAACTGTTGTACCCGTTTGAGGACCATCTCAACTTCGTCCATTTCAATATGCTGCATGGGGTCGAAGGAGCTTTGAATGTCCTCAAGGCTTTCTTGTAAATAACCATCGCTGCCAATACTGTCAATAATAACGGTGGCAATCATGCGATCGCTGTCGTTCATTTTAGCCAGATTGAGTTGCCACAGCAGGTGCGTTTGCAGATCAATGCCAGCAGAAGTCGTACTGGTAAAGTCCCACTCTTCAGTGTTGGCGCTGGGTATATTGCTGGCGCTGGACTGGTAGACATCATCCCAAGAGGTATCAATTTCTAACTCGCTGGGGATTTGCTCAGTCCAGTCAGTTGTTTCAACTGTATTGGGTGCAGTGTTATCAGGTTCATCCTGAGCGGTGGATTGAGTATGACTGGCATGCTCTTGCGCTGCACTGGAGCTGTCACCGCTGCTGGGATTATTGTCGTCTTCAATCTCAAGCATAGGGTTGCTGTCCAATGCTTCTTGGATTTCTGCTTGTAAGTCTAAGGTCGACATTTGCAGTAAGCGAATGGCTTGCTGCAGTTGCGGGGTCATGGTCAGGCTTTGACCCATTTTTAAAACGAGTGAGGCTTTCATAATGGAAAGGCATGACTCCTATATCATCAGTGCGCCAAAGAGTGGCTCTTAGCAAGATTTATGCCTGAAAATGACAGCTTTGCATAGTTTTGACAAGTGACGCGTGACATTAAATGGGTGCGCAGTACACAAAAAAGGCTGCATCTATAGGTATAGCAGCCTTTGAGGGGTGATCAAAGGTGAAATTCTTGACCGAGGTAAACATCTTTAACCAATTGGTTTTCGAGTACGCTGCTGGGCGAGCCTTCAGCAATAATTTTACCAGCGCTGACAATATAAGCTGTTTCGCAGATATCGAGCGTTTCGCGCACGTTGTGATCAGTGATTAAAACACCAATACCTTTGTCTTTAAGGTGGTTGATGATCTGTTTGATATCACCGACAGAAATAGGGTCAACACCAGCAAAGGGCTCATCGAGCAAAATAAACTTGGGGTCAGTGGCCAAAGCGCGGGCAATCTCAACACGACGACGTTCACCGCCGGATAAGCTCATGCCTTTATTATCGCGCAAGTGCGTGATGTGAAATTCACGCAATAAATTATCTAAAGCTTGTATGCGGCCTGAGCGATCCAGATCTTTGCGCAACTCTAAAATAGCTAGAATATTATCTGCGACACTCAGCTTGCGAAAAATCGATGCTTCTTGAGGTAGATAGCCAATACCTGCGCGTGCGCGACCGTGCATGGGCTGAAAGCTGACATCGGTGTCGTCTATAAATACGCTGCCTTTATCTGCTTGGACCAAGCCGACAATCATATAGAAGCAGGTTGTTTTACCTGCACCATTGGGGCCCAGCAAACCCACAACTTGCCCGCTTTTGATCGACACGCTGACATCATGAACAACCGTGCGGCCTTTATAGCTTTTGGCTAGGTTTTTAGCGACTAAGGTACTGCTCATGGTGCGCTGGACTCTGTTTGCGTGTCTTTGTTTTTAGGCTGAATCACCATATTAATACGTGGTGCGGGTGTGCTGACGGTGCCTTGTTTGGCGCGGCCTGCAGTTACAATCTGCTTTTTAGCGTCGTAAATGATTTTTTCACCGCGGAAGGTGCTGCCTTGCTGGATCACTTTAGCTTGGTCGACAATAATAATTTTTTCATTGGTGGCAAAATACTGAATGGTGCGGCCGTAAGCTTGCACAATATCTTTATTTTCAGCCGGTTGCTGTTCGTAGTACGCGGGTTGTCCCACTGAGGTAAATACATCAATATCTCCACCATTGGTGAGCGTGATAGTGACGGTATCTCCAGTGATCTTCAGCGTACCTTGGGTGATAATCACATCACCACGGTAAATCGCCACACCACGTTTGTCGTCCATTTCAGCACTGTCTGCCTGTACATTAATCGGCTTACTGTTGTCTGAAGGTAAGGCGTGAACCAGACTGCTGAGCAGGCTGACACTGGTGGCAAGGAGTACAGCTGTTGTTCTAGCGAACTTCATGTCGGCCTCTCACATTTGAAAGTAAATGCATTTTACTTTCATTTAAATAAGTTTGCATGCCAATCCCGGTCGTGACGCCGTTGGCTGCTTCGATTTTTACTGCAAGTTGGGTATGCGCATATTCTGTTTCAGGGATATACGTCAGTTGTTCTGTGGTTAATAGTGTAGGGCGACCTTTCTCATCTGTGCGCTCAATACGCACCTGCTTGATGAGTTCCACTTCTTTGCCTTCTGGGCTGACATGACTGCGCTCGCTGCTGATTTTCCAAGGCAGCTCACTTCCCCGAAAGAGTAATAACTCAGGCTCTAACAGTACGGTGATGTCATCGTGCTGAGTATGCTCAAGACGTGAACTGGTCAGCTCGTAGTTTAAGCGACCTTCCTCGGTAAACTGTAATGTATGGGTGTTTTGTGCAAAAAAGTCGATGCTGTTGTCAGGCGCTGCAAAAGCCGCTGATTCAATTTCAGCAGGGTTATGAATATTCCAATAACCCAGCGCAGCAACCACTAATGCGAAGGGTAAAAAGAATAAAGCTAAGCGTAGATTTGCCGACATAAATGCAATCCGAAATTATAAGTAAGCGTTCTGTGCTGCAGCAAGTGTGCCTTGCGCGGCCATAATGAACTCGCACAATTCACGTGCGGCACCTTCGCCACCCCGTAAGGATGTGACGCCTTTGGCATGTTCACGCACAAAGCTGTTGGCATTGGCAACGGCAATACCCAGTGCGACACAACGGATGGGCGCTAAATCAGGTAAATCATCGCCTAAATAGGCAACTTGATCATAAGAAAGTTGCAGGCGGGCTAATATTTCATCAAGGGCGACACGCTTATCTTCACGGCCTTGTATCAGATGCGTGATGCCTAGGTTTTCAGCACGACGCGCGACAATATCAGAGGTGCGCCCAGTAATAATAGCCACTGCTACACCTGAATTTTGTAGCATCTTAATGCCTTGGCCATCGAGGGTGCTAAACGCTTTAGCTTCACCGCCATTGGCTAAGAAGTAGAGTTTACCATCGGTTAATACACCATCGACATCCAGTACCAGCAAGCGCACTGCGCGAGCACGCTCGACTAAGTCACTGTGGGTTAAATGTAGCATTACATCACTCCTGCACGTAATAAATCGTGCATGTTTAACGCACCAATGGCTTGGTTGTGTTCGTTAATAACGGGTAGAGAGCTGATTTTATAGTCTTCCATAATTTTCAGAGCTTGCGCGGCGAGCATCTCAGGACGGGCTGTTTTACCACCGTGGGTCATCAGCGCATCGATGCTGGCATCACGCACATCAATACCTTTGTCCAGAGCGCGACGCAAGTCACCGTCGGTGAAAATACCGGCTAAGGTGCGATCGGGCGCTAAAATCAGCGTCATTCCCAGACCTTTTTGCGTCATCTCCAATAAAGCTTCGCGTAAAGACGCGTCGCGTGCGACGGCGGGTAATTCATCGCCACTGTGCATAACATGCTCAACTTTCAGCAGTAAACGTCGGCCTAAAGCACCGCCAGGGTGCGAAAAGGCAAAGTCTTCTGGAGTAAAGCCGCGGGCCTCTAAAAGCGCAATCGCGAGCGCATCACCCAGCACTAAAGTGACTGTAGTTGAGGAGGTGGGCGCTAAGTTGAGCGGGCACGCTTCTTGTTCAACTTGAGTGTCTAAGTTCACATTAGCTGCGCGAGCTAAGGTTGAGTCAGGGTTACCGGTCATGCTGATCAAGGTCAGGCCTAAGCGCTTAATCAGCGGCAGTAGGGTGACAATCTCGTTAGTGGTACCTGAGTTGGATAAGGCCAGGACGATATCGTCTGCGGTGATCATGCCCATATCGCCGTGACTGGCTTCGGCCGGGTGCACAAAAAATGCGGGTGTACCGGTGCTGGCTAATGTCGCAGCAATTTTATGACCAATATGACCCGACTTGCCCATGCCCACTACAACGACACGGCCTTTGCAGTTTAAAATCAGTTCGCAGGCTTGCACAAAGCTGTTGTCGATGCGTCCTAATAAGCTAGTAATCGCCTCTTGTTCAAGGCTGATAGTGCGTTTGGCGGAATCAATAAGAGCATGAACTGAGGACATCATAAGGTCTTCTTCAAGGTAAAAAATTAATTATACGTGAAATTACCCAGCAACTCATCAGCTATGAGCGCTTGGGGTGCTGGGGCTGAATGTGTGAATTTTTGCGCAGCATCATCAGTCATAAAGTCGCTATGACCCAAGCATAAGCAGAGTAAAGCTGGGCGCTTCAATACTTGAGATGGCGCTGATATGAGCGTTGATAAGCGTTTATTAAAGAGCCAGCTCAGCAAACACTGTAGAATGCAGGTTATTGCCCTGAGAGGGCTGAACAGTCAGGGTGAACACTAAGATGTCTTTTGCAAAATCAGGGCTGATGCCAGCCTTATTAGAAAATTTACAACGCTTAGCTTACAACGAGCCAACCCCCGTACAGCAACAAGCCATTGCGCCTATTTTAGCGGGTAAAGATATTTTAGCGGCCGCGCAAACCGGTACAGGTAAAACTGCAGCCTTTACTTTACCCGCCTTGCAGCTCTTATTGACGCAGGGTGAAAAAGTCACGTCAAACTGTGTGCGGGCCTTGGTATTGGTGCCGACACGCGAATTGGCTGAGCAAGTGCATGAGTCGATTCGTATGTACTTAGGCGATATACCTTTACGTACGGCAGTCGCCTATGGTGGCGTGAGTATTAATCCGCAAATGATGAATTTACGCCGCGGAGTGGATGTGTTGGTCGCGACACCCGGTCGTTTGCTGGACTTATATCAACACAACGCACTGCGCTTTAATCAGATGCAAATGCTGATTTTAGATGAAGCCGATCGCATGTTGGATTTAGGTTTTGCTGAAGAACTCAATGCGCTGTTTGCTTTGATGCCACGTCAGCGTCAGACGCTCTTGTTTTCAGCCACTTTCTCAGGCCCCATTCGCACCTTAGCCGGACAATTGCTCAATGATCCGGTGCGCGTTGATGTAACGCCCAAGCACTCCGCTGCTGAGACGGTTAAACAGCATTTAATTGTTGTCGATAAAAAAAGTAAAACTGAGTTGCTGCTGCATTTAATTGCCAGTCGTGAATGGGGGCAGGTGTTGGTGTTTGTGCGTACACGTAAAGGCGCTGAACTGCTGTCGAAAAAACTGTTGGCCGCAGGCCTTGCTGCAGATGCCATTCATGGTGATAAGACTCAACCTGCACGCCTCAAGGCGCTACAAGATTTTAAACTGGGTAAAATCCAAATACTGGTGGCCACTGATGTTGCCGCGCGGGGTTTAGATATTGAACAACTGCCGCATGTGATCAACTTTGACTTGCCCACTATTGCCCAAGATTATGTGCACCGTGTGGGTCGTACGGGCCGCGCAGGCTTAACAGGGGAGGCCATCTCCTTAGTTAGCGCTGATGAGCTGGAGGAGTTGATTGCGATCGAAGAATTGCTGGGCTTAAATTTACAGCGCTTTGATGAGCCTGATTTTTATGCCGAGCATCGGTTGCCGCAGACTCAGTTGGGCGTGGGCAGTGTTAAGAAGCCGAAAAAACCGAAAAAGAATAAGGCAGCTGGCGCAGGACAGATTCACTTGGGTGATATTTTGTCCGCGGATGCACCACCCAGAGTGGTGGCTGTGCGCCAAGTGCCGCGATTAGCTGTACCGAGCCGACATAAACCCAAACCCAGTAATGCTAAGCCGCGCTAGGCGTATTGAGTCAGCAGGCTCGCTCTTTAAAAAGACTGATTGCTGAGTTTTTAAGCTGCAATCAAGGAGTCAGGCTGACTGCATTAAGATTAAAAAAGCCGACGATGCTTTGTGCGCAGCGTCGTCATCAGGCATAAGTTTTGCGATGATATTTAAAAAGTAGTTATTTCACGGCGATCAGCAATTGCTGGCAATCGGTAGCGTGAAAGTCTGTCAGCTCAGGCCAAAGATTGTTGGGTGTGTTGACCTGAACAGCATAGGAACCTGCTGCGTGAGCGGTTTTTAAGTCCATCTGAAAGTCACCCACCATAATCATATCGCGCGGTTGTACTTGCCAACTGTGTGCGATTTTTAACAGCCCATCCGGATCGGGTTTAGGTGTGGCTTGCTCGCGTCCTAAAATATGCTCATCGGTAAAATAGTCGCGTAAACCAATGGCGCCCAAAGTTAATAAAGCCAGCTCACGGGCATTGCGCGTCAAAATAGCTAAATTGCGCTGCTGTGCGTGCAAGTGCTCAATCAGAGCAATAGCGCCTGGGGCCGGCTGCGCATTAATAGCAAGCTCGCGCTCATGCTCAAGTAGCCAAGCATGTTTTTGTTGCGCCTCAAGTGCGGGCAGTGAGGCTAGGTGGCCTAAAATATCAGCTGATTGTGGGATCTCTAAAATACGGCGAATATGCTGAAAATCATGCACAGCAATGGTTAAAGTGCCATCCATGTCAAAGACCCAATGTTGGCAATTTTTTAAATGCATGGATGTCACCCTAAAATATTCTTATGTTGCCAATCACCGCGTGCGCGGATTAAACCTTCTTGTGCCACTGAAGCGACCAGTTGTCCGTTACGGGTATAAATACTGCCGCGCGAAAAGCCACGTGCGTTGCCCGCCCAGGGGCTGTCTGACGCATAAAGTAGCCAGTCATCAAGACAGACTTGCTCATGAAACCAAATGGAATGATCCAAGCTGGCCACTTGCATATGCGGTTGCCAAATGGACGCGCCATGGGGGATCAGCGAGGTTGTCAGTAAGCTAAAGTCAGACACATAGGCCAATAAGTTTTTATGCAGAGTGGGTGACTTGGGTAGCGGGGCGCAGGGTTTAAACCAAATATGCTTAACCGGCTCGCCTGCTTCGGGGTGCAAAGGATCTAAGGTTTGCACGGGTCGAGTTTCAATGGCTTTGGCGCGCAGCATTTTCTCGCGGTTTTCTGGGGTCAGTGCTTGCGCTAAATAAGGTGAAATCATTTCTTCGGACAGTAAGTCTTCAGGCGGCGGCACATCTGGCATCGCAGTTTGATGACGAAAGCCTTCCTCGCTTTGGTGAAATGATGCGCTGCAGGTAAAAATAGGTTGCCCACCTTGAATCGCGGTAACACGACGGGTACTAAAAGTGCCGCCGTCTCGAATACGTTCAACCTGATACACCACAGGTTTACGCGCATCACCAGCGCGCAAAAAGTAGCCGTGCAAGGAGTTGGCTTGGCGAGATTCATCGACGGTTTGGCTTGCCGCGGATAAGGCTTGGCCCAAGACTTGGCCACCAAAGAGTTGACGAAAACCAAGCTCTTGGCTGCTACCGCGAAATAAGTTTTCTTCGATTGTTTCCATGCTGAGTAGCGAAACCAGCTGGTCAAGAATTGAGTTCATTGGGTTCCTTTTAGGCCTGCACAGAAGCTGTAATGCCTGTGTATAGGTGAATAATGTGTTCAATACTAAAGTTTTTTTTGACTTTTGTCGGCTCTCGATTGCGAGACTGCTATTATTTGGCTTTTAACATCATGTAAAGGCGTCGGCACATGGCTGATTCTCAAGATAGATTCACTGCAGCGCCCGTGTGTATCGTGGGCGGTGGTCCAGCGGGGTTAATGGCCGCTCAAGTGTTGGCGCAAGCGGGGCATAAAGTTCAGGTATTTGATGCGATGCCGTCATTGGGTCGTAAATTTTTACTGGCAGGTATTGGTGGCTTAAATATTACACACAGTGAAGAAGCTGCAAGCTTTGTACAGCGTTACAGTGCGCCGACGGATTGGGTCAGTGATTGGTTGGCGCAGTTTTCTGCGCAATCGGTGCGCGACTGGGTGCACAGCTTGGGCGTGGAGACCTTTGTGGGTAGTTCTGGGCGCGTTTTTCCTAAAGAGATGAAAGCGGCGCCTTTATTGCGCGCTTGGTTGCAGTACTTGCGCGGGATGGGTGTCAAAATTCATACACGCAGTCGCTGGTTGGGCTGGGATGCTACTGGCGCGCTACGTATTGCAACAGAGAGCGGTGAGCGAGCAGTACCCGCACGCGCGCTGTTATTAGCCTTGGGTGGCGCAAGTTGGCCGCGTTTAGGGTCTGACGCAGCTTGGGTTGCGTTGCTGCAGGAGCAAGGTGTCGCGGTTGCCACCTTAGAAGCGAGTAATTGCGGATTTGAGGTGGCGCAGTGGAGTGCTGTGTTTGCTGAAAAATATATTGGTGCTCCCGTTAAAAATACTGCGTTAAGTGTGGCCGGCCAAGCCTTTCGTCAAGGCGAATGGGTGGTGACGCGCCATGGTATTGAAGGCAGTTTAGTCTATGCATTGTCCGCTGCGATCCGTCGTGAATTGGCTGAGCAGGGTTCTTGCACTGTATATCTGGACTGTTTGCCACATAAAACGCTGGCGCAAGTACAAGCGGCCTTAACGCAACCGCGAGCAAAGAAAACCCTCAAGAAATATCTACAGGCGCGCTTGGGATTAGAAGGTGTCAAAGCAGCATTGGTGCGTGAGTTTGCGCCGGATGATAGCTTTGCTGATCTACAGCAGCTGGCGCATTATATTAAAGCCTTACCGATTGAATTAGTGCGCGCTCGGCCGCTGGCAGAAGCCATCAGTAGCGCCGGTGGCGTGTGCGCATCGATGTTCGATGAAGGCTTAATGCTCAAGTCAAAACCTGGCGTGTTTTGTGCCGGTGAAATGCTTGATTGGGATGCACCCACCGGCGGCTATCTATTAACTGCGTGCTTGGCCAGTGGCTTTATTGCAGGGCAAGGTATGCTGCGCTGGTTGTCGGCCGAGACTGTGGCTTAAGTTTTATCAATCAGTGCTTGCGGTGCTGGAAAATGCACCGTACTCTTTGCGCCGGAGAGTCGATCGGACAGTCGCTGTTGCGTTACTTCGGTAATGTGAGGGAGGAAAGTCCGGGCTCCGTAGGGCAAAGTGCCAGGTAATTCCTGGGAGGCGTGAGCCTATGGATAGTGCCGCAGAAAATAACCGCCTAAGCACGCAAGTGCCGGTAAGGGTGAAAAGGTGCGGTAAGAGCGCACCGCACGGCTGGTAACAGTCCGTGGCTAGGTAAACCCCACTTG
>QXGG01320877.1_pt1 | contig 21366 bp, 20 predicted proteins | sample 1982491 | NCBI WGS metagenome assembly QXGG01 (sample SAMN09924614, study PRJNA488089) | Wastewater metagenome, whole genome shotgun sequencing project. | isolation source: South African research farm wastewater | place: South Africa: Irene, Agricultural Research Council, Animal Production... | reverse complement strand
TGGTAATACACTTCCAGTTGATCATGGTCCAGCGCGTAGCGAATTTCACTGGCAATGCGGATGCGTTGCAGTGCTTGCTGAGTCAGTTCACTGGAATAGAAGGCAAAAGTTTCTCGGCCACTGGCTTTGGCTTTGCTGAGGGCCGAGTCAGCGTTGCGCATAATTTCTTCAACGCTATTGCCCGCGCGTGGGAATAGACAAATACCAACGCTGGCGCTAATAAACAGCTCATTGTTATTTAAGACAAAGGGTTCTTTACTGGCCTGAATAATGTGTTGTGCCATCACCGCGGCTTCACTGGGAGTGTTGATGCTATCGCAGACCACCATAAACTCATCACCACCGATACGTGCCAGCGAGCAACGACTTTTAGCGACCTGTTTACTGATGCGCTGAGCGACCGCTTGTAACAGTTGATCGCCGATGCTGTGACCTAAACTTTCATTGATATGTTTAAAGTGATCCAAGTCGATTAAGAACACACTGCTGTCTTTGTCGTGCTCGATGGCGTGATCAAGGGATACTTTAACGCGCTCATATAAATGCGAGCGGTTGGCAAGGCCGGTCAGTGGGTCGTAATGCGATAAATAATTCAGCTCAGACTGTGAATCTTTTAATACGGATATATCGGAGAACACGGCCACGTTATGAGAAATAAAGCCGTTCTCATCGCGGATTAAACGAATGGTTTGGTATTGCGGTAATATTTCACCATTTTTACGGCGGTTCCAGATCTCACCACTCCAGCGATCATCTTTTTCTAAGGCGCTCCACATGGTTTGGTAAAACTCAGGGGTATGGCGGCCTGATTTAAATTGACGCGGTGTTTTACCAATGACCTCGTCAGCGCTGTAACCGGTGATGATGGTAAAGGCCGGGTTCACGTGCACAATGATATTATTATGATCAGTAACAAGTACGCCTTCGTGAGTGCACTCAAACACGGCGCTGGCTTGCTTGAGGCGCTCTTCTGAGGCGCGTTGCTCAGTAATGTCTTGGGCAATACCAATAAAGCGTACAGGCACGCCTTGAGCGTTCTTAATCAGGCTGCCACGGGAGCGAATCCAGCGTGGTGTGTTGTCTTTATGCAGCATGCGATAGGTGCTGTCATAGTTGCCATCGCCTTCGCTAATAAAACGCATCACATTGCGGTAAATACGTTCACGCTCTTCTGGTAATAAACGGTTTTGCCAAGCGAGTTGATTGGCTCCAAATTCTTCTTGGCTATAACCTAAATTGGCGCAGTATGTTTTAGAAAAATAGACATCTTGCTGCTCATTTAAGCTCCAGTCCCACAAGGCTTGCTGGGCAGCATCCAGTGCCAGCTGGACACGCGCAACACTAACTTTGGCACTGATTTGTTCACGATCTTTGCGCGCACAAAAGCCCTTCATCATCCATAGCCAGTAGACCAAGGACAGTAGGCCGAAAACAGCAATGCTGATGACATCAAAAGGTGGGTGCGGCTGAACAATAACGCTACCTAATAGCCAGCCACTGGCTAGCAGTGCATAAGCAAGAAAACACTTGTATAGGAAACGTTCAGATTTCATATAAATGAAGAGCTCAAAATGATAATTGAATACGTTAGGTGTAAGTATTTAATGCCATCAAAGATACAACAATAATGGAGCGCATAAGAAGTGTTTTATGTAGGCAGGGTTATTTTAAAATAAAATCTGGGCAAAAAAAATGCTCATTCAGCTGAATGAGCATTCTTAAATATGGTGCCCGGAGACGGAATCGAACCGCCGACACGAGGATTTTCAATCCTCTGCTCTACCGACTGAGCTATCCGGGCCAACGGGGCGTAATTAAATAGATTTAAGTACGCCCTGTCAAGCGTATTGGTGAAAATAGTTTTTATGCGCTGGGTGGTACATAGCCTTCGGCTTGTGCAAAGGCTTCGCCAGCAAAGAATTTATCCATCTCTGCCATGATAAATTTACGGTCATCAGCGTCCATCATATTTAACTGACGTTCGTTAATAATCATTGTTTGTTGGGTTTGCCATTCGTTCCAAGCTTGCTGGGAGATGTTGTTATAAATATCTTCACCTTTGCTACCAGGAAAGGGCGCGCGGGCTAAACCCGGTAGTTCTTGCTGATGTTTACGGCACATAACCATACGAGTCATCTTATATCTCCTGTTGCAATTGAGTCACTGCGCGCTCGATAAGCCCTTTAATTGGAGCGGCTAAACCGAGGCGCTGAGGATTGTAGGGGTTATACCAGAGCCAATTGTTTTCGGCTATGGCAAGGCGTGTGCTGCTGTGTACACGAATCAGCCAGGGTTCGATGTCGAGGTGGTAGTGGCTAAAAGTGTGGCGCACAGCGGGCAAGCTGTGTTGGTGCTGTAATTCAAGTTGATGCTGGCCAAGCAGATTGTGCAGCCCGTCGATTTCAGTCAGCTCAGGCAGGCTCCACAAGCCGCCCCAGATGCCCTCACTAGGGCGCTGCTGTAACAGCATGGCATTCTCTGGATTGATGAGCATCGGCATCACTACGCGCTTTACCGGCAGCTCTTTGCGTGGGCGCGGCGTCGGCAGCAGGTGTTGTTGATTTCTTTGATAGGCCAAGCAGCCGCTCTGTACTGGACAGCGCTCACACGCCGGTTGCTTGCGGGTGCAGAGTGTAGCGCCGAGATCCATCATCGCTTGGGTGTACTGCGCCACTTCGTGCTGCGGCGTGAGCAACTCAGACAACTGCCAAAGCCTTTTCGTTGCTTGGCTGGCACCTGGATAGTCAGCTTCGGCGCTGTAGCGTGCGAGTACGCGTTTGACGTTGCCATCTAAAATAGGCGCGCGTAAACCCATACTGAGGCTGGCAATGGCGCCCGCCGTTGAGGGGCCGATGCCGGGTAGTGTGGCTAAAGTCTCGGCGCTGCGTGGAAACTCGCCGGCGTAACTGTCACAGACCAATTGCGCTGTTTTATGCAAATTACGTGCACGGGTGTAATAGCCTAAGCCCGTCCACAGGTGCAGTACTTCATCCAGCGGTGCGGCGGCCAGCGCTTGCACAGTCGGTAAGGCCTGCATAAAGCGTGCAAAATAACCCAGCACCGTAGCAACTTGGGTTTGTTGCAGCATGATTTCCGAGATCCACACACGATAAGGCGATATTTGCTGCTGCCAGGGTAAATCTTTGCGGCCATGCTGGTGATACCAAGCCACGACCGCTGGGCCAAAGGCGTCTGGATTCATCGTTTAAACAACCCTTTGAGGGCGTCTTTAAGTTCAGGACTGACTTTTTCACCCAGTTTTTCATTGAGCTTTTCATTCAGTTTGTCGCCGGCTAGCTTAGCTGCGACTTTGCCTAAGCCATCTTGGTCAATGCGACAGGCCTTAGCACCCAATTCGAGTGGGCCACGGCAGCGTACCGGCCACTCAAGGCCAACGTAGCGCTTATTCACTTGGCAGGCAGGATCGGGCATTGGGTGGGTATCGCCCTCAATAATAATGCCTAAATAGTAATCGAGGCTGAGTACGCGTAGATCAATATCACCTTTACCTTTCACGCTCAAACCGGGAATACCCACGCGTAAATCAGGATTGTGGGCAACGCCATTGCGAATGTTTAAGTTACCGCGCAGGTCGTTAAACCGCGTGTCGGTACTGCCGCTGTGCGCTGCAGGTTTTTTACGATTTAACGTGGCAATACCTAAGCACAGTTGTCGCTCTAAATTGGCCTCGGGCAGCACACCTTTAAAGACGGCAAAATTGAGTGAGCCATTGAGTTGTTCGACCCAGTCGCGCTCACTGTTGCCGCGGGTGCGTAAATCACTGCTGGTATCCAATAACCCGGTGATAGCGACTTCTTGCTCCAGAGTCGTAAGGATCTTCTCTATTGGAATATTGTGCGTGCTGTGCTTTAGGGTCAGTACGGGCTGATCAGTGGTGCTATCAACGCTCGCGCTGGCCTTAAACTCACCATTAAAGAGTCGGCCTTGTAGATTATTTAAGGTTAATACACGGTTCTTAGCGAGCAGTTTCAGCTTGGCTTGGCTGATGGGGAATGTGTGCAGGGTCAGCTCATTAAAGGCTAAATCAATATCAGCATTGAGCGTACGTAATTGCTCAATCGGTAAGAGCGCCGCTGTGTCCCACGCGGAGTTTGCCGTGGCGCTGGGCAGTGCTGTGGTGCCGCTACTGCCAGCCTCTGCGGTTTGTTTTTTTACCTCAGCTTGGCGTTCGGTGGGTGCCTTTTTCTCTACAGCGGGCAAATAGCGATCAGCGTCTAATTGATCCGCTTGCAAGTGAGTGTATAAGGCTGTTTTAGCGAAGTCTTTGATACCGACACTACCGGTAAAGGCCGTTTGGTCGATACTCAGCGCTAATTCATTGAGCATCAGGCTGTTGTCAGTCCCTTGCAGGCGCGTGCTGAGCTCAAAGTGACTGAGTGCTTTGGCGTCAGCCATTTTAGGTAACTCAAAACCGATCCCAGTTAAAAACTCTTGCGCATTAACAGCTGCAATGGATAACGCACCGTTGAGTTGGGCTTGCTTGTCCAAGTCGGTGATCTGCAGTTCGCCCAATGCTTTGAGTTGATTGACTGAAAGTTTAAGATTATCCCAGCGTGCCAGTTGTGCGGCTTGGTCATACATCAGGTTACCGCGCACCGTAAAGTTGGCGGTTTTGCTGCTAAAGGGCTCGCCAGCGACTTCACCTGACAGCTTAAGATCATCCAGCGTATAACGTTGCAAGGCCTGATCAATTTTAGCTTTAGTGGTGAGCTCAAGACGGGCACGCAGCAGCGGTTTAGCATTGCCTAAAAAACCAGAGAATTTCAACGCAATGGGCTGCGCATCACGAATGGCGCCGGTGGTCAGTTGCACGCTTTCTAAGCTGAATTGTTGCCCGCTTTGCTCATCGTGATAATCAATGCGTGCACCGTTGACGATTAAACTGTTGATATCCAATTTAAGCGGTGCAGTGCGTGGCGCTGGCTCGGTGGTGCTTGGAGTGTTTGGTTCTGCTGTGGGCTCTTGGTCTGCAGGTGCAGTTGTTGCTGCAGTGGCTGAGACGGGTGCCTTGCCAATATTTTCCCAGTTACCTTGTCCTTTCATATTACGGTGCAAGGTTAGATTGAGACCATCGATGCGGATATCACTCATCTGGATTTCTTTACGCAGCAGCGGCAGTACTTGTACCGACAAACCGAGCAAGCGCAGGTCGGCAAAAGGATCATCAGGCATATCAACGCTGGCTACTTTAGCGTCGGTAATTTCGATACCTAGCCACGGGAATAAACTCCAGCCAATCTCACCATTTAACTCGAGCTCTAGGTTGGCGTGCTCGCGAGCGAGCTGGCGGATGTCATCTTTGTAGTCGTTGGGATCAAAGATATGCGTTAGGGTAAATCCGGCCACCACTAACAGCAGCAGGATGCCGAGCAACAGCAGACCGATAAGCTTGCTAAAAGATTTCACGAGCTGATTCCTTTTGGGCAATAAAATAAATATAGCTACAGTTTAGCAGGCCAGTATCGCTCTGCAGCAGCGATGATGCTGCGGCACAATTATGCAGCTGAATTTGCAATAACTAAGGCTTTAGCCTGGGCTAACTCGCGCAACTGTGGTTGATCTTCAGGGATAAGCACCTGTAACACTTGACCGGCTTCGTTGGCTAAACGTGACGCTTCCTCAATCAGGCGCCGTGCCACACCACGATTGCGAGTTAATTCGCGTACACACACATGCGACAGCAACCAGCGCTGTGCTTGTTTTTCCAACAATGCAGCACCCAGTAGGCGGCTATTAAAACGTGCGGTGACTAAGGTGTTATGACTTAAGCCGTGCTCCAGTAAACTCGCTGCATCCGAGTAGGGTGGCAGCAACCAGTTCGGTGCATCGGCATAGATTTTTTCCAGGTCGGCAAGGTCTTGCGTGCTGGGTTGCTCAGCGCTTTCAAAGTAAACAGGCATTCCAAAACTCCCATAACTGAAGCGTTAGTGTACCGCTCAACAACGTCTATCGGTAGCGGTCGTAGCCGTTGCAAGCCTATAATAAGCAACGAATGAAACAACTTGGCCGTATCCTGCGGCTTTTAGCGGTGGAGTAAACCATGACCGAACGTAAGGTTACTGTTGAACGTAATACACTCGAGACTCAAGTTAAGGCCACTATTAATTTAGATGGCACTGGCGAGGGACGTTTTGCAATTGGCGTGCCTTTTTTAGAGCATATGCTTGATCAAGTCGCGCGCCATGGTTTGATCGATATCGATGTAGAGTGCACCGGCGACTTACATATTGATGATCACCACACCGTTGAAGATGTGGGCATCACCATTGGTCAGGCCTTTGCCAAAGCTGTGGGTGATAAGCGCGGTTTGCGTCGTTATGGTCACTCTTACGTACCCATGGATGAAGCCTTATCACGTGTGGCGTTAGACTTTTCTGGCCGCCCTGGTTTGCAGATGCATGTGCCTTTCGCGCGTGCAGTCGTGGGTGGTTTTGATGTGGACTTGTTCCAAGAATTCTTTCAAGGTTTTGTCAATCACGCACAAGTAACGCTGCACATTGATAACCTGCGCGGCATCAATACCCACCACCAGATTGAAACAGTGTTTAAGGCCTTTGGTCGTGCGCTGCGCATGGCGGTCGAAATTGATCCACGTATGGAAGGCCGCATGCCGTCTACCAAGGGTAGCCTGTGATGCAAACCATCGCCGTAATTGATTACGGGATGGGTAATTTACACTCAGTGGGTAAAGCGCTGGAACATGTGAGCTCAGCGCGTGTACAGATCACCAGCGATCCACAAGTGATTTGTGATGCCGACCGTATTGTGCTGCCGGGTGTGGGCGCAATACGTGATTGCATGGCACAAATGCAGCAGCATCAATTGCTTGATGTGATTCGCGAAGTGAGTGCTGACCGACCTTTTCTCGGTATTTGTGTCGGTATGCAAGCTTTGCTCGATTACAGTGAAGAAAATGCTGGCGTGGATTGCCTCGGCTTATTGCCGGGGCAAGTTAAGGCGTTTGGCCCTGATTTACATGAGGGTCAACAGCATTTAAAAGTGCCGCATATGGGTTGGAATCAAGTAACCCAGCGTTTACCGCATCCGCTCTGGCATAACATCGCTGATCAGGCACACTTTTATTTTGTGCACAGCTATTATGTGGCGGCTGATAACCCGCGGCAGGTGGCGGGCAGTTGCCAGTATGGTGTGGAGTTTGCCGCGGCCTTAGCCGATGGTGCGCGTTTTGCGGTGCAGTTTCATCCAGAAAAAAGTGATACTGATGGCTTACAGCTGTTACAGAATTTTGTAGCTTGGGATGGACGCTGGTAGCGCCTCGTCCTGAGTTGATTAATTGACTTAACCTTATAGGCAGACTGATTTAATGCTGATTATTCCCGCGATTGATTTAAAAGATGGTGCTTGTGTACGACTGCGCCAGGGACGTATGGAAGATTCTACTGTTTTTTCAAATGATCCAGTGGAAATGGCCGCGAAGTGGGTTGAGGCAGGTTGCCGTCGTTTGCACTTAGTTGACCTCAATGGCGCATTTGCCGGTGAACCGGTCAATGGTGACGTAGTGAAAGCCATTGCTGCGCGCTATCCTGATCTGCCGATTCAAATTGGTGGCGGTATTCGCACCCTTGAGACCATCGAGCATTATGTGCGCGCTGGTGTCAGCTATGTGATTATCGGCACCAAAGCAGTCAAAGAGCCTGGATTTGTTGCCGAGGCCTGTAAAGCCTTCCCGGGTAAAGTCATTGTGGGTCTTGATGCGATGAATGGTTTTGTCGCCACCGATGGCTGGGCTGAGATCAGCGAATTACAAGTGACTGACTTGGCCAAGCGCTTTGAAGCCGATGGTGTGTCGGCCATTGTCTACACCGACATTGCTAAAGACGGCATGATGCAAGGCTGTAACGTTGAGGCCACTGCTGCATTAGCGCGTGCCACCAGCATTCCGGTGATTGCTTCAGGCGGTATTCATAACCTAGGTGATGTGCAGTCGTTATTGAATGCACGCGCGCCAGGTATTGTTGGCGCTATTACCGGACGTGCTATTTATGAAGGCACGCTGGATATTGCTGAGGCGCAAGCCTTGTGTGACAGCTTTAAGTAATATGATCGTCCTGTAGGTCGCCCCTTCAGGGTCGACATTGGTCTTTGCATTGCTGGCCGTGTCGCCCATAAATGGACGACCTACAGTGGGTTGTTTAGCCGTGTATGTAGAGCTGCTGACAGCTCTGTAGGTCGCACCCTTTAGGGTCGACATTAGGTCAGCATGAATTTTTAACGCAACATATTTTACTGAATCAGTGGAGAGCCGCATGACGCTCGCGAAACGTATCATTCCTTGCCTTGATGTTGAAAATGGCCGCGTGGTAAAAGGCGTAAAATTTGAGAATATTCGCGATGCTGGCGATCCGGTTGAAATTGCTCGTCGCTACAATGAGCAAGGCGCAGATGAGCTCACTTTCCTGGATATCACTGCCACCGTAGAAGGTCGTGACACCATGCTCAAGACAGTTGAGCGTATGGCCAGCCAGATTTTTATTCCGTTGACGGTCGGCGGTGGTGTGCGCACGGTGAATGACATTCGTAACCTGCTCAATGCCGGTGCCGATAAAGTGTCCATCAACTCTGCGGCGGTATTTACCCCTGAGTTTGTCCGTGAAGCCGCTGAACATTTTGGCTCGCAATCCATTATTGTCGCCATTGATGCTAAGCAAGTCTCTGCTGTAGGTGAGCCACCACGCTGGGAAATTTTCACCCACGGTGGTCGCAAACCGACTGGCATTGATGCAGTGGAGTGGGCGAAGAAAATGGAAAGCTACGGTGCTGGTGAAATTTTGCTGACCAGCATGGATCAAGACGGGATGAAAAATGGCTTTGATCTGGGCGTCACCCGCGCGGTCAGTGAAGCAGTGAATATCCCCGTGATTGCTTCCGGTGGCGTGGGTAATCTGCAGCATCTAGCCGATGGTATTCTTGAAGGTAAAGCCGACGCAGTCTTGGCGGCAAGTATTTTCCATTTTGGTGAATACACCATTCAAGAAGCGAAAGCCTACTTAGCCAGCCAAGGTATTGCCGTGCGCTAAGCGCCGTGATGACTGGATAAGGCAGGTCAATAAAAACGGCATCGAGACGCAGGTCTGGATGCCGTTTTTTAATATCAAAATTCCGCTCTTGGAGCCTTACCGCTTATTTGCTTGTGGTTTTCAGCACATTAATGCCTTTGAGCAAGTTGATCGCTTGATTGACTTGATAGTCCTCATCTTGCAAACGTGGTTTTTGATTTTTATCTGCTTTACTGCGCTTATCTGGGCCGCCATTACCGTTGCCTAAATGGCCGGCTAAGTCAGCTTCTTTAATACCCAGTACATTATCTTCTTGGCTGATCTTGGCGCGCTCAACCGTAATATCGGGAACAATACCTTGTGCCTGAATTGAGCGGCCTTTCGGCGTGTAATACAGCGCAGTGGTGAGCTTAAGCGCGCGGTCATTGTTGAGTGGCAGCACGGTTTGTACTGAGCCTTTACCAAAGCTATCGGTGCCCATCAGTACCGCGCGTTTGTGATCTTGCAAGGCGCCGGCGACAATTTCTGAAGCTGAGGCGCTGCCGCCATTGATAAGTACCACGAGCGGTACGTCAGCGCTGGCATTGTCAGGCGTGGCAGAAAAGCGCAGTTCAGCATTGGCTAAACGCCCTTTGGTATACACGATTAAACCTGAGCTGATAAATTGATCGGTTACTTCAACCGCGGCTTGCAGTACGCCGCCAGGGTTGTTGCGTAAATCAAGAATTAACCCCTGCAGTGGTTGACCTTTGTTGGCTTTCTTTAAGCTGGTTAGGGCTTTGCCCACTTCGCTGCCGGTGTTGACTTGGAACTGACTGACGCGGATCAGGCCGTAATCGTCTTCCAAAAGCTGGCTTCTAACGCTCAGGCTTTTAATCACGGCACGTTTTAAAGTGACATCGAAAGGTTTGCGGCCATCGCGCACAATGGTTAAGCGGATGTTGGTACCCGGCTTGCCGCGCATTTTTTCGACAGCTTCCATCAGCGATAAGCCTTTGGTTGGCTGATCGTCAATTTTGATAATCAGGTCTTGGGCTTCAAGGCCGGCCGCTGCAGCTGGGGTGTCATCAATGGGGGTCACCACTTGCAAGATGCCATCTTCCAAGCCCACTTCTATACCTAAACCACCAAATTCACCGCTGGTACTTTCCTTCAGTTGACGAAAATCTTCTGGATCTAAGTAGCTGGAATGGGGATCGAGATTACTGAGCATGCCTTTGATGGCATTTTCAAATAAGGTTTTATCGTCGATCGGCTCAACATAAGCGGTTTTAATACGCTCTAAGACTTCAGCAAAGGTGCGCAGGTCATTCAGCGGTAAGGTTTCAGGCGCAGGGGTCACTACGGCAGCATTGGGAGCGGCAAAAGCGCTGCTGCTGATCATGTTCAATACCAGCAGGGTGCTGAATACAGCTGAGGCTAAACGGGTTCTGGTAAAAGGCATGATGTAACTCCTAGAAAATGTGGCTGCTGCTAACCTTGGGTGCGACACCACTGAGTGGGGTCGGCTGGCTGACCTTTTTGGCGTATCGCAAAATATAACGCGGATTGATCATGTCCGCCGGTGTTGCCGACTGTGGAAATGGCTTGGCCGGTTTTAACCACATCACCTGGACTACTGAGCAGGCTTTGATTATGACCATACAGGCTTAAATAACCATCGCCATGATCGACAATCACTAACAAACCCGCGCCGCGCAGCCAGTCGGCAAATACTACACGACCTGAATGAATAGCACGCACTTGTGTGCCCGGTTGTGAGCTGATCAGTACACCGTCCCATTTACTGCGTGTATCACCGCGTGCGCTACCAAATCGAGCGATTAAGCGACCATTCACCGGCCAAGGTAGCTTGCCACGTACGCTCGCAAAAGAGCCTCCGCTGTGGATAACTGCTGTGGACACAACCGCGCCTGTGGGCTGTTTGCTTGTGGTGGTGCTGGGCGTTGCACTGGACTGTTCTTGTGTCTGTTGGCGTTGTTGCTGAGCAATCAACTGCTGGCGCTTACGCTCAGCTTCTTTGGCTGCTCGCGCCTCACGCGCTTGGCGTGCCAAAGTGGCTTCGATGGTGTGTAGCACCTTGTTGAGTTGCGCTTGATCGGCTTGACGTGACTTCAGCGATTGACTGCTTTTGCTGTGCTGTTGCGCCAGTAGCGTGACTTTCTCTTGGCGTTGCTGGCGTAGCGTTTTCAAGCTGTCTTGTTTGTTGACTAAGCTGCTTTTTTGCTCAACCAACAACACATTTTGCTCCGCAATTTGCATGGAAATATTATCCAGCTGGCGCAGTGTTTCATTAAACGTATTGATGTGCTGCTGACGCGCCTGACTTATATATTGATAGTAAGTCAGGTTGCGTGAAAATTTTTCTGGTTGCTGTTGATTGAGCAACAGGCGTAGCGGCTCTTGTTGTCCTGACTGGTAAGCAGAACGTGCTTGAATAGCAATCAGTTTTTGTTGTTCAAGACGTGAGCTTTCGAGTTTTTTTTTCTGTTGATTGAGATCTTTTAATTCGTGCTCAGTTTTTTTTTCCTGCTGTTGCAGATCATTGACCTGTTTTTCCAGTTCACCAATTTCAGTTTCAGTTTTTTTCAGCGCTTGTTGTGCACTGGACTTTTCCTGCTCAATTTTGTTCAGCAGTTTCTTCAGTTCGGCAACATCTTGAGCCGCTTTGGCAATCTCTTGCTGGGCTTGGGTACGTTGCTCGTTGGCCACAGCAATCGATAGAGCACAGCTGAGTAATATAAAAATAAATGTGCGAAGCATGGTGTGGGTTAACCTGAGCAGTACAAAAAATAGATTATGCCTAATAATCAGGCTAGCAGCAGCCGACTAAAGCCAATGCTTAACCCACACTGCATCTTATCCATGCAGTATGGGCGTCAGCGTTTTACTTGAGTTCGAGGATGCTACGCCCGGTCATTTCAGCGGGTATCGGTAAACCCATCAGCGTCAGCATAGTGGGGGCGACATCAGCTAAGACACCATCACTGCGCATTGTTGCTGGGCGCTGACCGACATAAATGAAAGGTACTGGCTCACAGGTATGCGCGGTATGCGCTTGACCGGTGCACTCATCTTCCATTTGTTCCACATTGCCATGGTCAGCGGTAATTAATGCTTCACCGCCGACCTTGTCGAGTGCCGCGACAATCCGGCCGACGCAGCTGTCCAGGCATTCCACCGCTTGTACGGCAGCAGAAAACACACCGGTATGACCGACCATATCGCCATTGGCATAGTTGACGACAATCACGTCGTATTGTTGTTGCTCAATGGCTGCAACGATGCGGTCGGTGACTTCTGGAGCACTCATCTGTGGCTGCAAATCATAAGTGGCCACATTGGGTGATGGAATCAAAATACGTTCTTCACCGACAAAAGGTTGCTCACGACCCCCAGAAAAGAAGAAGGTAACGTGGGCATATTTTTCGGTTTCAGCAATACGCAGTTGGGTTTTACCTTGATTGGCTAAGTACTCGCCGAGCACGTTAACCAATGCGGTGGGTGCAAAGGCGCTGGGTGCAACTATGTCAGCGGCGTATTGGGTGAGCATGACAAACTGGCTGAGCTGCGGCACGCGTTGACGGTTAAAGCCAGTAAAGTCGCTGTCGACAAAGGCATGACTGAGTTCGCGAGCACGGTCAGCGCGAAAATTCATAAAGATCACGCTGTCGCCATCGTCCATAGACACAGCGTCGCCAATGGTTGTGGCTTTAACAAATTCGTCGGATTCATCACGCGCATAGGACGCCGCCAAGGCTTCAGTGGCGCTATCAGCCTGATACAGACCTTGACCATCAACCAACAATTGCCAGGCTTGCTCAACGCGATCCCAGCGATTATCGCGGTCCATTGCATAATAGCGGCCAATTAAGCTGGCGATACGGCCTTTACCCAACTTGGCGCACGCGGCTTCAATCGCTTCGATCGATGGCTGTGCGCTACGCGGTGGTGTGTCGCGGCCATCGAGAAAAGCATGCAGATAAATTTTGTCGGCGCCGCGCTGGGCTGCCAATTCGATCATGGCAATCAGGTGCTCTTGGTGACTGTGCACGCCACCTTCCGATAATAAACCAAGAATATGCACGGCTTTGTTGGCACTGACGGCTTGATCAACGGCTGCCGTCAAGGCTGGGTTAGTAAAAAAATCACCGTCTTGAATGGCTTTAGTGATACGGGTGAAGTCTTGGTACACCACACGACCTGCACCAAGGTTCATATGGCCCACTTCAGAGTTACCCATTTGCCCATCAGGTAAGCCCACATCCATACCGCTACCGGAAATCAGGCTGTGGGGATATTGCTTGCGCAAAGCATCGTAAACAGGGGTGTTTGCACTATAAATGGCGTTGTAGTCAGGGCTGTCGCTGTGACCAAAACCGTCAAGAATCACTAAAACCAAAGGTTTAGGCGTGGCATCCATAAGAGTAGGCTCGCAAGTAATGAACAGAATATAGTCTAAGTTTAGCTGGATGTGCTCGGCGCGTCATTGTTAGTAGTTCAGAGAATGCACAGGTCTGTGTATACTTTACGAATTCTAACGCTTTGAGTACCCACTATGTTTACCGATACGCTTACTAAATTCCTTGAATTTATAACTGTGCACTATGTGCTCAGCGGAATATTTATCACTCTAGTTGTACTGCTGATTATGCAGCAAACACGTAATTCAGGGCGCAATATCAGCTCGCGTGAGCTGACAGCGATGGTGAACCGTGATGAAGCCTTTATTCTAGATATCCGTAGCAAAAAAGAGTTTGTCACAGGGCATATTGTTGGCTCTGAAAATATGCCAACGGATCAGTTGAAAACGCGTATGACTGAGCTGGATAAACATAAAGAGAAAACAATTATCGTGGTGTGCACCTCCGGTGTGAATGCGGGTGGTGCATGTTCAGAACTTAAAAAAGCAGGTTTTACTGTGGCACGCTTGTCAGGTGGTATCACCGGCTGGCGCAGTGAGAACTTGCCGGTGGTGAAGTAAAATGGCAAAAGTAATTATCTATTGCAGTAACTGGTGTCCCTTCTGTGTTCGTGCAAAAACCTTGCTGAGTAATAAAGGTGCTAGTTTTGAAGAAATCAGTGTGGATGGTAAACCCGATGTGCGCGCGCAAATGGCTAAAAAAGCTGGGCGTACTTCAGTACCGCAAATCTGGATTGGTGAGCTGCATGTGGGTGGCTGTGATGAGCTGTTTGCTTTAGAGCGTAGCGGTAAGCTGGATGCTTTATTAGCTTAATCATCAAACTGCAATACCCGCTGATATGGCACTGGTTTCTGGGCTCTAGGTTTTGCAGCCCAGATGTATTTATTTAAAGATTAAGGATTATAAAACGACATGACTGAACAAAATAACAACGTTGCTGCGGCACAAGAGCCCACTTCACAGTTTTCTTTACAGCGTATTTATGTGAAAGATTTATCTTTTGAAGCGCCAAAAAGCCCAGAGATTTTCCGTGAAGACTGGAATCCAAGTATTGAGCTGGATCTCAATACGCGTCAGCGCGGTTTAGAAGGCGACTTTCATGAAGTGGTGTTGACCTTAACCGTTACCGTTAAAACCGGTGAAGAAGTTGCCTTTATTGCAGAAGTACAACAAGCGGGTATTTTCTTGATTCAAGGTCTGGATGCCGGTGCTCAAGGCCATGCATTAGGTGCATTCTGCCCGAGTATTTTATTCCCCTATGCACGTGAAACCTTGGACAGCTTAGTGGTGCGTGGTTCGTTCCCTGCCTTGATGTTAGCGCCGGTGAACTTTGATGCTTTGTATGCGCAAGAACTGCAGCGCGCACAAGCAAACGCTGAAACACAGGCTTAATTTACAACGCATAGACATCACTTGCGCTGGGTATAGCGCTGCGGCCACCGCGCAAGTGAATTATCGCTACAGGGGGTATCGATGAGTAAAGTAAGTGTATTGGTTGTTGATGATGCCGTGTTTATTCGAGACTTAATTAAAAAAGGTCTGCGCAATTACTTCCCTGGTATTCAAGTTGATGAAGCTGTTAATGGTCTTAAAGCTCAACAGATGCTGACGACACAGAGCTTTGACTTGATTTTATGTGACTGGGAAATGCCGGAAATGAGCGGTTTAGAATTGCTCAGTTGGTTTCGCCAGCAACCGCAGTTTAAATCTATCCCCTTTATTATGGTCACCAGCCGTGGCGATAAAGAAAATGTGGTGCAGGCCATTCAGTCGGGTGTCACAGACTATATCGGCAAGCCTTTTACCCAAGAACAATTGACCAGCAAAGTCACCAAAGCATTGACACGCAGTGGGCGTTTTGCGGCATTAGCCGCATCGGCGCCGAACAAGATGTTAAGCACCGGTGTGGCCAATGATTCGTTATCTGTATTAACCGGTGGTGGCCAAAAAAGTGCAGCGCCAACCGGCTTACCCGCTCCGGCGGCACCTGCAAGCGCCCCAGCAGCCACGCCCGCGCGTGTTGCTGCACCGAGTGCAGCGCCGACAGCAATAGCCGCGACACCTGCAGCCGCGCAAGGGGCAAGTAGCGCTACGCCGCGCGGTCAAGGCCAGGCGCGTTTGCGTTTATCCAATGGCGAGTTTGCCTGCGTGATTAAAGCCTTAAGTTTGAAAGATGCGTTGTTAGTGGTGAAGCGCGGCGAGACTTTACCGCAGATTTTAGACAATGCTGTGCTTGATTTAGAGCAAGGTGATGAAGCTGAAGTGGCGCGGTTAAATGCCTACGTACACTCGATCAGTGCCTTAGAAGCGCGGCCTGACAGTGAGTGGATACAGGTCGCCTGTCGCTTTGTTGACAGTGATCCGAAAAAGCTGGATTACTTATCACGTCTGATTGCACGCGGCACGACTCAGCGTCATTTCAGTCCTAGCGCCTAATTGGGCTGAGATGCGCGGGTGAAAACGACTGCAACGGGTCGACTCAGTCACATCTTCGCCTGATGTCGATCGAACAAAGCTGCCGGTGCTGCTATCGTGCCGGCGCAGTTTTGTTAATTTTAGGTATGCATGATGTGCAAGAATATTTTTCTGACAGTATTTTTAGCGTTGCTCACTGGCCAAAGTTATGCGTTTACGGTGTACAAATACACCGATGAAAATGGTGTAGTGACTTATACCGATAAAGCCAAAGCCGGTGCACAAGTTTTTGTGTTTAATGACCGCATGGTTGAGCGCATTGAAAATGACGTCAAATTGGAAACTCGCAAGCATGCTGCGGGTGAAACATTAGTACTGCACAATCAGCTGTATGCACCTGTCGAAGTGCAACTGCGTTTAGAAAACCAAGGTAATATTGCCGGTGGCGTTAAACAGCCTGTGACTTGGGTCTTGCCGCCGCGCAGTGAAATACGTCTACTGACATTAGCCCCAGCAGATCCTCAGCAGCCCTTACAATACAAAGCTAAATTAACCTATGCCTTGGGTGATCCACGCTTATTGCCCACCACCGATCAATACCCGCTGCCGTGGCGCGGTGGCCCTTTTCGTTTAACCCAAGGGGCCAATGGCAAATACAGCCATTTTACTCCCAAAGGTCGCTATGCCTTAGATATTGCCATGCCTGAAGGCACACCTATCATCGCTGCGCGCGCTGGTGTGGTGGTTAAAATAGAAAACCAGCAAACCGGACGCGGCACCAATCCAGCCGGTAACTTTGTGCGTATTTTGCATGATGACGGCACTATGGGTGTGTATTTACACTTACAGCGCGGCTCGGTCAGTGTGACTGAAGGTCAGCGCGTCGATCAAGGTTCGCTCTTGGCGCGCTCAGGTAATACCGGTAATAGCACCGGCCCGCACTTGCACTTTGTCGTGCAGCGCAACGTCGGGCTGGCGGTTGAGTCGATTCCTTTTGATTTCAACCGTCCGGTTAACAGCTTGCCCAACTTTGCCGTGGGTGGTGAGTAGCTCAGCAGTGTTTATTCGCCAGCGCCTTGGCCATTAAGCTGCGATGGCATAGTGGACGATAATACCAAGTAAAATGCAAAAACCCGCCCAGTGATTGTGCAAAAACGCCTGCAATGACGACTGCGCATCACGCTGGCGGGTGTGCACAAACTCCCAAATAAAACAGCCTAACGCAGCCAATAAGCCCAGCTGAAAGTACAGACCTAAGTCAAAATTGCTCCCCGCCAGCAGCAGACAAAACAGCGCACTGATCTGCAAAGATAAAATAATAAAGCGATCAGCATCACCAAATAATACCGCGGTGGATTTAACGCCAATTTTCAAATCATCCTCACGATCGCTCATTGCATAATAGGTATCGTAAGCAATAGTCCATAACAGGTTGGCGATATAAATCAGCCAGACTTCATGGGGCACTAAGCCCTTTTGCGCGCTAAAAGCTAAAATAATACTGCAAGAATAAGCCGCGCCCAGCGCTACTTGCGGGTAATAAGTGTAGCGTTTGGTAAAGGGATACAGAGCAGCTAAAGCCACGGCTAACAACGCCCAATATACAGTTTGGCTATTGGTCAGCAGCACCAAGCCAAAACTCACTGCAATCAACACAAAAAAAGTGATCAGCGCTTCTTTGGCGCTGACGCGGCCACTGACAATGGGGCGATCTTTGGTGCGACTGACATCGCCATCAATCCCGCGGTCAGCAAAATCATTAATCGCACAACCGGCGCAACGCATGAAAATCACACCCAGCACAAAAATACTGAGGTTTTTCAGACTGGGAACGCCTTCAGCCGCAATCCACAGTGCCCATAAGGTGGGCCACAGCAACAGGTAAATACCAATCGGGCGATCAAGGCGTACCAGCTGAATAAAATCCCAAGCCCTAGGATGCAGACGGTTGCAGGATTTCAGCAGTTGCAGGTACATAAAGGCTCCATATAAAAAGTTAGCACGCTGTAGGTTTAAGCGTATTTAATAAGCTTGGGTCGGTATCTTGCCAAAGTTTAGGTAAAAATACTTCAGCAACTAATAAACCCAGCGCACCTTTACTGAAGCAGGAGCGCCGCGCCCATAACTGTTGATAGGGGCTGGCTTGCTGCTGAGCAAGCGCCGGCAGCTGTTGGCAGGGAATTTGGCGAACGTACATGGCTCCGCGGCTAAAGGCTTGATTGTGAAACAATAATTCGCCCAAAGAGCGTGTGCCCAGCTGACTGATGTCAAAACCGGCCGCTTGTAATTGCTGCTGACTGGCAACACTGCGCGCAAACACCCAAGGTTGTTCACCATCGCATAAAAACACTTCACGCACCCAGCCGGTACTCGCCTGGCTGATACCCAGTGCTTGGCATTCATCATCGCTCAGCGCTTGCCAGCCTTGGGATAACAACTGCACCGTAAAATTATCACGACATAATAATGTCAGGCGCTGGGTTAACGAGCCGGGGTCAAATAACCAGTCGTTTAAAGCCGGTGAGGCGCTTGGAGTGGTCTGCCAGAGGTGAGCAATCGGGCTTACAGTAGTTTTTAACACGGTAGGACTTACTGCTGAAAATGAGCGCCTAGTTTAGCACGCATTATCGTGCGGCTAAGCTTGTGCCGTCTTTAGCCTAGAGTTTGACTGTGGGGTCTAAAACTGATTGCACGGTGCGCCTTGAAAAGAGCTGTTTTTATAAAAATTTAGCTTAAGATAAGAAAAAATTTAACGTGGAAGGGTCTAATGAAATTTCGTTTTTTGTTGTGGGTGTTGGGTCGCATGATGGGCAAAGCCAGTAAAAATAACTCGGCTTTTCAGCAGCAACTGCAAGGTAAAGAGCTCACTTTTATGTTGCATACCTTGGATGGCAAAGTGGCGCGCCATTTTGTGATACACAATAACCGTCTCGAAAGCCGCGCGGGCGTGGCTCAAGATCCTGCATTTTCCATTGGCTTTAAGGATGCTGCTTTTGGTTATGCCACCCTGCAAGCAAAAAATAAGCAGCTGGCTTTTATGCAGGGTATTCAAGATAAGCATATTCAAATCCAAGGCGATACGAAGCTGGTGATGTGGTTTCAAAGCTTAATGAAATACTTGATGCCAAAAAAAGCCAAAGCAAAGGCTGAGTAACACAACTGCAGCAGGCGCGCCCTTAGAGCACGCCTGGGTGAGTTATTGCGGTTCGTTAAAGCGATATTGCAGGGCTTCTGCTAGATGGCTGCGAGCAATAGCGGCACTGCTTTCTAAATCAGCTAAGGTGCGCGCTACTTTCAGCACTCGGTGCGTTGCGCGCAATGATAAGTTTAAGCGTTCGCTGGCTTGTTCCAGCCAAATGCGATCCTCCTCCTGTAGTTGGCAATGCTGGCGTAACGCATTTAAATCCAACTGGGCATTACTGCAACCTTGACGACGTAATTGCAAGTCGCGTGCGGCGCACACGGCTAATACAGCTTGAGCAGAGCTGAGCCCAGGCTCTTTGGGTTGACGTAAAGAGGTTGCTTCCCGTGCAACAGTAATGTGTAAATCGATGCGATCAAGCAACGGTCCAGACAGCTTGTTACGGTAGCGTTGTACCTGTTCCATATTGCAACGACAGCGGCCGCTGGGGTCACCATAGTAACCACAGGGGCAAGGATTCATCGCAGCCACTAATTGAAAGCGCGCAGGGAAACGCACCTTACTGTGCGCCCGAGCAATCACAATATGTCCCGACTCTAAGGGTTCGCGCAGCACTTCCAGCACCTTGCGATCAAATTCGGGCAGTTCATCTAAAAATAAAATACCTTGATGCGCCAAACTGATTTCTCCAGGCTGCGGTCGACTGCCGCCGCCCACTAACGCAGGACCTGAAGCGCTGTGGTGCGGTTGACGAAACGGCCGCTGCGGCCAACCGCGCAAGGGCTCAAGATTGACCACTGATTGTACCGCCGCCACTTCCAGCGCTTCGGTTTCTGTCAGTGGTGGTAAAAGCCCCGGTAAACGACTGGCCAATAAAGTCTTGCCAGTACCGGGTGGACCGCTGAGAAGTAGATTGTGCATACCTGCGGCTGCAACCACCAGCGCACGTTTAGCCGCATGTTGACCTTGTACTTCTAGCAAGTCTGGGTAATGCGGAGGTTGAGCGAGCAGACCTTGGGACTGATAGGGCTTTAAAATGTTTTGCTGATTAAAGTGGCTGACCAACTCCAGCAAGTGATCAATGGCGTAGACCTTTAAGCCGGTGGCCAAGCAGGCTTCTTCGGCATTGGCTAAAGGGACGACAAGGGCACGCCCAGCATCGCGTGCTGCCAATGCAGCTGGTAACACACCGCGTATCGGGCGCACATGCCCAGAGAGAGCTAACTCGCCTAAGCATTCAATGGCATCGAGACAGCCGCCGGGCAGTTGTGCGCTGGCAGCTAAGAGACCAAGGGCAATGGCCAAGTCAAAGCGACCGCCTTCTTTCGGCAGATCGGCTGGCGCTAAATTAAGAGTGATACGTTTACGTGGAAACTCTAGCGCACTGTTGAGAATGGCGCTGCGTACGCGGTCTTTACTTTCGCGTACCGCAGTTTCCGGTAAACCCACAATAGTCAGCGATGGCAAGCCATTGGTTAAGTGGATTTCTACACTAACGGCGGGTGCTTCAACGCCAATTTGCGCACGGCTATGGATAATAGCAAGCGACATAGATCCTCCTTGATCTTTTTACAGTGCAGCTTAATCAGGCAAGCTGCGAGCCTGTATAACGTGGTGTGCAGTCTTACATTAAGGCTGCGCTTGTTGCTGTTGCAGCCGTTCCTCTAAGAGCGCTACCTGACTTTCCAGTGCTTCTAAGCGCGCGCGCGTACGGGCTAAAACAACCATTTGGCTATCAAATTCTTCACGACTGACCAAATCCAATTTGCTGAAGGTACTTTGCAGTAACACTTTCAATTGCGCTTCCACTTCAGCGCGCGGCAGTGGGTTTTCACCGCCTAATAAACGGCTGGCATGCTCACTGATACTGTCAAATAAAGCCTTAGGCGGTAACATAAAAATATCCTTTCACAATAATGTATTTAGTTTAGCACGCAGATTCTGTGATGAGACTGTATCGCAGCATAAAGACAAGTATCAGCTTTAAGTATAGTGGAGATGCTGAAAGCTGCTTGCTGCGAGCTGATAAAAAAAGTGTATTGTGTAGAACCCGCTCAGCTGGAATATCGACCTGCGTTGCAATATTGATATTATAGGCGCTCAGGTCGGCGCGATTAGAGCGTTTAAGCACAGATACGTGGTTTAATCATGCTAAAGTGTTTTTAACAAATAAGTCATTGATTCTTGGAGAAGCTGCATGAAATTAGTTACTGCGATCATCAAACCTTTCAAGCTGGATGATGTGCGTGAGGCCTTATCTGAAATTGGCGTACAAGGTATTACTGTGACTGAGGTTAAAGGCTTTGGTCGTCAGAAAGGCCACACAGAACTCTACCGTGGTGCAGAG
>QXGG01162593.1_pt1 | contig 21386 bp, 16 predicted proteins | sample 1982491 | NCBI WGS metagenome assembly QXGG01 (sample SAMN09924614, study PRJNA488089) | Wastewater metagenome, whole genome shotgun sequencing project. | isolation source: South African research farm wastewater | place: South Africa: Irene, Agricultural Research Council, Animal Production... | reverse complement strand
GGTCGTGGGAGAATATCTTGTCTGGGATGCCGGCCAGGCCGTCTATGGCGTAGGGCGGGTCCGCAAAGATGAGGTCGAATTTTTCCGTGCATATTTCCAGGAAGTCGAAGACATTGTGATGCACCACGGTCACATTGTCGAGGCCGAAGTCCCGGGCCTGGGAACGGATGAATGAAGCGTGTGCCGGAGCCATCTCCACGCAGTACACCCTCGAGGCGCCGCGCGAGGCGAACTCGAAGGATATGGCGCCTGTACCCCCGAACAGGTCGAGAACCTTCAGGTCCCCGAACTCGTATTCGTTGTTCAATATGTTGAAGAGCCCCTCCTTTGCGAAATCCGTGGTCGGACGGGCCTTGTAACCCTTGGGCGGGAAGAACTGCCTGCCCCTGAGCCTGCCTCCGCTTATCCTCATCTGGTCAATGTCATATCAATGATTACTGAAGAAACTCGACCGACTTGAAGTAGCTGTACAGGGAGATTTCCCATTCCGCCTCCAAAGGTGTCCGGAACCATATCGTACTCACCTCGGGATTGAGCTGGAAATTCCTCATCAGCGAAAATATCCAGTACTGGGCGGTCGTGAAGTCGCCGGCCGGGAAGGAATTGCTGATCAGCAGGGAACGTCCCTGGGCCATAGTCAGATAGATTCTTCCTGCACCGTAGGAAGCTATTATCTTGTTGTAGTCCGGAATGGACTGGAGGGCCTTCAGCTGCCAGTACTGCTCCGGGAAAAGCTCTGCATTGCCGAGACTGCCGGAAATGACCTGAGAGAGCTGACCTCCATCGTTCACGCTGTAGAGGGCGTGGGCGGCGAATTCCGGAACGGCCACGGTACGCACGTCGTCGGCAGTATCGAGGACCACGGTTTCAGCAAGCATTTCCCGGGCTCTCGAAATGTCGAAGAAGGAGTCGGGAACGAGACTGAACTTGGGCGTAAGCACCGAGAGCTCGGTCCTGTCCCAGCTTTTGCGGAATTCCTCTGTACTGAAAACAAGGCCTGCGCCCAGCCATTCCGACCGGGCGCAGCCTGTATTGATTGTAAACTCGTCCTTGGCAATCAGGACGGATATGTGATTACTCCCAGTTTCCTGCATTGTTGTTAGGTGCGGAAACGCTGCCGACCATAAGGCCAGGGTAACGATCAGTGTCGATGAGCTCGGTGCAGAGGTTGACTACAAGCTGGTGGTCGAGACCGCGGAGGAGGTACTCCTTGATCACATACTTCTCGGCAATCTCGATAGGAGTGCCATTCTTGTCAACGGACTTGGTCTTAGGAGCGACAATCACCTTCTCGCCGTAAGGCATCTTGGCCTCGAAGAGAGGAACCTTCACACCGGAAACGGTCTTGACAACGGCCTCCATCTGGACGGAGTCACCGCAGCAAGGGATGAATGCGATCGAATCCACGCAGAAGTCCGGGCGCTTGCAGAGGGTGTCCCTTACAGGAATCTTGGTGGTGATGGAGAACACGAGATTCTCGCCGGAATGATAGAGATCGAGAAGCTGCTCTGGCTTGATTCTAGGATTTTTCTTCTTGATGCGGGCGGTGTTGGCTACGGCTATGGAGTCATCCTGAGAGCCCACCTGCATCACGATGTCCATCTGACCCTCGTTGTAGAACTGCTTGAGGGAGTCGATAGAAGCGGTGTAATGGCCATGGACAGACTTGAAGCCAACCTCAAGGGTACGTATGTCCTTGAGACGCTGCACTGCGACTGCCTTGCGTGCCTCCTGTTCCTTCTGGAAATCCAGAGGCTGCATTATGCTCTGGACGCAGAAGTAGAGAATGGCTGCGGCAACCGGTACGAGTATTACCATAAAGGCAATCTTGGCTGCTTTTGACTTCACTGAAAGGAACACAATCAGGCCTGCGATGACTACGAACGCCACCAGTGCGAGAAGAATGGAAAGAATGCTGGTCATTTTATCTTTGGTTTTTAATATTCAAACTCCGCATTTTCAATTTCAGGGCTTTGGGCACTTCGCTTGAAAATCCGAGCAAAGTTAGGAAATCGAATTAGAAAATGCAATATATTATTTGTAATTTTGCCGCTCCAGACAGAGCAGAAATGAACTTTATCAGCAACGGAGACATACGCCGCGCCGCCTCGATGCTGGCAGCTGCGGAAAATGTGGCGATAATATGCCACGTACACCCCGACGGAGACGCAATGGGAAGCAGCCTCGGTCTTGCGAGGTACCTGACGGCACTGGGCAAGCGCTGCGGCATCTGCCTCCCTTCCCCTGCCCCACGCACTCTGGATTTCATATTCAGGGAGGGGGACTGCACGACGATAGACGCATCCCTGCATAGGGAACAGGCCGACGGGTGCATACTTGGAGCGGATCTGGCCGTATGCCTGGACCTGCCCTGCATCAAGCGCGCCGACGGCCTTGAGGAGGCCTTCCGCCAGGCCAGGTGCCCGAAACTGCTCATAGACCATCACCTGAACCCCACGAGGGAGGATTTCGACCTGGTGTTCTCGGTCCAGGACATTTCCTCGACCTGCGAGCTGCTGTACCACATCCTGCAGGCCCTCCCTTCCTGCGGAGTGGAGTGCTCCGGCAAGGCCTTCCCGGAACCTGCCACCGACTGCCTGGAGGCCCTTATGACCGGAATGACCACCGACAGCAACAACTTCGCGAATTCCACCTACCCGAGTACTTTCGAAATGGCCTCCGGCTGTCTTTCCAGAGGAGTGGACCGCGACAGCATAATCAGCCACCTGCAGCAGGAGTACCGCGAGGCGCGCTTCCGCCTTATGGGATATTTCCTCTCGGAGAAAATGCGCATCAGCAGCCACGGAGTGGCATACGCAGTGCTCTCCGCCGGGGAACTGGAACGCTTCGGGACAGAGGAAGGCGAGACCGAGGGCTTCGTGAACATACCTCTGGGCATAGGAGCGGTGAAGATGAGCATATTCCTTCGCGAAGAGGGCTCCGTTTTCCGGGTGTCCATCCGCTCCAAGAAGGGAGTTTCGGCAAGCCGCCTGGCCGGGGAGAGTTTCAACGGCGGAGGGCACGAGCAGGCCGCGGGAGGCCGTCTGGACATAGGCCCGGAGATCCCGGACCCGGCTGCGGCGGAGCGCTATATACTCGAAGTGACGGACAGATATTTCGGAAAATGAAAGCGATGAAAGCATATATTGCGGCGGCGCTGGCCGCCCTCCTCTGTCTTGCAGGCTGCAACAAAGCCAGTCTCGAGACCACATACAACAAGCAGGAAAGCCAGATCGAGAGTTTCATAAACTCCCTGGCCTCAAAGAGCGACACACTCAGGGTCGAGCACACGGACGGCTCCCACAGGGCGATAGTGGCCGAGGGCGAAGGTGAGGAACTCGGAGAGAAGGGCAACATAGTCTTCTACTATGCAGGCTATTCGTTCAACGGCAGCGTCAGCAATTCCAATCTGTTCTCGACAAACCGCAGCGAAATCGCCCAGAGCGCCGGATTCAGCCTGAGCGAGGAACAGGCGATGCCGGTGATGCTCAACCTGGGCGAAGATGAGCTGGTCGAGGGACTGCGCAACGGCCTGAAGGGCGTGAAGGGAGGAGAGGAATGCTATATCCTGTTCTCCGGCAAATACGGCTTCGGGAAGAAAGCCTTCGGCACGATTCCTGCAAATTCCGCCCTTGCCTATCACGTGTGGGTGGAAAGCGTAAGCAACGATTGAGTTTTTTGCCTATATTTGCAAGATAAGTCACAAGAAACAATTTGACAGATGAAGATAAGACACATCATATTCCTCTGCGCCGCAGTACTCGCCGCCGGCTGCGCAAAAGTGAGAACCGACGCCACACACGAAGCCGACAAGAGATATTTCGACGCCTGGGTGAGCCTGAACTATCCCGACGCCCCGCAAATAGGCGGCGTGGTGGTCATTTCCGACGAGGAGGGAAGCGGTGCTCCCGTAGCCGACAGCGCATTCATATTCATACACTACAGCGCACGCCTGCTCGACGGCACCATAGAGGAGACCACAAGAGAGGAAGTGGCAAGGCAGCTGGGCAGCTACGATCCGGCAGTTTACTACGGCCCGGAGCCTTGGCAGACCACTGAAGACGCTCTGACGGTGGGAGTTGAAAGGGCGGTCAAGGGCAGCTCGCTCATAGAGGACAGCCCGCTCGGGTCGATGAAAGTGGGCGGCAGGCGCAGCTTCATAGTCCCTGTCTGGCTCGGAGGCAAGACCCGCTACGAAAACGAGTCCGATTATCTGACCAACAAGAGCGGCTCATCGAATTACATTTACGATGTGGAGATATTGGATGCCACAGACGACATCATAAGGTGGCAGCTCGACACGATGAAGCGCTTCAGCGAGAAGTGGCTGGGCGGGATAGACACTGTCAGCACCGGCTTTTACTACAAACAGCTCCGCGAGCCCGACGACTCCATTGCTAGCAACGACACCACCCTGTACGTCAACTACATAGGCCGCCTGCTCAACGGTCAGGTCTTCGACACCAATATCGCCGACACGGCCAAGATGTACAACATCTACTCCTCCGCCAAGACATACGCACCGTCCGAAATCAACTGGAACGAGGACCCGGCCAGCGTAACCCTGGAAGGCAGCAGCGTCATCAGCGGATGGGCCAAGGCCATAAGTATGATGAACGACCACGAGAAGGGCGTCGCAATGTTCTACTCCTCTCTCGGATACAGCTATTCCGGAAGCGGAAACAGCATTCCGCCTTATGCGCCGCTGATCTTCGAGATTGAACTGGTGGACAATCCTGAATAATGAGAAGGCACGGCCTACTGCTTTCCTGCACAATACTCGGCGCCGTCGTACTGACGGCGTTTTTCTGCGTATCCATAATAAACGGAAAGACGCGCAGCTCCGCCTGCGAAGACGTGGAAGCAGTTGACAGCACAGGCCTCAACCGACGCATAGACAACGGAAGCTTCGATGCCATTGCCGGCATAGACAGCCGTATGAAGGCATATATGGCCAGGTGGGAGCTGAAGGGTGCAGCGCTCGCCGTGACACGCAACGACTCGCTGGTCTATGCCAAGGGATACGGCATAGCCGACGAGGGCGAAGCAATGCAGCCGGGGACAGTGATGAGGATAGCTTCGGTCTCCAAGCTGATTACGGCCGTGGCCGTGATGAAGCTTTGCGAAGACGGACTGATGAGTCTGCAGGACACGGTGTTCGGAGACAGGGGCATACTCGACGACCAGCTCTACAGGGAAGCCGTGGCCGGGAGGGAGGCCTTCGGGAAAATCACGGTCGAACATCTGCTCAGGCATCAGGGAGGTTTCTACAGGGACCCTATGTTCGGGATGCAGGTCCTTATGCAGGAATGCGGGATGGACAGGCCTCTGGACCACGACCAGACGGTGCGGCTGGGCCTCAGGGGCAGGCTGCGCTTCGAACCGGGGACCTGGCAGCGCTATTCCAATTTCGGATATCTGCTGCTCAGCGACATAGTCGCCAAGGTTTCGGGAATGCCGTACGAAGACTATGTACGCGAGAAGGTGCTTGCGCCGGCCGGCTGCCGCGATATGCGCATAGGCCCCAACTGGTATGAAGACAAACTGCCCGGCGAGGCGAGACAATATACCCACGAAGGCGAAGGAAAATATATTCCCGACATACGCGACACGCTCAGGCAGACGGAGAGAAGCTACGGCGGCAACGACATAGAACTGCTGTCAGGAGCCGGAGGATGGGTGGCGTCGGTGCTGGAACTCGCGAGACTGGTGGCCTGCATTGACGGCGACCCTGCAGTACCGGACATATTGAGTGCAGAAAGCGTGGCCCGCATGACCGAGCCTACCGACGAGCAGCGCTATGCCCTGGGCTGGAACGACACCCGCCCGGACAAAGGCTGGTCCAGGACCGGGACTCTGTCAGGGACTACCGCTATGGTACGTCGCTATCCGGACGGGGAATGCTGGATTTTCCTCAGCAACACCAGCACCTACAAGGGCCCCGGACAGGCCTCCTACACGGAGAATCTCCTTAAACAGATGAGGGAGCAATGCTCCGGCACGCTCCCCCATATAGATATGTTCTGACGCCCTTCCGGCGTATCAGCAATTATTGAAGACCAGCTATTCCTGGCTCGCAAGCACAATGTGCATGGTGTCCCTCGCTATGACGAGTTCCTCGTTGGTGGCGATGACGGCCATCTTCACTGCGGAATCAGGCAGGGTGAGCAGCATTTCGTCTGCCTTGTGCTCGTTGGCTTCGTAGTCGAACCTGACTCCGAGGTAGCTCAGGTTGTCGGCCACCCTGCGGCGGAGACGAGGGTTGTTCTCCCCTATTCCGCCGGTGAAGACGATCAGATCTACTCCGTTCATTTCAGCCACGTATGCGCCGATGTACTTGATGATGTCGTGGGTGAGCTTCTTGAGAGCGAGCTTTGCCCTCGGGTTGCCCTCATTGGCTGCCGCGCTGGTGTCACGCATGTCGGAGGATACGCCGCCCAGACCGAGCAGACCGCTCTTCTTGTTCATCAGCACATCCATTTCCTGAGGAGTCTTTCCCTCTTTCTGCATGATATAGGTCACGACCGCAGGGTCTATGGCTCCGCAGCGGGTGCCCATCTCAAGGCCGTCGAGCGGGGTGAGTCCCATAGTGGTGTCTATGCACTTGCCGTTCTCGACTGCGGAGATGGAGCTGCCGTTGCCGAGGTGGCAGGTGATTATCTTGGAATGGTTGAGGTCTATTCCGGCGAACCTGGCACCCTTGGCGCTCACATAGCGGTGGGAAGTGCCGTGGAAGCCGTACTTGCGCAGGCCGTATTTCTCGTAGTACTCGTAAGGGAGGGCATACATATATGAGTATGCCGGCATAGTCTGGTGGAAGGCGGTGTCGAATACAGCTACCTGAGGCACGTCCGGAAGCACTTCCCTCACAGCCCTTATGCCCCTGAGGTTGGCAGGGTTGTGAAGAGGGCCGAGGTCGCAGCATTTCTCTATCACTGCCTCCACATGGCTGTCCACAAGCTTGCTGCATACGATTTCGCTGCCGCCGTGGAGCACGCGGTGACCCACAGCCTCTATGTCCTCGAGGGTGGAGAGCACTCCGTATTCCTTGTCGAGCATTGCCTCGAGCACTGCCTTGACGGCCACGGTGTGGTCCGGAACCGGCATTTCGCGCTCATATCTCTCCTTTCCGGCAGCCTGATGCCTGACAAGGCCGCAATCCATGCCTATCCTTTCCACGAGACCCTTTGCAAGCAGGTCATAAACCTCGTCATCCTTCATGTCCAGCAGCTGATACTTCAGTGAGGAGCTGCCGCAATTGAGTACAAGAACTATCATAAAAAATCACAAAAAAAATTGAATTCAGCCTTATTTGTAAAAACCGGCGCAAATGTACAAAAAAAGCACTTACATTGTCATTCGGATTTCAAATTGAAATGAAAAGCGACAGTTTTGCTGCACAAGCTATGGGCTTTGCCGCCCTTTGCTTCATTCCGGGAATTTTGGCGGGAAGACTTATGGCGGGAGCGGTCCCCACGCTGTCCGCGCCTGCCGCCGCCCTGCCTGCCTTCGCGGGGCTCGCATTGCGGCGCAAAAAGGAACTCGCCCTGGGCCTGATGCTCTTTTCGGCAGGCCTTTTCTCCGCAATCCGGGGAAACATCTGCTGTCCTGCGCCCACGCCCGCCTTCGCCCGTGAATGCTGCAGCCGGCTCTGTGCCTGCATAGACTCGATCCCCTTCGGGGACTGCCGCAGCGGGGCCCTGGTCAAGGCTATGCTGACCGGGGACAGGTCATCCCTGGACTCGGAGACCCTGGGCATATTCCGCAAGAGCGGGGCCTCGCACCTGCTGGCCCTTTCGGGACTCCATCTGGGAATGATATATATGCTGCTCTCGAAACTGCTGCTGCCTCTGGGAATGAGCCCCGCCTCCCGGGTCGCCAGGAGTCTGACGGCGGTTGCGGCGAGTGCCTTCTACGTACTTGTGACAGGAGCCTCGCCCTCGCTTGTAAGGGCCTTCCTGTTCATACTGATAAGGGAGGCCTCCGCGATACTGCACCGGCCCCAGCCTCCCCTGCACTGCCTCTGCACGGCGCTGCTGCTGCAATGCGTACTGAACCCGGCGGCACCGGGAGACGCCGGATTCCGCCTCTCCTATCTGGCGGTTGCAGGAATATGTCTGATCCACCCGGGACTTTCGGCTCTCTACCCTTCCGGGAAGGGGCCTCTGAAGAAGATGTGGGATCTGGCCAGTCTGAGCATTTCCTGCCAGTGCTTCACTGCGCTGGAAGCCTGGAGACTCTTCCGCAGTTTTCCGGCTTATTTCCTGATTACCAATCTGATGGCCCTGCCGATAATGACTCTGCTTATGCCTGCGGCCATAGCCACGACGGCATTTGCCGCGACCGGGCACTGCCCGTCCATCCTGGTCTCCTGCTGCGAGGCCTGCTGCCGTATGCTGCTGACGGTGCTGGAGGTGGTCAGCGCTCTGTGAGCAGGAATGAGGAGGAGCACCACTCTTTCATACCGCCCTCCCCGTCGTCATAGATGAGGCAGGCTTCCAGTTCCTCCCTTTCTTCGATGAAGCGGGAGGCCTCTTCAAGACCTGCTACCATGCAATAGGTCGCTATGCCGTCGGCAAGGGTGGCATCGGGAGCAACTACGGTTGCGCTGAGCAGGGAATGGCTGACAGGCCTGCCGCTGCGCGGGTCTATGGTGTGGGAATACTTGCGGCCGTCAACAAGGTAGAATTTGCGGTAGTTTCCCGAGGTGACTATGCCGCAGGGACTCTTGAGAGGGCGATATACGCCCTCGAGATCGCGACCGGGAGTGAAGTTGCCGTCAACGGGCCTGTCTATGCCCACGGCCCAGTTTTCTCCCCCGGGATTCACGCCCTCGCAGACTATCTCACCTCCCACATCGACGAGGAAGTCCCGGACTCCCCTGGAACGCAGGTAGCCGGCAATGCAATCGCTGCTATACCCCTGGGCTATACAGTTGAAATTCAGAACGGTACCCTTGGGGCGACAGGCAAAGAGACTGTCCACGTCCGCGGGGAGCAGCTCCATTCCGCAGCGGGCGGAAACGGCGCTGACGAGGGAATCGGAGGGAAGGGTGCCCTCCCGGAAACCGAAGCCCCATATATCGAAAAGCGGGCCGGCCGCCACGTCCACAGCGCCGCCGCTCATTTCCCACAGTTCCCGGGAGCGGAGGTAGAGTTCGCGGAAGACGGCATCCGGCCTGACATCCTCGCCGGCATTGAAGCGGCTCAGCAGGGAGGAGGGATTGTAGCCGGAAACGGAATTGTCTATGGCCAGCAATATGGAATCCACGCCCTGCTTCAGTTCCTCTGGGCTGCAGTCCGCCTCTCTGGCACACAGTTTGACTAGATAGCTGCCGCCCTGTGCCGGGCCGCTAAGCGCCACATATTCCCTCCGGGGAGTGCAGGCGCAAAGCAAGGAAAGCAGCAGCATGGGCAATAAACTACGTTTCATATTGTAAAATTAGACGAAAATCAGCATATTTGCAAGATATGAGTAAGTTGATTGAGATGAATTATATGAAGATTGCAATAAAAAACAGCCTGCTTGTACTGGCCGCAGCGATGTGCGTCCTGTCCTGCAAGAACAAGGAAGAAGAAACCCTGCCAAGCCTCGACGGCAGTCCGGCTTTCAGGCTGGACCCTTATTACAAGCTGGGTGACAGGATAGACATTACGCCGGGCACGGTCAACGCGAAAGAGGGCGTGGAAGTAAGATATGCCTGGAAGATCTCTTCGCTTATGGATAGCGCCGACACATCGGAATTCGAGGACGGACGCTTCAGTTTCGTTTTCGACAAGGATACCACGGGCAGTTTCACGGTAAGCTGCACGGCATTCGCCGACGGCTACTATTCCTCCACGGGTACGGCCGGAATCACTCTGGTAAAGGCCGGGCTGAACAGCGGTTCCATCCAGGACGTCACCTTCCAGGAGGATGACGGGAATTTCTGGGACGAGCGCCCGGGACAGCCGGGGGGCAAGCAGAGTTACTACACCACGACAATAGGTGAAGATACCTGGTTCAAACAGAACCTGGCCTACACCACCACAGAAAACAAAATAGGACTGGCCTACCTGGACTGTGAGGCGACCGGCGACGTGATGGGACGCTTCTACAGCTGGGAAGAAGCAATGAAGGCCTGCCCAGACGGCTGGCGTCTGCCGGAAGAAAGCGATTTCCTTAAAGCCGCCGAAGCAGTAACCGGCAAAAGTCTGTCCCTGGTGGAGGACTGGAAGGATGTCAACGGTGCCTTTATGGTCTATGCCAGCTTCAACGGCGACCAGCTCTGGGAATACTGGCCGGCAGTAAAGGTCAGCAATGACAGCGGCTTCAGCGCCCTTTCATTCGGATGGTGCAATCTGGGCGAGAAGAAATTCCAGGGTGTGACAAAGTCGGCGGCATTCTGGACAGCCAGCGAAGTTAATGACTCACAGGCGGTTTACCGCTACATGGTGGTGGATAAGCCATATTTCTACAGAGGAATTGGCGACAAGGAGAACTTCGGAGCATCCGTGCGCTGCATCAAAATAGAAGAATAACACCGGGGCAACCCCATAAACACCTGAAAATCATGAAAAAAACTACTTGGATTATTTTGGGCGTCGTTGCCCTCCTGATTCTGGCCCTCGTAGGTGCCTACAACGGAATGGTCAGCGGCCGTGAAAATGCCAGAAAGGCATGGAGCGACGTGGAAACCCAGTATCAGCGCAGGTCGGACCTCATCCCTAACCTCGTAAGCACAGTGAAAGGCTATGCCGATTATGAGGCAGGAACGCTTGAGGACGTGATATCCGCACGCAGCAAGGCCACCGCAGTGAACGTAAATATGGAAGACCTCAGCGAGGAGGCCATTGCAAAGTTCCAGGAGGCACAGGGAGAACTCTCCGGTGCTCTCGGAAGACTCCTTGCAATCACCGAAAACTATCCTGACCTGAAGGCGAACGAGAACTTCGTCGCCCTCCAGGATGAACTGGCAGGCACTGAGAACAGGATTGCAAATGCAAGGCGCAGCTACAATGAAGTCGCCAACGACTACAACATTATGATCCAGCAGTTCCCTAAGAACATCATAGCAAACATTTTCAGCTTCAAGACAATGGGTCTGTTCAAGGCCGATGAAGGTGCTGAGAACGCTCCCAAGGTAGAATTCTAGACTGATATGCGAAGACTGAAAACAGTCCTTGTGACGGCCCTGCTGTGCTTATCATTGCCCGGCAGGGCTGTTCCTGAGCAGCCCGTGCCATACCGCCACATCAACGACCTGAGCGGCTGCACACTTCCCGCTGCCAGTGCAGACTCCCTGGAAGCCGTGCTCTGTGCCTTTGACGACACCACAGGCAACCAGATTTATGCGGTCGTGACCCTCGACCTGGAGGATATGAGCATAGAGGAATATGCCAACAGGCTTTTCAATTCCTGGGGCATAGGTACCAGGGAGAACAACAATGGCGTACTCATACTCATAAAGGCTAAAAAGGACTCCGGAGACAGGGGTGGAGTACGCATCGAGGTGGGTGACGGCCTGGCCGGAGTGATAAACGACGCCAGGGCCGGACGCATCATCGACAGATATATGATGGACTACCTGGCTGCCGGAGATATGTTCGGCGCCATACGCAGTGCCTGCTCGGTAATAATGCCTCTTGCCGCAGGAGAGTTCGGAAGCGACGGTTCGGACTTCGACAAGAAAGACGATGATCTGACCGGCGGATTCGCTGCCGGATTTGTCGTATTCATTATGGTCCTTCTGCTTTTCATATTCTTGAGCAGGAAGAACAAGGGAAACGGACCTGGCGCAAGCGGCGGTTCGGGTGGACCGATAATATTTCCTCGCGGAGGCGGAGGCTTCTCGGGCGGCGGCGGATTCAGCGGCGGCTTCGGCGGAGGTGGCGGAGGCTTCTCGAGCGGTGGCGGTGCCAGCCGGGGATTCTAGTTCTGCCAGCGCAAAGGGAAGCTAGCGCAGGTCGGTAATGATATATGAAGGACCGAGACCCGCGCAGTCAAGGACGAAATCCGAAAGCGCTCCGGCCGGCAGGACACGGAAATTACTGATATTGAAATCCGTGGAGCCGGCATCCACAGTGGAGACCGAAGCTCCGAAAAGTTTCTTTCCGTCAGTTGACACAAAAAGGGAAATACGGCTTATGCCGGTTTCGCGTACAGGCTCAAGCACATATTTGAGTACGGCGAGACCGGCATAGTTTGTTTTTATGCAGGACTTGCGGCGGAAATGCTTGTCTATATAGGTGATAAGACTTGCGGGATTGATATAGTTACCGCAGTCCTCCCCTTCTATGGACTCGATTATCACCTCCTTCGACTCCCTGTCGATGCTTGCCGCCGTCTTGCCGTCACAGTAGATTTCCAGGCCGTTTCCATTGATGAAAAAGCATTCACCCTGCACAAGGGCATGGCCGCGGCCCGTCATCCTGGTGTCAAGTCCGGAGGAGAAGGAGTAGTCGAACTCCAGCCTTCCCGTCCGGGATGAAGCTATCAGTCTGTCAAGGGCATCCTGCCCCGCTGCCGCCACAGGGCAGAGGAGCAGGAGCGCGGAGAAAAAGCGTATCAGTCTGAATCTCATTGTTTCAGGAATGCATCGAGTATAGGGCTGAGCTCAGCGAAATCCTTCACGAGGACTTCCCGGCTCCTGGAACCGAGCGAAGGCCCTACGATACCCGCTGCCTCAAGCTGGTCCATAACCTTGCCGGCTCTCGCAAATCCCATACCCAGCTTGCGCTGGAGATCGGAGACGGAGGCCTTCTGTATGCTTACGACCAGTCTGGCGGCCTCCTCGAAATTGTCGTCGATCCTGCTCATATCTATCATTCCGCCAGCTCCGGAAGAGTCTTCGTCGGACGAAGGAGGTTCAGGCAGGTAATATGGAGTGCTGTAGTGGGCGTGGAGCCCTGTCTGATTTCCTATTGCAGAGGTCACTCTCTCCACTTCGTCTATGTCTATCATAGCGCACTGGAAACGGTCCATAGAGACTCCGGTAGAGAAGAGGCCGTCACCCTTGCCGGTAAGCTTCTCCGCTCCCGTGGAATCGAGTATCACGCTGGAGTTCACCCTTGTGGACACCTTGAAGGCTATCTTCACAGGGAAGTTGGAGCGTATGAGACCGGTAATGACATCTGCGGAAGGACGCTGGGTGGCGATGATCACATTGATGCCGCAGGCGCGGCCCTTCTGTGCGAGGCGCACTATGGAGGCGGCTATGCTTCTGGAGCGTGCCTTTGCCTCCGGTCCGTCCACAGACATTATCAGGTCGGCATACTCGTCTATGATCACGACCAGATAAGGCAGGAAGTGGTGTCCTTCGGTCGGGAGAAGATGGCGATGCCTGTATTTCTCATTATATGCCTTGATCTGATTGACACCGGCCTTGCTGAACAGGGTGTAGCGGTTGTCCATCTCGATGCAGAGGGACCTGAGGGTGGCATCCGCCAGACTCTGGTCGTTCACTATGATGCGCTCGGCCTCCTCCTCGGCATTGGCTGCTCCCGGAATGGTGGCCAGATAGTGATGCAGGAGCTTGCGGTAGGTGGAGAACTCGACCTTCTTAGGATCCACGAACACGAATTTGAGCTCGGAAGGATGCTTGGAGTAGAGAAGGGATGACACTATTACGTTGAGACACACCGACTTGCCCTGCTTGGTAGCTCCGGCGACCAGAAGGTGGGGTGCATCCGCGAGGTCAAAGACTATCACATCCTGGGTGATGGTATATCCCAGGGCTACAGGCAGTTCCGCCTTGGACTTGCGGAAAGCAGGCGAATCCAGCATAGACTTCAGAGGAACTATGGAGCGCTCATCATTCGGAACCTCTATGCCCATCGAGTCGAGCAGACGCACCACCCTGACGCTCTTTACGTTCAGGGCCATGGCTATGTCGTCCTCCACATTCTTGACGGAGGCACTCTTCATTCCCTCTGCCAGGAAGACCTTGTAGAGCGTGACCGTAGGGCCGGGAATCGCCTCTACCCTGTCCACCATTATCCTGTAGCTCTGAAGAGTATTCTGTATCCTGGCCGAATTCATATCTATGATGGACGCAGGGACCTTGTGCACATCGGAGGCATAGTCCTTCAGCAGATCCAGGGAAGGGGCCTCGTAATTCTCCATGCCCTCCTTAATGTCGAAAGGCGGGAGATCCTCGGTCACATTGACATTGAAGCCTTCCCCTTCGATGATAGTCACCGGGGCGGGAGCGGGAGCATCCTCAGCCGGAGCATCCTCAGCGGGAACCGCTTCTTCCTCCAGCTCTTCATCCAGTTCTTTCTCCCATTCATCCAGCTCTTTCTCGAATGCTTCGGGATCTTCATCCTCCTCCCCGTCTTCGCCTTCCGCAGCCGTTCCGCTTTCCGTGACGGCATCGCTTTCCACCTCTTCCCCGACAGTCTCAGGGGCCTTTTCCCCCTCGTTTCGAGGCTTTTTCTCAAAGGCAGTGGAGAACCAGTCCATCACGCGTCTGCTGGAGAGAACCAGAATCACAAGCAGCACGAGGGCCAATATGCAGAAGCTGACCACTCTGCCGAAGAGAGAGAGCATCTGCGCATTGATTGCGCTGCCCATACGGCCTCCAAGGCCCCCTCCGAAAAAGCAGTCGGCAGAGAAGAGAGTGCTGACGTATGCCAGAAAGGTCGAGAGCCATACGGTGGCGCCCAGGGCAAGGCCCGTCTTTGCAAACATCTTCTCGGGACGTTCCCTGAGGAAGAGGGAGCGGGAAGCGAAGGCCATCAGCACGATCAGGACGAAACTGGCCAGGCCGAAGCTGTCTCTCATCAGCAGCCCACCCAGGAAGGAGCCCGTTTTGTTGGCCCCGTTCCGTATGTCGCCGACCAGGGCGGCATCCTCCGTCCAGTGGAATATATAGGATATGGAGGATATGAGGGCCATCACCACGACCACTCCGAGGGCCAGGCCCACGAATTTCACGGCCACAGCCCTGCGTTTTGCACGAGTTTCCTGTTCTTCCGGGCTTGGCTTTCTTGTCGTCCTTTTCTTTGCCATCTTTACTTGTGACTCTTCTGTTTGTTGCGTCTGTTCTTGTTGTTGCGCTTGCCCTGCTGGAGGTTTCTCTGGATTTCAGAGGCCTGCACATGGCCTATCTGCATACCGTCGGGAGCGGTCAGGCGACCGCCGGACATTCGTTCTATGTCAGCGAATATGGTTTCGTCGCTGACGGTGTCCTTGTTCCAGCTGAGGTACTGCATCTTCATAAAGGCCGCGAGATTGCGGAGCAGATATTCCCTGGTCTGGGGATCTTCCACACCGCTTATCAGTTCGATAAGCGAAGTCGTGCTCTTGCCGTAGTGGGAGGACTTCATCGATCTCTTCTCAAGGGGGATAGGCTCCGGCCGGGTGTCCATACTCTCCTTCTCCGGCTTCGGATAAGGGGAATCCACATCGAGTTCGAAATCGGCAATGATCTGGAGGTGGTCCCAGAGCTTCTGTTCATAATTGTCCTGGAGATGGACCTGCGGATTCAGCAGTTCCATCACCTTGACCACGGCACGGGCCTGCTCATTTCTCTTGTCCCTGTCCTCGATGGTCTTGAGATAGGCCACCATTTTCTGCACATTTCTTCCGTATTCAGGGAGTTTCAGGGCCCTGCGGCCGGTGTTGTACTCGAAACCGCCCTTTATTTCATCACTTGTATTGTCCATATTCTTTTCCGTAAGTAGAATTACAAAGGTAAGGAATTTTCAGTTTCCACCACATTATTGTCATCCACATACCAGAGATATGTGCGCACCTCCCTGCCCATGGCGCGATAGAGCCGGCCGTATCCGTTTACCTGACGTATGTACGATTTCTTCGGCGCCCCGAACTTGTAGTCTATGACGGCCAGGGTTCCGTCCTCCATCTCCACCACCCTGTCAGGGCGCAGGTATTCCCCGTCGCTGCCCAGAAGGGAGGTCTCGTTCCATACAGCGGACGGATTCCGAGGGAACCAGCCCCTGTCTTCAACCGAAGCGATACGGGAGGAGAGCAGTTCCAGCACAGACTCCTCTTCCCCCTGTGGAAGCAGTCCGGCAAGCACGGCCCCGTGTACGGCCGAAGGAAGCTCCGAAGGGCTGACGATGGAAGAGAGTATGTCATGCAGAATTATGCCTCTGCGGCGGGCCGAGGCGCTCAGGGCAGCCTCGGAATCATCCGAGAAGAAATCCCCGGAATCGCAGCTGAAACTGAGACGTTCCCCGAGAGGCCAGGATTTGTATTCCAGAGGATACTCCACATTCTCCGATGGCTCCTCCTTCCTTTCGAAACGGGGCATGGAGCCGTATTTACTATCCCCTCCCCCGGCAAAGCAGAAGAGCAGTTCCGAGAAGTTGGCAGACTCGGAGGCGCAGGCGAGAATATTCTCCGGCTTTTCAGGTATTTCGCCAAGGAGGCGCATTACGGAGGAGGCTCGGGTGAAGGCGACATAGGCGACGTTCAGATTATCCACATACTGTTTCTCCTGTTCATCCTTGAAGGAAGACTCGAAGCAGCTGTTCGCGCTCTTGCCTGAAAGCCGCACGTCATAGACACCGTCCACCGGCTCGAGGGCACTTCCCTTCACCTCAGGCCGGCACCAGCGGTTGCTGTCCCTGTAGAGTTTTATGGTCTCGAGGAAAGGGACTATGACATAAGGGAAATCGAGTCCCTTTGACTTGTGTATGGTCATTATGCGCAGCGAATTTCCGGAGGAAGGGCTGCTTATGCAGGAGTCGTCTTCTTCCATCATTTCAAGGAAAGCGTGAAGACCTCCCGCCTTGCGGGAAGAGAAATCGTGGACCTTGTCCATAAAGGACTGCACATACAGTGTCTCGTTCCTGAAAGTCTCCGAGTCCGCATCCCTCAGTTCCCTGAGCAGTATCTCGCACAGATCCTGCAGGGAGTGGTATCCGGAAGGTATGTCCACATTGAGTTCCGATGTCAGGAAACTGGCCATAGAGTTTTCCGGATTGTCGATGCAGCCCAGCAGGGCCATCAGCCTGTTCACAATCGCAGAGGACTTCAGTTTCAGGGAATCGTCGGTGACGACGGGTATGCCCTCGCGTATGAAGCGCTCCGCAACCAGGCTGCCGCTGCTGTTGTTCCGGACAAGCACCGCTATGTCCCTGTATGCGAAGCCAGCCTCCAGCGCTTCGTTTACCATAGCGACCATACGCTCCAGTTCCTCATCCTCGCTGCAGAATTCGACGGCTACCAGGCCTTCGTCCCTCTTTTTCGGCGAAACGGACTGACTCACATCGGCATATATGGATGATATGCTGTCGCCCGAAGGGTCATATTTCTCCTGTACGGTCCCGGAGGCGAATTCGAAAAACCGGTTGTTGAAATCGACTATGGCCTTCGGACTGCGCCAGTTGACGTCCAGGTTACGGGTACTTACCTCTCCGAGTTCCTCCTGGAGACGCTTCCTGAGAAGATTCCAGTCGGAACCGCGCCAACGGTATATGCTCTGCTTCACGTCACCCACGACGAGGCTTTCTTTGCCGGACGCGTTGCTGTTTTCGAGCAGCGGCCTGAAGTTTTCCCACTGCACCCTGGAGGTGTCCTGAAACTCGTCCAGGAGGAAATTGTCGAAGCGCACTCCCAGTTTTTCATATATGAAAGGCGTATCGGTGCCGTCTATTATGTCCTTGAGCAGGCTGTTGCTGTCATCGAGGCTGAGCACGTTCTTCTCCCTGAGCAGTTCGTCGAACTGCCTGGAAAGGTCGTCGGCCAGGCCCAGGGCGTAAATCTGGTCCTTGAGGATGAGGGCAGTATTGTACAGGCGGGACTCCTTGACATATAGGGAATAGAGTCTGGAAACCGCGGCATCGAGGTCCGGGGAGACAAGACCCATCTTCGCGGCATCTTTCTTATTGAACCAGCAGACGGAACCGTCGAGATGGGACAGCACCGTAGAGGAAAGCTGTTTCACTTCATCTCCCGGCTTAAGCGAGAGAGCCTTCGACAGCAGTTTGGAAAGCCATTGCCTGGAGGTATCCTGCGGGTTGATGCCGCACTTGTTGCACTCATTGGAAATCACTTTGGCAGTGTCCACTATGCTGTCACAGTATTTCTTCACGAGATCGGAACAGGTTTTCCTGAGGGATTCCAGGTCCAATGGCCTGTCCGGCAGTCCGCTGTCCTCGACGGCCTGCCTTCTCTGCTCGCTCTTCAGACGCCTGGCTATCTCATAGAGACTGCTCTCCAGCCGGTACTTGCCGCCCTTCTCGATATTCCTGACCATCTGGTCGGTGATCCATTTCAGCTTTGCGGCATCCCCGGAGCCGAGGGAATCCAGCACCCTGTCAACGCTCTCCCGGATCAGGGAGTCCCTGTCCAGTTCCACCTGGTAGGAGGCAAACTGGCCAATCTCCCTGGAGAAGGCCTTGAGCGCCTGCTGGAAGAAACTGTCTATGGTGCTCACGGCGAAGGCGGAATAGTCGTGAAGTATATTGCAGAGCACCGTGGAGGCGGCCTCTGAGAGCGTCTTCGCGTCCGGCATCAGGGACGGGACGAAGAGCTCATAGTAGCCGGAAGCCTGCGGGTCCCTGGCGAGCTGATGAAGTTCCTTGAGTATGCGCTGCTTCATCTCGTCAGTCGCCTTGTTCGTGAAGGTCACTGCGAGTATGTGCCTGTAGCTGTACCTGTCCCTGCCGTAGTTCTGGAGCAGGAGACTTATGTATTTCATTGCCAGGTTCCAGGTCTTGCCGGAACCGGCGGAAGCTTTGAGTATCTCTATCATCGTCCGCAAATCATTTTGAAGTCACACCATTTGCATACCTCCCTGTCTTCGGTACGGCTGAAAGGCTTGGAGACATCCGCTATCTCCGCCAGCAGGGCGTCCAGTTCCTTCGACATCTCTTCGTTCAACGCCTCGCTCAGAGGATATATTTTCAAAGGGTCGGAATACATGGAAGGAACGGAATACATAGAATTGTTCACCTCGCTGAGGCTGACGGAACTTCCGTCGTCGAGCACGGCAGACTCCAGCATCCTGTCATATATATAGAACTGCAGTGCCGCCCTGCATTCGCGGCGTTTCTTCGCACTGCCGTGAAATATGTCTTTGACAAGCTGGTCCGGGTTGTCGGAGTTGAGCGAAGAAGGGTTATCGGAGCCGGTCTTGTAGTCCACGACTCTCAGCTTGTCGCCCACTCTGTCTATGCGGTCCACGATGCCATAGAAGCTGAATCCGCCTATCTTGCACTCGCACGGACGTTCGAGGCCCAGTATGCGGAAGCAATTCTCGCCGCTGGACTTCAAGAGTTCGATGTCCCTGTCAATGGTTTTCAGCACATAGCGGGTAATGATCTCGGCCGTAATCAGGTCCCTGCCGCTTACCTCGTCGCAATTGAGTTCATAGCATATAAAAGACTTCACCTTGCGCAGGATGTCGGAGTGCCGCTTCCTCCAGCCTTCAAGATAGGATAAGGTGATATTCTTCTCGCCTACGGTATTCGTGGCATTCAGCTTGTCGAAACTGCGGTCGCTGAGCATCTCGTCCTCGCCCATATACAGGGCCCTCATCACATTGTGATATACGGTGCCTATCATCGCCGCATCGAGATTCTCGTTCACTTCCTCCTCCTTGCTCAGCTTCTCGACCTTGGAATAGTAGAAGCTGGCCGGACAGTCGAGGTATTTTTCAAGGGATGAAGCCGAGAGCCAGCGGTGATTGCGCAGCTGTTCGACCTGATCCTCCGTCTTGGTTATATCCGGCTTTTCTGCAGGAGGGTTCAGGGACGCAGTGGCCACCTTCCACTCGACAGGCAGGTTGAAATGATATGAGAGCTGCTTGATAAAACGGCTCTCCTCCCCCGGTTTGACGCCCTCGGTACGGGAGTCGTAGGTCAGGAATACATTCTCCGCACGGCTTATCATACGGTAGAAATAATATGCCCACATTGCGTCCCTGTATTCCACGGTAGGGAGGCCGAAGCCCTTTCTCAGCTCCGGCGGTATGAAGGAGGCCGAGAAGGATGAAGACGGGAAACTGCCCTCGTTGCAGGAGAGGAGGATTATATTGCTGAAATCCAGGGCCCTGGTCTCCAGCGGTCCCATTATCTGCAAGCCCTTGAGCGGTTCTCCGTTGAAAGGGACGGAGACTCCGGCCAGCAGCGAATCCAGCAGTCTGACATAGGCCTGGGCATTGAGGGCGAACTCTTCACCTCGGCGCTCCGCAAGGCTCGCGATACGGTTGACACAACACCAGTATTCCTTTGCCAGGTCCAGCTCGAGCGCCAAGTCCGCCTGCCCGGCCAGGAGCTTGGCAAAAGCGGAGAGCAGCTCCTTCTGCCAATGAGCGAAGGCCAGGACGGTTTTCACATCACTGCTGTTGAGCTCCCCCTCCACGGGTCTGAACATCAGCTCCAGCAGCGGATCCCCTTGCATCAGAGAGCTGTCCACATAAGGGGAAGGCTTTTCCTTCATCTTTCGGAGCACATCGCCCAGCTTTTCGTTGCCGGCAGCCATTTTCCTGAATATGCCGTTTGCGAATATGTCCTTGACCGGCTTGTACCAATAGCTGCAGCTGCCATTCCTGATGCGCCTGTGAATCTGGAGCGTGACCAGGGACTGCATCAGCGAATGGAGCTCGGTAGGCTGCATAGGATAGCCCATAGTCACATTGACATCCCGGAGCGACGGATCAAGTGAGTCCAGCAGAGGCATCAGCAGGGACTCGTCCGGAAGCACTACGGCGCAATCGTCCGGATTCCGGCCCTTGACTATGTCCGAGACGAGCTTCACCTGACCCACTGCCGAAGGCACGCTCAGCACGGTCAGTTTCGGGCGTGCCACTCCCTCCGCATCCATGGGGAAGGCCTGGGGAAAGAGCTTGAGGTTCTGTTCCATAAAGAGCGAGGAGCGGTTGAGGGGATGACGTATCATGTCCCCGGCATAATCCCAGCAGAACTCCGCCACTCCCGCATTCTTCATCTTCAGCAGCAGGGTCTTCTCGCACTCGTTCAAGGCATTCAGCCCCACGAAAACAAAGCTGCCGCTATGAGGCCAGGCCTTGGAAAGCATAGCATCCACGCCCTCCGCCTTGGCTCTTTCCGCGACAGAACGGCTTATCATTCCCTCATAGGCCTCTCCCCTGGAGCGCAGCAGGGCATTGAAATCCTCATAGATGTTCAGGAGTATGTCCCATATTTCCCTGAAGGAGCTCTTCGTGTCGCGTCCGCAGCCCTTCATCAGGTTGTCGCTCACCCTTGCATCACTTACATTGAAGCGGTCCACAAAGCGCAGTATCGCTTCCCTCTGGGTATCGCTGAGGTACTCGTAGCTGTCCTTCAGGGCCTTCAGGTCCGCGATGTTGGCAAATATCGCCTTGGGATCGATCAGGTACTTGTCTATGTCGTTGAAATCCGAGAGAATGACGTCTCCCCAGTAGATAAACTCGTCCAGGGTTTCGGCCTTGG
>QXGG01294295.1_pt1 | contig 21403 bp, 18 predicted proteins | sample 1982491 | NCBI WGS metagenome assembly QXGG01 (sample SAMN09924614, study PRJNA488089) | Wastewater metagenome, whole genome shotgun sequencing project. | isolation source: South African research farm wastewater | place: South Africa: Irene, Agricultural Research Council, Animal Production... | reverse complement strand
CTCCAGTAGAGACTTTGACGCCTGTTTGCGCTTCGACCTTTTCTTGTCTGAGCGCAGGGGTGTCACTGGTGCTGTATGGCTGATAGGCGGCTGCGCTGGCGACGCTTGCCGCACTAGCGGCCGACTGCGCCGCACTAGCGGCCGACTGCGCCGCTGCCAAGGCGGCGATGGCATCCTTGACGCTCAGCACGCTGGTATTGATGTCGATCAGCTTGCCGACTTGCTCGGTGAGCGCCGTGCGGTTGTCCGCGCGGATCGCGTCTTTCATCTGCTTGATAGCTGCCTCGACGCTGATCGCTGCCGCTTCGATGTCGATCAGTTCGCCGACTTGCTCGCGCAGGGCGGCCAGCGACTTTTGCGCAATGTCGATTTGCGACTCGGTCAACGATTCGGTGGCAGCAAGGCCAGCGTCGACAGAGGCGAGAGTGCGCAGATAGTCCAGTTCGGTGGAGGCACTTTCGCGGGCGATGTTGAGGTAATCGCGCGACTCGTCGACAAGGCGACTCATGGCGGATTCGTCGCCAAGACGCGCCAAGTCGAGCGTGCGCTGCCAGCTTGATCGGGTAGTAGTAAGGTCGCCTCGATCTGCGCGCGTTGATGCGGCCAGCTCCTGTCTGAAGTCTCGAATGCTCTGCCCAAAGCGAGCAAATCTGTCGATTGTTTGCTCGATTTCGGAGGCTTGCGCCTGATATGCGCCGCGCAGCGCGGACTCTGCGGTGGCGAGGCGCTGCTCGGCGGCCTGCATCTCTGCCGAGTAAGCCGTTCGCAGCGCGGATTCTGCGGTGGCGAGGCGCTGTTCTGCGGCGCGGGCCATTTCTTGCGCGGCGGCCTCTGCCGCGTCCGACACCTGCACAAACGCCGGCGCCAACCCTAGCAACTGCGCCCGCATTTCCGCTGTGGCGGCGCTGCTGCCGTCGTAGCTGTCGATCAGCGCGCGCATCTCGTCACGCGTAGCGGGCATGGCCAGGCCGAGCTGCGTGAAGGCGTCCGCGACTTCGCGAGCGAGGTTTCCGGCGCGCTGCTCGTCGGTGTAAAGCTGGTCGTAGAGCGCTTTCTGGGCAGATTGAATCTCGACAAAAGCGGGCGCCAAGGCCATGAGCGACTGGTAGGTTTTGCGACCTTCGTCGGTAGTCAGGTCGAGGCTGGCCACCAACTCGCCCAGGGCTTTGTTTGTGGTGGGCACGCTGCCCAGGGCCAGCGCTTCGAGGCGGCGGGCCATTTCGGCGGCGCTGGCGGCAAGGGCGTCGCCCGGCCGCGCGGTGTCGGTTAGTGCGGCTTCAATTTGCAGCATGCGGCCGAGGGCAACTTCCAGTGCTTCGCTTTCGGCCTGCAGCAGGTTGGCGCGCTCGATGGTGGCGGTGTCGTAGCCGGCCACCAGCAGATTGAGCGTGCTGGCAAGCTCGGTGGCGTCTCGGGCGGCGCCAAGCATGTCGGTTTTGGCAGCGCGCCAGGCGTCGATGGTGGCTTGCGGCAGCGTACCTTCGTCGACCAGGTCGTTGAGCATTGCTTGGAGTGCGCTTTCTCCATAGCCGTAGTTGAGCGCGTTGCCGCCGTTGGCGACCCCAGCGCCAGGCGTTCTAAACCCAAGCGTGCCTTCGTTTCGATTGATCCTGAGCCGCGTGCCGTCGCGCCCGCCAGTCATCGCAGTGATGCTGCTAGTAACGCCGGCCAAGCCTGCGAACTGTCCGATAAGTTGTGCGAGCGCGGCAGTTTGGTCGCGTGCTTCTTGTCCGGGGTCCTTCTTGCCGGTCATGGAACCGATCCCAGAGACCAACCCGGTGGTCGGATCGACGTCTGCCCAAGCGGACTTGTCGGACGGCTGCTTGTTGCCCATGACGCCGCCGAGGATGGCGCCGACTGCGATTGCAGCCCAACCGACCGGGCCTAGTGTGCCCAGGGCAGTACCAGCACCTGACAGGAAACCCGCGCCAGACGCCATGCCGCCCAATCCGCCGACCAAGGCTGACGTACCAATGCCGCCCGCAAGTCCGCCGACGACGCCATACTTCTGCCCAAGGCTGTATGCCGCGAGTCCAGGCGCGACGTTCGCACCCAACCAGCCTGCTGCGGCCGCGTTGGGGGAGACCAACCCTGCGTTGGCGAGGTTGGAGAGTTGTGTGGCGGTCATCGTGGTGCCCGCCCCGAAAGAGCCGGCCATCATGCCAAAGTTGCTGGCCCACGAGCCCAGGTTACTCAAGGAACTCAGGTTCGAGAGCGTGCCCAGCAGCCCACCTCCGCCACCGCCACCGCCTCCGGCAATTCCACCACCACCACCGCCGCCACCTAGCAGTACGTCAAGCCCCAGTCGGAACTCCCCTGAGAGCGCCGACGCGATAGAGCGGTAAATCTCTTGCCGAAGCATGTTGGCGAACGCCTTGGCCGGCGACTCGCCTTGATCGAAACCATAGACCAACCCTTGCGCGAGGTAGTCGCCCATCGTGTCGCCCCAACGAGCGAGCGTCGGGTCGATCGTCTTTTCGGCCTTTTCCAGCTCCGATTCAAGTTTGGTAGCGTCGAGCTTCCAGGACCCCACAATCTCAGCGTCGCCGCCTTCCGCGATCTTCTGTCGGACGTAAGCCAGCTTGTTTCGGATCTGATCGACAAGCTTGTTGCGCTCAGCACTGAAACTCTTGGCGTTTCCAGTGACCAGCCCGAGCAACCCTTCGCGGTCGGACTTCTCGCCTAACCTGTCAAGGTTCGATTTGGTGCTTTCGATTGCCTCGGCCGCGCGCTCCATGTCCTCCTTGACACCCTCGGCCCAGAGCGCGATGGCTGCGTTCGTGGAGAACCCAGACATAACCTGACCCAGCGCCTCAAGCTGTTGACGCAGTCGGGCAACCTCCGCCTGAGCAGCCGCAACTTCCGCAGGCGCCGCCGCTTTGGCTGCCTTTTCCTCAGCTTCGCGGAGAAGACCGAACACATAGGCGAAGTCGGTCTGCGTCTGCACCACAACGTCGGTGTAGTCAGACGCGTATTTGCGTGCCCACAGCTCTTGCGCCGACAGCACACGTGTGCCTGCTTGGACCTCCAAGTCTTCCAGTTTCTTCGCTCGCGCCTCCTGAGCTTGGAACTGCTCCTCTTGCGCGTCGCGCAACGCCTTGAGACGGTCGCCTTCGAGCTTGGCGCGTTCGGTTTCGAGACGCTGCCTGTCGGAGCCGCGCAGTGCCGGGTCCTTGAGCGCTCGGTTCAAGCCCTCGCTCATCTGCGCGTAGGAGCTGTTGATCTCGGCAAGGCGCCGTGCGTATGCCTCGATCGGTCCGATCGCCAGCTCCTGCACGCTCACCGAAATTGCGCTCAGGGCTTCTTGTTGCGCGTTCTTCAGCTCCTGGATCGCCGTCTTGGCGGCTTCGAGTCTTTGGCGGGTAGCGTCTCGGGCAGCGGGGTCGTTTTCATTCGGGATGACAAGGCTCTTAGCTCCTGTCGTCTGAAGCGCATAGGAGTCTTTCGGAGCCCACGACTCGCCCCAACTGTTCGGCAGGTAATCCGACAGAGGTTTGAAGAGGTTGTTTTCCAGCTCTGCGCGCAGCGTCTGCAGGGGCTTCAGCACAGCAGCTTGAGCGCCTGCATCCCCCCGGCTCAGCACGGTCTCGCGCTTGAGAATCAGCGCAAGGGCTTGTTCTTGTGTTGTCCGATCCAGCAAGGCTCGTTCTTCGGCCGTCTTCGGCAGGCCGAACTGTCCTGCTGCTCTCTCCGTGGCGTCAGGCACCCAGTTTTTGCGCTGCTCCTCCAGCCCGTTCCAGTAGCTGAGCGCAGCTCCACCGGCCAGGATGGCCATGATGACCGGGTGACGAGCAGCAAGGCCCGCAATCCAGCCGAGCGTGCTTCCAATCCCACGCAGCGCAGTGTTCAGGGTGCCGGCCTTGGTTGCTGCAGCTTCGGCCCCGCCTGCCATTGTGCTGAAGACCTTGCCTTTGGAGTCGAGAATCGTTGACGCTGCGGTCACTGCCTCGACCGCCGTCGCAGCGTTACGCGACTCTTTAGCGAGGTTCAGCGCCCACTGTGCCGCCTTGAGAGCGATGCCGCCCCGAAGAATGCTGAAGAAGGTCAGCGCAGAGCCTGTGAGAATGACCAGTGAGTTGTCGGTCTTGACGATCCACTGACCAAACTCGGCCAGGTTGTTGACAACGCTCTTGAGGCTGTTCTGGAAGTCTTCGCTCTTGAAGAGCTGGGACATCGCGCGGGCAAGGTCCTGCAACGCACCGCTGGACCCGGCAAACGCTTGAGAGAGGGCGTTGTCGAAATCAGCCGCGACACGCTGGAACATGACCTTGGTGTCTTTGCCGAGCGTCTTTGCAACCTGATCGGCCATCCCAATCGACTTTTTACCGACCCGGTCTGCTGCTTCAGCGAGCGTCTCCATGTCGCCGATCATGATTCGGATCAGACGCTGCCCGCGCTCACCAAACATACCTTCGATAGCAGCCGTCTGCGACGTGGCGTTAAGCTCCCTCAGCTTCTTCACAAGGTTGTCGATATACTTCTCAACGTCGTGCTTCGACTTGTCGAACTGCTCCAGCCCGAGCGCGTCTCGGATACCTTGACTCTTCTTGGTGCCAAGGCCCAAGGCTTCGTCCAGGAAGTTGCGCGTGAACGTACCGGCCTTCGGACCGACCACGCCGGCCTTACCGAACTTTTCCGTCAGTGCTGCGACCGTATCGAGCTGCGCCCCGTAAGCCTCCGTCACGCCGATGACGTTCTTGAAGCTCTCGGCCACGTCGTGCATGTTGGCTTTCGTCTCGTTGGCGACGTAAGCCATCACGTCGCCAGCGCGCTGGAAGTTGCTCGCCAAGACCTTCGGCTGGTCGCTGTGCATCCCGAAGATGTCGAGCACGCCCACCAGGTCTTCGGATGCGGTCTTCAGGTCCGACTCACCGATCAACGCGACCTTTGCAGCCGTCCCAATCGAGTCCAGCGCCACGGACGCGTCTAGACCGGCCTGCTGCATCACACGCAAGCCTTTTGACAGTTCGAGCGCCGAGGCGTAAACGCCTTCCAGGTCGCTGGCTTTGTAAAGACCTGCCCGGATGCGTTCAACGTTCTCTGGCGAGTAACCCTCATTGCTGACCGCAGAGGTGAAGTGCGTTTGGTACTCGAACTCAAGACCTTTAGTAAAGGACTGTCGAACGGTCTGAGTAACCGCGTAAGCCGCCGCCATTGCGGACGCATACTTGCCGTAAGTCAGCCAGAGGTGGTCGAGACCGCCGCCAACCCCGCGCAGCGCCGAATGCAGGGCGTGCTGAGCTTCTGTGAACTTCCTCGTGGAGTCTATCGACCCCGTCTTCTCGACCTGCAGCCGCTTCAGGTTGCCTGTAATCTCGTGGACGGAGGTGGCCAGCCCGGCAGCAGTCACTGCGGCATGACCGAAACGTGCCGTAAGGTCCTCCACATCCGCGCCTTCATCAAGACGGAGCCGAACCTTCTCTTGCACACCAAGCTGCTGCTTCTCAGACATGCGGCTGTACTTGAGGTCGTGCTCCTTCGCCCGAGCGGCAGCCTCCTGGCGTTGCGAGAAGTCCTTTTCCATCATCGACTGCGCCTGCAGCACTCGCATGTGGCTGTCGCGGATGTCTTTTTCCATCGCCTCGCGTGCTTTGAGGATCTGGAGGTTCGATTTACGGAACTCGTCCTCCATCATCTCTTGGGCACGCTGCATCTCCAGCCCGCGCGTGCGGTCGAACTTCTCGTTCATCCGCGCAGCCTGGTCCTGCACGATCCCTTGCCTTCTGGTGCGCCGCTCGTCTTCAAGTTGCGCAGCAAGCATTTGGAGGGCGAGTTTGCGCACGCGCAGTTCGTCCTCTTCCTGCGCCTTCGTCATCATCAGGCCGAGGTTGCGCGTTCGCTTCTCGTCGTCCTGCTGCGCCTTGAGCTGCATCAGCCCAAGGTCGCGCGTCAGTTTCTCGTCTTCTTGCGTGGCGCGAATCTGCACGAGACCAAGCTTGCGGGTGCGCTCCTCATCTTCTTGGGCGGCACGGATCTGCGCCAGCCCCAGGGTCCTGGTCCTCCCCTCATCCTCCTGCTGCGCTCGGACCTGGAGCAACCCTGCGCGGCGCGTGCGCTCCTCATCTTCTTGGGCGGCGCGCACTTGAGCGATGCCTAGCGCCCTTGTGCGCTGCTCGTCCTCTTGAAGTGCACGCGCCTGAGACACGCCTAGCGAGCGGGTACGGACCTCGTCTTCGAACTTGGCCGCGATCTGGGCCAGCCCCAGCTTGCGCAGGTCTGCTTCTTTACGCAGGCTGTTAATGACTGCCATCGTCTCGTCAGGCAGTGCCTTGCTGGACACCGAGTAGCGGTAGCCCGTAGCCTGGTCGGTCGCCGAAATGCTTTGACTCGCCTTACGCGCAACGGCTGTCGCGGTCCGCGTCTTGACTTGTGCAAGGGTGTTCTCGGCGTTGGTGAGGGCGTTTGTCTCTTCGACGACTTCAGCGACCGCCTGCTTTTGCTGCTGCAGCGCCCGCGTACTGCGTGCAGAAAGCCGCTCCATCCCGGTAGCGACTCGATCCAGGTTGGTGGCGATCTTGTCGAGTACCGGGAGGAGTGAATTGAACCCCTTGGCGTAGTCGTCAGTGGCCTGCTTAGCCGAACGCGAGAGCGCCTGGGTGGCAGACTTGACCGCCTTGAGCGAAGTTTCTGTTTGAGCAAGGGACGCCTTTGCGGCGTCCGACCCGGAGCGCCCGACTTCCGCGCCAAGTGACTTGAAGCTGGTGGAGAGGTCGCGGACGCTACTGCGCAACCGGCCTAGCGCGGTATCGTCAACGTCTACTTTGAGGGCAAGCGTGCTCATCGGGCGTTCTTCTTTTTGTTATGGCCGACGCAGCTATTTTAGCTTCAAGTCTTTGATTCGCTGCTTGATTTTTCGTACATCTTCTCCAGCAGCGCAGTGTCAACGGTCTGCCACACTCGGATCATCGCGGCCTTGTTGTCCTCGGAGTTCTCCGGGAACAGCGAAAAGTACGCCGCAAAGTCGGGCAGGGTCAGCGGGTTTGGTCCGTTGAATCCGTATGTCCTGCTTCGGTGCAGCAGGTAGAAGTCCTGGAGGAGCCGGCTGTGCCGGCTATCGACACTCGGGCGGTCCCGGAGCGCGAAGGGGGTGAAGCCGGTCGTTGCTTCGATCTCGTGCAGCCGGTCAAGCTGCGGCCCCCACTCCGCGTTCCACAGGACGACCGCCGTCAGTTTTTTGCGGCGTCCTCTGCTTCACCGACGAGGAACCGCTCGCGGTCGTCGGCAAGGCGCATGACCATCATGCGGAAGTCCTTGAGCGCCAGCAGCTTCTTGGCGTTCTCTTCCGAGTAGTCAAGCTTCTCGCCTTGCCACGCCAGGTTCTCCCAGTTCAGCAGCACGGCTTTGGACATCGCATCGACCAGCGCCTCTTCCGCAACCTTCTCGGCAGCCTCACCGCCCGCGTCGAGGGTGTGCTTGTGCGCCTTGAGCTTGGCTTCCATCAGCTTCAGGTACTTGCGGTTGTTGGAACGCGCGACCAGGATGCGCGCTTCACCGCCCAGGTCTTCCCACACACCTTCCTGCTCTTTGGCGTTGTCGGTAGCGAAGCTCTTGAAAATATCCAGCATGGTTTTGTCCTTTTTGTTCTTTTTGTCAACAAGGTTGCTAGGAAGGCCGGGCACTGCCCGGCCTGGTTACTGCTTAGACGACGGTCGCAGGACCGAAGCGGTCGACCAGAATCTGCGCGTTGACGGCCGGCGACAGGATCGCCTCGAAGCCCATCGTCGCCATCACGTCCTGGTTGATTGCGCCTGCTTGCACACGGCCCTCGGTGAACTTGATCTTCGGCAGGTTGAACGCATAGCCGCCGCCCGATCCGTCCGCTTTGTCGAACACGGTCCAGACAAGGGAGCTGTCGGTGTTGTTCACCAGCTTGTCGTAGAGGGTGCCGTCCGCGAAGTAAACCTCCATCGAGCCGGTCACCTTCAGCGAGCCAGATCCGATGCCGGCCGCGCCCAGGACGCCTACGGCGTTCTGCATACGCAGCGTGTTGTCGACGTTCAGAGACAGACTGGAGATGAAAGTGGTGTTCGAGAGCGGAGTGCCATTTTCAAGGATCGCACCGACCCCGGAGACGGCGTTCATGATGGTGCCGGTCTGCGAAGCCGCAGGCGTACCCGGCAGGAAGCTTGTCGTTTTGCGCTCGGAGTCCTTACCCATGAACTCGAACGAACCTGTCACCAGAGAGCCGGACTGGAAGTTCAGCGCCATACGCGAAGCAGTCATGCCTCGGTAGACGAAGAACTGTCCCACATCGGCAAACCGCTTCTCGATCGAGTACGAACGCTGAGTGGCGCCGTTAACAAGCCGCGAAGCCGAGACTTTCACGCTCGCCGTCGAGGTCTCAGCAACCAGCGTCTTTTCCAGTACAAGGACCGTCGCGCTGGTTTTGGTCAGTACACGCACGTAGCCGTTGTTGGCTGCGTTAACAGCGCCTGAGATTTTGATCCACTGACCCGCAGAGATATTGGTGAACGGGGTGCCCGTCGTCGCCGTGATCGTGTTAGCGGGCGTGGCGAACGAGGCAGTGATGGTCTGTTCGCCATTCGCACCCGCAGTAATCCAAGTGCCTTGCAGCGTTGCTGCAAGCAGCGTGTCGAACTCGTTATACGACAGTTCGACGTTCAGTCCGCCAGACGCCTGAGCGCCGACGACAACAAGGTCGGTCGTCATTCGGTCAGCGCGGATTTCCTCCGAGCTGGTCGTCTGAATACCGTAGTCGAGAGATTCGCCAGTCACTCGCAGCTCGCGTGCGGTTCCGGTCGTCGGCGTGACGCCGAACACACTCTCTTCAATGTAGCGCACCTGAGCGCGCGAGCTGGAAGCAAGCGTAGGCACTTTCTTCTCCTTATTGTTGGCCTATTACAGCGGAGGTTAGCTCACATTCTGCTTAAATTGCAAGGACTTAGCTGATTTCGTCCCAGTAGAAGACGACGACCGAGCTAAACCCTTTGAAACCTGGCAGATTCTCCCTGCTTTGGAACGGTCGCGGCGTGAAGAACTGGATGTCGCCGAGTTGTTTTCGGTCGAACTTCAGCAAAAACCACTCCTGCACGTCCTGTCCGACGACCGCACCGCGCCCAAGCGGAACGTGCAGAGTGAGGGTTACGTCGCCATAGCCTCTGCGGACTGGGTTCGCGCCCATCGACGCCTGCTCGTAGTCTGTGTGGTCGATGAAGAGCTTGGCGAACGGCCCTTTCGTGACCTGCGCCTCCAAGTCGACGACATTCCGGTTGTCGTACTCCAGCGGGTAGTCTGCGAAGTCGGTGCGGAAGTCGGTGTCGATGAAGTCGACAATCGTTTCTCGAACTTGTTTGAAGGTCATTTCCTGGGCTTTCTCTGCTTTTTCGCTGCGTTACTGGTCTGGGCGATCTGTCCAAGCTGCCCTGCCAAGCTGAATACTGAAGGCGACGCTATTGGTTTGTTCGGCTCGCCGATCTTCACCTTTTGAGATCCTTCCGCAGACGCTTTCTCCGCGCGTCGAATCCGCTTAGCCTCATACTCCTCAGCAGCCCTAGCCTCGATACGCCGAACACGCGCTTCCTCTCTCAACTTTTTATTTTTGTTGATTGCGCGAGTCCGAGCCCTCTTTTGGTTGATGAGGGCTTGGCGCCAAGGTATAGGATTCTTGAGCATAGCGAGCGCCTGACCGGCGTCGATACGCTTATATCTTGCAAACAAGTGTTGGTCTAGCTTGCTCAGAGCGTTTGTAAATTCCCCTGAGTGTCTACGCGCGGACCGGAACAAAGTACGCCCGTCTATACGCATCATGTTGCTCAAGTACGGGAGCCAGAGCGTCGCACCTTTTAGGATGCTCTTATTACGCACAAGTCGCTCGATGTCCTTCATCACTTGCGTCTGAACCTCAATCAGCGCATCGGTGTTCGGGTTACGTTTTGCGTGATACGGGTCCAGCTCGTCGCGGTTTTCTGGAATCGGCCACGGCGCTTCCTCGCTGTCCTTAAACCCTCTAGGCTTATACGGCACGTATCTCGTTTCTGCCGCAGCCACCCGCCACTGCGACACAAGCTCGCCTGACCACTGCGGCGTCCGAGGTACGATGTAGGCCAAAGCGTAGCCCACTAACCCCTTCACAGCGCCCATCGTCGCTTGCTCGGCGTCGTCGACGAGCTTTTGCAACGCCCGGTCGAGCGTACCTGCGTCTTTAGGCGTGATCTTGATCACTGCGGCCTCGCCAGAGCAACGCTGGCGTCCCCCCACGTCTCAACAGAGAGCACTTGCAAGGTTCGCCCGGACACTTCCACCCGGTCGCCGACCTCGACTTCGACAGCGGTGTCGAACACCAGCACACGATCGCCAATCTGGTGATCCAGCGCAGCCGCGCTGCGCATCTCATAGAGCGCTTGGTGAGGTAGGTCGAGTACGTCGGTTTCAACGTCGGTTTCGGTTTCGGTGTCGAGCTTCGGATCGTAGGCAACCCGCTTAAGCGTCGCGGTTGTCAATGCGCTCCATTCCAGTCGCTCACAACGCAGCACCTTGAACCCGCCCGCTGTGACGTGCGCCGACGTAGCAAGGAACTCTGCGCCTGCCAGACCGACGACTGCTGGAACGGGGATGTTTTCAGCAGCCGAGAAGAACAGGTCGAATAGAGCGGCCGACAGCGCAGTGTCCTCGATCCGCTTGGCGTCCTTCGCCCATGCCTCCGAAGCATAGGCCGACGCACCGGCCTCACTGCGCACCCGTTGACCGAGTGTTCGAATCGTCGCCAGCCCGACCACCTGGTGCAGCACGTACTTGTGGCGCACTTCGCTGCCTCGCCAGAAGTCTGGTTGAAACTCCCCGACCAACCACACGTCGCTCTCCGTGCGAATGGTCAGGCGGCTAGGCATGCTCACATCAGGGTCGACCGATAAGATTCGGCGTTCGACGCCGTAAGCGTCGCGTCGGCTGTCGTCGTAAAGATCGAACTGCCCCTTACCGTAGACTGTGCCGTCGTAAGCGTCGACGACCGGCGTCTTATCGAAAGATCGTGAGGCCGCGCGCAACTTCATCGGTTACCCCGTCACCGGGTTGAAGGTCGGAGACGATGTTCGGATGCCGGAGAAGACCGTCCGCGCTTGAGCCTCTTCACCGTTGAGCGCCGCGTAGGCGGTTTGCAGCTCGCGCCTGGCCCGCAGGTATCCACGATTGACCGTGTCCATCACCGTCTTGAATGGAGCTTCAGCGAACCGGTTGTACGACGCCTTCCCGTCCGTAACGGTCTTGGGTGCAAGCAAGGGTAGGGCGCCTGCAATCAGCGTCGCCACGCTGTGTGCTGCAAAGATTCGCACCGCGTCGGAGAAGGCGCGCTCCTCGTCTTCAAGCGTCAGACCTTTGAGGTCGAGGAAGTCCATCTCGATCGCAGGCGACACCGCTTGCAGCTCGCGGGCTAGGTGCATGGCACACAGCTCGGACTCGACCTGGCTGTCCTCCAGCTCCTCGTCGGAAAGCCCAAGCAGTGTGCGGACTTCGTCCGCGTTGGTGAAGTCAGTCAGCGTCAGCATACTTGAGCTTCCCTGCCGCGAGCGCCTGCATCAAGTCGTTCGAGGTCAGCAGCTCCTGGGTCTCGCCCGGCGACACCCACACACCCTGGTCGATCAAATAGACCGGGTCGAACACAGCGGTCACGCGATGACCGACAGGCGCTTCGACCTTGGCCTCGACGACGGCCTCTTCGGGTTTCTTGAGATTTTTCATGGGCCACCTTCTAAGTGGTTCTTCTTATTGGAGTTTCTGCCTGGAGTATAGAGAGCGTGCAAGCTTCAGACAAGAAGGCCCGCCTAAGCGGGCCTCTTGTCACTTCACCTCATCAACCGCGCGGGTCGTTCGGGAAAGCGGTATCGCCGAGCAGCAGCACGTCGAAGGCATCCTCGAACATGCGGTAGGCAATCTCACCGAAGTCGAAGCGCATGGCCTGGGTCTGCTTGAGGATGTACTCCTCGGTCACGGCCAGGTCGGCTTCCACGTTGCGCACACGACGGACCGCGTAGCGGCTGTCGATACCGACCACCATACCGTCAGGGAGGATGTCGTCTTCGACGAGGAAGATTTTGACATCGTTCCAGCTCGGGTTCGCCACATCCGGCATCGGGCGGATGATCTTGCTGTCACCATCCTGAGCGGGGTAGCTCGGGCGACCGGTGCGGGCTTCGATGGCCAGGGCGGTGTTGGTATTGCACCAGACCCAGTCGATCGTGCGGGTGCGGTGGTTGCGGCGAATCCAGTTCACCCAAGCCTTGTGGGTCAGGACATCCGCGCCGGCCGAGGCTGCGATCGAAGCGTCCAGAGCCTTGGCCTTCACCGCGCGAGCGGCAAGGTTGCCTTGGCCCATGTCGATGTCGCCCCAGACGATCGCCTGGATGAAGTCGTCGATGCGGGCGATGCGCTCCAGCTCGCCTTGGCGAGTCATAGCCATCGTCACCATAGACAGCGAAGTCGCGCGCATCGCTTCGTTGGTCACTTCCAGACCCAGCGAGAAGGTCGGGATCTTGCGCATCACATCCGAGGTGCTGATGGTGACCATCGCGGGCGGGTAAGCGCCTTGCGAGATCGGACGGCTGCGACGAACGTTCTTCGGCGTAGTGCCAACGTTCGAGAAGTTGATGACCGGGTGCTCAAAACGGGCGCCGTTGATGTCGTCCGACACAGCGATCTGCTGCTCGAAGAGGCCGGCGTAACCGCCTGCGTCGTAGTACAGGGCCGATTCGAGCGCCTGCATCACGACAGCCGGGAACAGGATGCGGCTGGTCGGCTGCGCATCGCGGGTCACGACACCCGCGTTCATCACGGCGTTGCCTTTGATGATCTCTTCCATGCTCGGGGGACGGATGCCGTAGGCGTTGTCCTTGTGCATGAAGAGGCCGGCTTGAGCAAGCGCCTGCTCGAACGCGGTGCCGTCTTTCTCGGCGTTGGTTTCGTAGGTGCGGTTCAGGTAAGCCGGAACCGACATGCCTGCGTCAGCAGCCGCCTTGTAAACTTGGACATCCAGCTCGATCTGCTGAGTCGCGCCGGCCTTGTCGATGATTGCGATCTGAGGCATTTATTGTTCTCCTTGTTTGCTCAGGTCAGGACCAGATCAGGCGTTGACGCGCTCGATCAGCACTTCGGAACCCGCCGAGCCGTTGCCGCCCATAAGCGACACGACACGCCAGGAAAAACGGGACTGCGCCAGACCTTCCACGACGGTGGTCGCGGTGGCGGGCTTCTTGACAGCTTGGGCTGCGGTCAGCTTGGTGCCTTTGGCAACCATCGTGCCAGCGACGACGTAGTCGCCTACGGCAAGGGTTGCGCCCGCGTCGACGGTGACGACCTTGCGGCGGTCGGTCTGGACGGTGCCCAGGCAGAAGCCATCGACGGTCGCCGGTTCGGTCGCAACGACAAAACCTTCGATCGCGTCGCCTGCGACGCACAGGCCGTAGCGCGAGTCGGCGGTCATCTTGACGGCCTTGCCGATCTCGGCGTCCGAATAGACGGCGTTGGGCAGTTGGTCACCAGTACCAGAGCCAGCCAGGTGTGCGGTCACCCGAGTGGCTTCGGGGGCGACCAGTTCTTCGAAACGGAACTTAGCCATGTTTCAATTCCTCGTTACTTGAGTTTGACGGAGCGGATTTGCGCCGCGCGGACAGGGTTAGCCACTCCGGCAGACGCCGCAGTAACCGGGGCGACTGCGGCTACGCCACCCGCTTTGAACTTCTCGGCAAAGAGCCCGGACAGCCGGCCATGCTCAGCAAGCAGCGCGTCACCCGCCAGGTGTGCCAGATCCGCCTTCGCCTCGCCCAGCGCCACGCGCAGCCGGTTAACCGAAGTGCGGACCAGGTCCTCCATCGGCTTGACCACCGCAGCGACGGCTTCGCGCTTTTCGGTCTCGGCAGCGAGCTTCACCGTCAGGTCGGTCACATCCTTGCGCACCGAGGCAAGCTCTTCACGCAGGAATGCCACCAGGTCGTTTTGCACCTGACCACTAAACTGCTCCCTCTCGGCGGCGTCGGCAGCGGGCGCGTCTTGCGCCGGAGCTTGCTCGCCAGAGGCATCGGCCGCAGACTGCTCTTCTTGTTCTTGTTTCTCAGCAGCCGGTACGGCAGCCGCAAGGGTGGCCAGATCGGCTCCCTCTTCCAGCGCCGCAAGCTGCGCTTCGGTCAGCGTTGCCTTCGGTTTCATCGGTTCCCTCGGGTTGAATCGAACGGTGTTTACCTGCTGCTGTTGCAGGCTGCCGAGCAGGTCGTCAAACGATCCCACTCCGTCTACGAGGCCGACAGCCACGGCTGCCTGCCCGAAGAATTCCTTGCCCTGACCCATGCGTTGATCAGCAGAGCTGTAGTCGACCCCACGGCGCGAAGCGACGTGCTCGATGAAGATCGTGTAGGTCGCATCCAGCCGAGCCTGAATCTGCTCACGCGCGGCTTCTGTCAGCGGCTCGACCGGCTGGCCAAGTGCCTTGTACTTGCCCGCACGGAAGACGGTGGCGTTCACGCCCTCGTCCTTGAGCTGTTTCGAGTATTCCATGTGCGTGCTGATGACACCGATCGAGCCGACCGTGGTGGCTTTCGAGACCTTGATCTTCTGCGCCGAGGCAGCAAGCCAGTAAGCGGCTGACGCCATCATGCTGTCGCCGTAGGCGTGGACGGGCTTGTGTTCGTCGTTGATCTTGGCCAGCAGCTCAGCGGTCTCGACAACACCAGAGACAGCGCCACCGCCAGAAGCCACATCAAGCACGATGGTGGTGATCGAGTCGTCCGTGAGCGCTTCGATCGCCGCACGGCGGATGCCCGGATAAGTCGTCACGCCAAACATGCTGGCCCAGCGGTCCGGGATGTCGGCGTTGATGAGCGGCCCTTTGACCGGAATCACGCCGACGTTGCCGACCTTGGTGAGCAGTGTGGGCTGCTCTTCCTCGTCGTCATCGCATACGCACGCCGCCTTCAGGTCGGTCGCTGCGGAAATGGCCGCGAGCGCACGCTCCGCATCTTCGAGAGATGCGTAAGTGCCTGCCCAGACTTCGTCGCTTTGGATGTACATTTTCCCGGTTCTTGTTGTTTTTCTATCGGGTCGCGCTGAGGTTAGCTCACTAATTCTTCTGAATCAACAAGTTATGCGGCCCTCGGGTTACCAGGCGGCTTTGCACTCGTCGTGGGCTTGATGTTTTGGTTGACCGCACCCCCTCCGCTCTGCCCGCCCCCGACCGAAGTACCACTGTACGGGTTGGCTGGTTCTGGCGTCTCGCCTCCGTCAAAGCGCGTCCCGGACAAGGGTGTGAAGCCTTCTGGTGTCAGGTGTCCCGTCAAGGCGATAGCGGCTTCGTCGTCCGAAACGAACCCGAGCGACAGCAGCTTCAGGACGCGGTTCTGCTTGGTCGCCTTGAACGCCTCCAACTCGCTGTCCGGGCGCAAGTCGATCGAGGCGTATTCGAACACTGCATAGCAGTCCAACCCGAACAGGCGCACAGCCAGTGTAAAGGCGCGGCTGTACAGCTCGTTGAGCTTCTTTCGCACCATCCCGTTGGCGTTCTTCATGAAGACCAACGCCTCGGCACTGGCGACGTTCTGGCTGCCCGACCCGTGTCCCAGGATGGACGGCAAGGTTTTCGCACCGGTTGCCATCTTCGAGTTCGCCATGCCTTGCAGCACCTCGTACTCGGAATTCAAACTGATGTTGCCGTTGTTGAGGTAATCAACCTCGATGTAGTCGAGCATCACCAGCGCCTCTTCCGGCTCCAGCGAGTTGATCGTCTCAGCGACTTCCTCCACGATCCTCTGCTGGAATTTGGCCAGCTCGTCTTGGTCGTACAACGCCTCGGGCGGTGCCATCCGACGCAGCACGTCTTCTTTCACCGTGACGTTCATGCGCGGGTGGATCACGCGCCGCACTACCTTGCGGATGTCGCTCATGAACTGTGAGCTGAAGATGGCCGGCTGAATGGCCGACTCCAGCGGGCTGTTCGGCGTGAAGTCTGTCAGCAGCGGATCGAGTGCGGTGTAGAAGAACGTCGGAATGTCGAGGTCGATCTCGTCCGAGCCGACCTTCTGCACCGGGCGCACACCCTTGAACCCTGAAGATTTGTCCGGGTAGAACTCCAACGTAGTCACGGCAACCGGCGCGAACCGCGCAGGTAGCGCCGAGTCGTCCAACACCAGTTCGAGCGCCATCGCCCCGTACAGCATCCCTTCCTTGGCCAGCGCTTCTGAACAGCTTTGCAAGGTGGGCGTGATCGAGAAGCCGTCGTCGTAGTTGTGCACGAGGTCGATTCGCGCACTCAACTGCTGCAAGAGTTGCGTACCTTCCCGACTGAAGGTGCCGTCCATGTTGTAGGCGACCAGCGTGTATGTGTCGGGGATGCCCGTGCGCAGAAACGCCGACACCGACGCCGACAAGTCCGGGTTCGTCTGTGCGAAATCGCGGATGACTTGTTGCGTGTTGGTGCCGTTGCGGAAGCTGACCGGGTCCGTCGACGCGACGCGTCGATCGGTCTTGGGCAGCGCCGACTCGGCCGGTTTTGCCGACCGAAACGCGCCCGGAATCGTCTTTTGCTTGGGCTTGACCTTCGGTGTCGGGATGATCGGCAACGCCCGCGCGGCGGCTGAGAGCCAGCCGCCGACCACTTCTCGGAATTTACGGGCCATTCTTGGCTGACCTCTTCTTGTTATTTTTCAGCAACTTGGCACGAGTTTAGTCGTTGTTCTTGTATTCTTTCAAGCGCATCTTTCCGAGGATTGCCGGAATTGGCGCAAGGTTTGCGGTCATGCCTCGCATCAGCGACGCCATGTATGCGTAAAGCATCGCGTGGTGGTAGTGGTCGTTCTTCTTGTTCGACTTCTGCCAGACATAGACCTCCTCGCCGGTCTCCGAGCGATTGGCCAGCACCTTGATGCGCTTCATGTCGGTCATCTGCTCAATGAGCAGCTCGCGCTCGTCGCAGTCCCGGAACAACACACCATCAGGCTGCCTCACCAACGCAAGCAGCGAGTCGAGCGCTCGGTTTCGGTTGATCTGGATCTCGCGCACGTCGGCTTGGGACTTGTCGGTGTTGCCATCAACCTCCCGCACCCAATGCGTTTCGATGCCTCGCTTGGTGACGAACTGCGCCGCGTAGACGTTCTTGTCGCGCTCCTGCATCCGCCACACGGTCTCGGTAAAGGGGTACAAGTCGACCACGCACATAATCACGCGGTACTGCTTGCACAGCTCGATGCGGCGCTCGACAACGTTTCTTGCGTCGATGCGCTCCATGTGGATCACACGCAACTCGCCCATCGGCGTCACGCCCGCGATCACGCAGGTGCATTCCTGACCCATGTCCAGCCCCATCACCGTCGCGCCGAACTGCCAAGGCGGGGCAGGGCGGAACATGTCGCGCAGCTCCTCTTTGGTGATCGCGCTCTCAGCGTCCTCTGCGGGCAAGCCCAGGTTGAAGTTGATGAAGTCGGCGTAGCGTGCGTAGGACGTGCTGGCCTTGATCAAGTCGCCCGGTGTGATGAACGCGGGCGCGTCGAACGGCTGGACCTGATACCCGGCAGCGACATAGTTGTCTTCGGGGTTCTCGCACACGAATTGGCGATGCTCGATGCTCAGGCTCGGAGGTTTGCCGCAGCTCGGGCACTCCACGAACGCCTCAGTGACACGGTACTTCTGGATGTTGTTGCGGCTAATCTGGCGTAGCGACTCCCCGGTGAATCCGGGCAGACGGACGTGCTCGAAGTAGTCGGGAATGAACCAATGGTTGCAGTGGTTGCATTTGACGAAGTTCCAGAAGCGCCGGCTGTGGTCGAACTCCGCGCTGATGCCGTAGCCCGATACGGTTGGGGTGCTGAACTTGCGGACGAGCTTGTATTTGGAGTGGGTCAAGCGGGAGGTGTAGTTGGACAAAATCTCGAGATTCGAGAAGTCGTACTCGTCTGCGATCGTCCCGTCAGCAGGGGTTGATATCGCCGTAGCTTGCCCAATCGTCCCTTTAATGTGCAAAAAGGACGTACCAAACTGTTTCACCGATGCGTTATCGACATCTTTGTTGAGCGATGAAGTCAGTGCGGGAGAGCTGCTGATAATTGGGTCAATTCGGGTTTGCGTGAACAGCTTTGCAAACCCTGCTGTGGGCAAGGTGTATATCAGACTGAATCCGGGGATCGCGTTGCACATACCCAGCGCGATCCTTACGCTCAGCTCAGACAGACCGATCTGCGAGCACTTCCTTACAATGACTTCGCGCGAGGTATCTTTGACAATTACCTTTTGAAACTCGTGGTCGACGAAGCTGAACGGCTTGCCGTTAATGGTTGTGTTCTGTGTGATCCAAGCTGCTACGTTTTCCAGGCCACGGCTGGAAGACTGCAAGCGGAGGCGCTGCAGGTGCTCTCTGAACATGCTGGACATAGTGCTTTCTTCTTCTTCTTCTTGTTCTTGTTCTTGACCACTAAGCGCGTTATCGACTCATCGCCTCGTAAATTTCCTCGTAGCGGTCGAGGAAAGCGACTTTTTCGGCTTCTGGCAGCGTCCCGATCGCTTCCAGCAAGGCGGCTTCGACGCGGCGCAGGTCCTCGATGGTCTGCAGGTCCTCGCGCAGCTTGGTCAGCTCCTTGAGGATGCTCGTTACCGCGTTCAACGCCGAGATTTTCTCCTTCGGCTCGGCTTCAAACGTCAGCAAGTCTTCCTGAATCCGCTTCGCAAGGTTCAACTGGGCTTCGAACTCGCGCTCCAGGTTGCGGTCGGCAAGGCGCTTGTTGGTGATGCGGCTCGAAACCTCGCTCATCAGGCTGTTTAGCTCTTCTTGCGACAGCAAATCGAGGTCAAAGTGCCGGGTTTCGCGTCTCGGTTGGCGGCTTGAGGCGCCAAACGTGCCGTTAATCGCGTCGGCACTGCGGTCGGTAAAGGTGTCGTTGTCGTTGTCGATAGTTTTCGATGCGACATCCCGCATTTCGCCGCCAAACGAGGTCGGTTTGGTCTTCTTGTTAAACATCCGGCTCTCCAAGTAGTGCTTTAAGTCGCTTCAGGTAGCGGTAAATGGTTCGGGTCGAGCAATTGGCCTTGACTGCCGCCTGCTCAACACTGATTTGGCGCTTGTGGACAAGCAGCGCGGCGCTGCGCTTGTCGGTTTTGCGCGCTTTCGCGGCCGCTTTCTTGAGCCTGGTCTTGCTTGGGTCGCGCTTGATCCCCGCCTTCTTCATCCAGCGGTTGATGGTACGCACGCTGACTTCGTTTTCGTTGGCGGCGTCCGCTCGTTTGAGGGTTTTCAGTCTTTCTGCCTGCATTACAAGAGGTTAGCACGTCAAGTAAGGTAATTAAGAGTCAGTATCTTAACCCGTACCCTTTACATGATTTTTGGAAAAAATTTCGTATATTTAACAGGCACTTGGGAGCGGCCGGGCGGCCGTTTGCTTGCCTTAGTGTAGGGGTAAGCGTAGAATTTGCGTTGTAGTAACGCTCTTTAATAACCCGGGGACGCACCCAGGCGCGCGGCTCGTCCGCGCGCCACCTACCGCGCGGTCGGCTTCCGGTCGCGCATAGGGAAAGGTACGTCCTCGTTTTTCGCAACAGGGCGTTTGATTAATCAAACGCCCGCAACTAAAAGGTGACAATCATGGAACAAAAATTTGTGGCACTGAATCTCGAGGGTTCCGCTCAAGAGCGCTCCGAAAGGGCACTTTCGGCAGCGAATGCCGCCGAAAAAAGCGCTTTGAACCTCTGGGCTGCTATCGGCGCTGTCGTGCGCGCAGACGGTATCGACGCTCTCCCGGCCTTTGGCCGGAACCAACCCACGGCGGCAAGCTACGCAAGCACGCTCCGGCGTGCCGTGAAACTCGGCCGTCTGGCCGAAGTCTTTGTGCAGCGCGGCGGTGACGTGCTCATCCTCGGTTATTCCGCCGTAAAGGCGCTGCTGCAAAAGGCGGCCGCACCGGCCGCACCGGCCGCACCGGCCTCCACGCCGGCCGCGCCGGCCGCGGCCGCACCGGCCTCCACGCCGCCCGCGCCCACCGAGGAAGAGGCGCTCCACGTCGAGGACGTGGATCAACCCGAGCCGGTGAGAGCCGGCCGGATCATCGCCGCGCGTCGCGAGCGCGCGCTGCACGAGGCGGCCGGCGAGCGCGCGGATGCGCGCGCTCTCGAAGAGCGCACCGTGCTCGCGGTCGAGCGCGACGTTGCGATCAAGCTGGAGCGCGCCAAGCGCGCGCTTCAGCAGATCGCAAGCGGCCGCGGCAAAGCGGCCGAGATCGCGGCCGCCGCCCTCGCCGACATCGGCGAGTGATCCGCAGCGCCCCGAAAGGGGCGCTTTCCCGGATGCGCTTTTTCGAACGCATCCTGGAAAGCGCCCGTGCCTTGCCGCGCGTATTGCGCGTGCGTAGGTCCATGCTGCGCCCAACGCGCCCGACACCGGGCGTTTGACTAATCAAACGGAGACGTTGCAATGCGTCACGAGTCGTCTAGGGCGGCCTTCGAGGTCGTCGAATTCGGGCGCGGGAATACCCGCGCTCGCGCCATCGTAGGTCGTCCGCTCGTGTTTGCGGACGGCCATGTAGAAGACGTGCCGGCGCCCCACCGGCAGGCGCGCGTGCTGTACGCGGCGGGCTCGATCGCGGTGTCGAGCCTACAGCCTCTCGACCTGCCTGCGAAGCAGAGCAGGTTCGAGCAAAAGGTGCGCCAGGACAAGTTCGTCCTGGAGCGCCGCCACGGGCAGCACTGGGTCACCAAAGGCGTGACCCAGCCCGCCACGATCGAGCACGCGCTCGATCTTTGCCGGGCGTGTCCCGGCGTCTATCGCGTCCTGCGGCAAAACCGCAAGGGCGCGTGGATCGAAGTGCGCCCGTGATTTTGGGTGTCGGTGTCGTTTGATTAATCAAACGACACCGACAACGACAACGACAGCGGCTCCCAACGTTGGGAGCACAACTGAAAGAGGTTTCCCTATGGCGCAAAAGCCCAAAGTCGTCACGACCGCTTGGTTCTACAGCGGTAACGACCAACGATGCGCAGGCCGGATCGTAACCCACGACCCTGCCGCTGGGTTGTGCGTGTTCCAGACCCGCAATCTGCGAGGGCGCCACGAGCTGGTGCTCGTGAATATGGACACGGGCAACGCCACCCGACGCGGCACCGCGACCGTGCTGCTGGTGCTCGCGTGCTTTGTCCCGGTGCTGTACCGCAAGGTGCTGCGGTATCTGGGTCGTCGCGGTGTGCGTCCGACGATCTGCGCCGTTTGATTAATCAAACCGCTCCCAACGTTGGGATCAACACCGACAACGAGGACACCACGCACCTGCACATCTACGTCCAGATCAACGAGCGCGCTGCCCGGCGCACCCCCTATACCAGCCTCGCGGAAGCGTGCCAGAAAGACCCCAGCGGCGCGTTCTTCGGGCTGTGGGTGACGCACGCCGCGCCCTTGTCCGCGCCCTTGTCGGCGCTCGTGCCACTGTGAGTG
>QXGG01287366.1_pt1 | contig 21419 bp, 22 predicted proteins | sample 1982491 | NCBI WGS metagenome assembly QXGG01 (sample SAMN09924614, study PRJNA488089) | Wastewater metagenome, whole genome shotgun sequencing project. | isolation source: South African research farm wastewater | place: South Africa: Irene, Agricultural Research Council, Animal Production... | reverse complement strand
TGGAGGTAACGTAATCCATGTCAGTTTCGGACGACCCTAAGCAGGTTCGCCCGCAACGCACCGCCACCAGCCAGAAGATGCTGGAGGCGGTGTTGGCAAAGCGGCTGAACCTCGACAACGACACCGTCACCGCCGTCGTCAACGAGCTGCAGGTGCTGCTTCTGCAGATTACCAAGGAAGGCGGACGCGTGAAGCTCGATCATCTGGGGGTGTTTGAGCGAGCCAAAGGCGCTGCCCAGCGAGTAAACTTCCTGTACGCGCCCAAACGATGAACCTCGTGCCGCCTTCGGGCGGCACTAACTGTACGAAGTTGCCATGACACAACAAGAAAAAACGTGGCTTTACGACGAGCCGACCGGGCACAAGCCGGTCGACCGAGTGCTCGAAAAATACACACTGCCGTTTGAGCTGAAGCCGTACCAGATCCAAGCGATCAACGACCTTGCTTGGGTGCCGCGGCAGGGCTACTACGCCGAAGTCGGCCTCGGGAAGACGGTTATGTCGACCGTCGCTGCGCTCTACGGGATCGACGCGTTCGGGGTTCAGCGTTGGTTTGTGATCGTGCCTCCGATCCTGATACGCCAGTGGGTCCGCTGGCTGGAGAGCCTGCCCGGCGTCACTGCCGTCGCGTATCGAGGCACACCCAAGCAGCGTGAGGCGATCCCTCTGACCGCGACCTTCATCGTCATGTCGCTCCAGATTTTCAAGAAGGAGCACCAGAAGTTGCGCGCACAGCTAGGCGACCTCAAGATCGGCGGCATCGTCGACGAGGCCACCTGCATCAAGAACACAGACACCGACAACTACCGCACCGTCACCCGGTTCTTCCTGGGCGAGCCGCTGATGCTGCTGACTGGCACACCGCTGGCGACGCCTATGGACGCCTACGCCTACATCAAACTGCTGGCTCCAAGCATTTACCGATCGAAAACACACTTTGAGAACCGACACGTCGCAGAACGAGACTTCTTCGGCAACATCACGCAGTGGGGCAACCTCGAAGACCTCGCGGCCAACTTCGCCTGCCACAGCAAGCGACTACTTGCACGAGAACACCTGCCCGAACTGAAAGAGCCAATCTACACGCCGGTCCACTACGAGCTGGCAGGCAAGCACCAGAGATACTACGACCAACTTGCCGAAGAGCAGATGATCTTGCTGGAGCAAGGCGGCAAGCTCGATGCGACCTCGGAGCAGGGTCTGTACCAAGCCCTGCAGCAAATCATCATGGCGCCTGGACCGCTGCTGGAAGATCCGAACTTCAGACCGACGGGCTACGACGTGCTCGACGAGACGCTGGCCGAGTTGGAGGTTAATAGCCCAAGAGGGCGCAAGCTTGTGGTAGCGACCTGGTATCGCAACACGTCTCACGCACTGTACGACTACTTGAACTCGACCGCGTCCGGGTTGTGGAGCGGCGCCGCCGCGATGATCATCGGGGGTTTGACCGACCGACAACGCGAAGCAGCGCTCGACGAGTTCACCAACGACAACGACTGCCGCGTTCTGATCGTCCAGCCAGGCGCAGCCGGCAAGGGTGTGGACGGCCTGCAGCGTTTCTGCCATGACATGCTCTTCATGGAGATCCCGCCCACTTCGATCGACTTCCAGCAGCTAGTCGGACGACTCGATCGAACAGGGCAGACAATGCCTGTGAACATCCGCGTGGCCGTGGCTGAAAAGACCGTACAAATGCGCCTTTGGTCGAACGCTCTCGTCAAGGACGAGATGGCGAACCGGGTCCAGCGCAGCTTCAAAGACCTGCGCGAGTTGGTCTATGGGCAGTAAGGTGTGCAATACTTCCAGCCCCGGCCTGTGGTTGGCCGGAGAAACTGACGGGAGTGAATCATTGGCACGGTTTTTGACTGACGAAGAGAACGAAAACGTCAGCGCAGGCGCAATGCCTGTCGAGGAGCAGCAGGTCTACTGGAACTATGGCCACAAGTGGATCGACTCTGCCTACGTAGGACGTACCTTCGTTCTCTATCGTGCGGGCCGCAACAAGGATCAGGCTGAGATCGTCAACCTGTTCGACGTGACGTACTTTCGCATCGACCCGCAGCACGGCGGTCGGGTGAAGCTCGTCAACAAAAAGACAGGCGAGGAGATGGAGGTCGGCTTCACGCCGAAGCGCCTCTTCAACTACTCGGTCTTCGTTCACGTTCCAGGAAAGCAGGTGGTCCGACTGGATCGCTTGATGAACGACGACGGCACGATCGGATTGGAACGCATCTACTTCGGCCTTGTGTTCAAGACCCGCAACGCGCCTCGGTTCCACAACAAAGGGAACATGTACATCACCACGCCCCGAGACTTCAGGGACAGGTTTGGAGTCGACCCGCTCACCACATAGGAGGTAGCGTGTATTTTTACTGGCAACCCACAAAAGACGATCAGTGGCAGGCACAAGACGCGGGGTTGCGAGAGAGGCTGATTGAGGACAAGAAGCCTCCTTTCGTTACGGTTCTCGACATCGAGACGCCAATCACTGACTCAATGTCCGCTGACGAGATCGCCAAGGTCAAGTACAGCGGGCCTTTTTACATCGACCTGGACAACGACGACCACACGCTCGTGATCGAGAAGTTCAAGGCGCTGCTCGCCAAGCTTGAGGGTCTTGCTGTCGATCTGGACTGTGTTGGTTTGTTCGCCACAGGCGGTCGAGGATTCCACATCGAGATCCCGATGGCCTGCTTCATGGACAAGCCGCGCGCCTTGCCTCTGCTGCCGGCGATCTACAAAGAGATGGCTTGGAGCCCGAAGCTGATGGTCGAGACGCTTGACCTGCGCGTCTACTCGGCGAAGAAGGGGCGGATGTGGCGCGTGCCGAACGTGCAGCGCGACAACGGCAAGTACAAGGTGCAGATCACGCCGACCGAAGCGAAGTCGATGACGCCTGAGCTGTACGTGGCGATCACGTCCGAACCAAGGAAGGGCTGGAAGCTTGAGAAGCCAAGCTTGTCGGTCGATCTGGCTGGTATATGGACGGTCGCCAAGGCCAAGGTCGAGGAGGCGGTCAAGCGCCGCAAGTCCAGCCCCGAGAGCAAGAAGCTGCAGCAAGAGCTGATCAGCTCGTTCAAGGGCGACTTCCCGCCCAGCTTGCTCAAGGTGATGCGTGGTGAAGTGCAGAGCGCGGTCGGGTTCAACCAGACCGCCATGCAGATCGCCATCACGGCACACGCCTTGGGCAAGAAACGCGAGGATGTTCTGCAGGCGTGCGAGGGTCTGCTGGAGAAGCACCAATCCGACTCCCGACGCTACGCCAGCCGACGCGCCCGTGAAGACGAGTTACTGCACCAGTACGACTACATGGAGGGTAACCCTTGCTACTCGTTCTCGCGCGGCGCGGTGAAGTCGATCCTGCCTGAGAGCGAGCCAGGCAACGACTTGGACGGGTTGGGCGAGGAAGAGAACAGTGTCGTCACGAAGGCGCTCGAAGACGAGTATGCCGAGTTCGACCAACTGGCAGCCGGCGTCGACATCTTGACGACTGGCGTGGTGGTGCGCACTGCAGAAGGCGCTCGACGCATCTGCGACGTATCTTTTCAGTCACCTCTGCGACAGAAGGGTTTGGGTGGGGAAATTGTCGCCTTCGATGTGGCAATCAGTGTTCGGGGTTCGAAGCCTCACCGCGAAGTGATCCCGATCGACATCTTCCAGTCGAAAACAAAGCTGAGCTACTGGTGCTCGGTACGCGGCGGAACCTATCAAGGCTCCGACGCTCAAGCCATTGGAATTCTAAGGCGGCTGCAGACGATGGCCCGAGACGGAGACGATGAGTACCTGCTGAGCTTGGAAGGTCTGTGCCTGTTGGAAGACCCGCAACGGCCCGGCAACCTTGATCTGGTGTGGGTGTCCCCTGAAGGGGTGCTGTCGAGCAAGATGCTTGAAGACGGCACGCCTGCTGTAAAGACGACCTACAAGTATCGGGGCGTCTACAACGCCAAGGGTGTGTTCCGTTCCGACCTGCACCACTGTCCGATGCCGGGCGAAGGCGACCCACGGCTGCAGGAGACGATCGACGCGCTCTTGGAACTGAACTCGCCCTATGTCATGGGCGCGGTGCTGGGGTGGGGGGTTGCGGCGTTCCACCGACAAATCTTCCACTACACGCACGACGCATTTCCGCTGCTCGGCGTCTACGGGCAGGCGGGCGCAGGTAAATCGACACTGATCGAGGCGCTGACACACCTCTACACATGGAAGCGGAAGATCGTGCCGGTACAGGCCGGGTCCTCAACCCCGTACGGCATCAAAGTTCAGATGCTCAGCTCAGCCAGCCTTCCTGTCGTGCTGGAAGAGTTCAAGCCGCGCGAGATGACCCGCAACAAATACGAGATGTTCAAGGGGATGTTTCGGTCGGCCTACAACATGCAACAGACAGTGAACGGCGGCGGTGCCGAAGACCCGAAGGCGCTGCAGCAGAGTGTCTTGTCTGCGCCGATCGTCTATGTCGGCGAGGCCCAGGAAACCGAGACAGCGATCATGGAGCGCACGGTGACGGTCCCGTTGTCTCGTGGCGAGGTAGAGAAGCGGTACAAGTACGGAACGATCATCCGGGCGCGGCGCGGCGATGAGATCCCCAAGCTAGGCAGGGCGATCCTTGCCGCCAGCGAGCACATTGACGTGGACGAGTTCCGCGAGGCAGTTGAAGGCAACATCAGCACGGTCTGGAAAGCGACCAACAACCCGACCAGCAGCACGCGCATCCTAACCAACACAGCCATCGTGCTGACAGGGATGGACGCGCTCGAAGCGGTGCTTCAGGACCTGTTCCCCGGACGCTACACCGACAAGCTTGCAGAAATGCGTCAATGCGTCATCGACCAGTCGAAGGAACACGCAGCCAACGTCATGTCCGAAGCAGCGAAAGTGATCCACAGCCTTGCCTACATCTCACTGAACGAGAGCTACGAAGTGAGCCCGGATGTGGCGCTCAAGCAAGGCGAGGATTACTTTGTCGGCCCGGACGGTAGCTATGTCGATCTTCGGATGCGTACCTGTTACGTGAAGTACGTTACCTGGTGCCGTCGTCGCGGCTTCATCCCGCTGTTCGACAACGAAGAGGCGTTCATTCGAGGATTGCAGCATCACGTCTCGTTGGTAGACCGCGCGCCGGAAAGCCCTGTGATCCGGGCAGCTTCGCCGGGGGCGCTGGTGTTCCGCTTCAACGTAAACCGACTTGAGCAGGAGGGCGTTGACCGTTTCCGGGAAGTGTGAACCAGTTTGACAAACTTTACCGATTGAGACAGAATTCTGTCTCCCGCTGGCAGACGGTATCTGCCTAACTTTCCGGCTCACATACGCTGCCGGAATGCCTGATAAGGAGAATCAAAATGGCATTGACCAGAGCTAAGAGTCCCGACGCCGCTGCTGAGGCTGTGATGAATGGGACCGCAACTGTCCAGGAGAATGACACTGTGAATGAGACCCGCACGACCGACGACACCAACGTCGCCCAAGCCCGCGCCCAAGTCTCGGCGACCACCGCGATCGCCAAGGCCAGCGCTACCAGCGCCGCCGTCCCCTCGCTGGCCCGGATGCAGCCGGTTCTGTCCGAGCTTCAGAACGCGCTTCCCTCGATCGACTGGGGCGTCCTGCCCCGCCTCGTTGCCACGCAGGGTCAACTGCGTGACGGTGACAAGAACCGCTATGGTGAACACGTCATCTTCTCGCTGCTCTCCTACCGTGACTACTGGGTTGTGTCGCCGGGCGACGACAGTCAGGAAGCCAAGGAATACGTCCGATACTCCGACGACGGTGCGACCCTTACCGACGACGGCCGCGACGTGAACGAGTACCTGAACGAGCTGCGCGTGGTGCACGGCTACGAGAAGGCTGCCAAGAAGCAGTACACCAGCCTGATTGGCATTCTCGAAGAAGCCGACGCGCCGAAGGAGAAGGCCGAAGACAACATTGGCCAGATGGTCGAAGTGAGCCTGTCGCCGCAGTCCCGCAAGTCGTTCCAGGCGTACCTGCTGCAGCGCACCGTCCAGGTCGCTCGTGGCTCTGCGTCGGCAGAGGGTGCAGACCGTCTGAAGCTTGTTGCCGAGGCGAAGTCGGCCAACGGCAAGGACTTCACTCTTGTCAAGGTGACGGCCGCTCCCAGTGCGTAAACACCCACGCTGACGAAGGCGGGCCTTGTGCCCGCCTTTTTCCCATCACGATTCGATAAGGACAATAAAAAGTGAATCGTAATGACATCGTCGCTCGGCTTGCGACCGAGCACAGCTTGACCACTGCCTGCGCCGGTCGCTTCGTCGACCACATTTTCTCCATGATCGAAGACGCGCTCGTCCAAGACGAGGTCGTCCGCGTCTACGGCTTCGGTGTCTTTCGTCCGAAGGTCCGGTCTCCACGGACAGGGCGCAACCCGAACACGGGCGAGCCGATCGTGATTCCGGCCAAGCGTGTCGTTACCTTCGAGGTCGGTGACACGTTCGAAGGTAAGCTGCTGGCAACCCCTTTGGGGTTGTCAGAGGCAGACGCGTAAGCTGAACAAGCCGCCCGACCGGGCGGCTTCTTTTCGTCCTAGAAAAACAACAACAAGGACAACCATGAATACCCGATACATCGTCGGAGACACCGAAACGTCCGGCCTCGGAGACAGTGCAGGTGTCTGCGAAATCGCATGGGCCGAGATCGACGAGGCGTGCAACGTACTAGACATCCAGCACTCGCTGATCGACCCTCAACAGGACATCTGCCCGGCTGCCTCCGGGATTCATCACATCACGAACAACATGGTGCAGGACGCACCCACGATCGAAGAATTCTTCACAATCGTCCACGACCGACCCTTGGCCCACGGCGAGGTGGTTTTCATCGCGCACAACGCGCCGTTCGACATCAAGTTCTTCAAGCCGTGGATCGCCAGCCTCAAGGCTGTAGGCTGCACGCTGCGCCTTGCCCGCACCTTGCTGCCGGATGCTCCGAACCACAAGCTCGACACACTTCGATATCTCTGCGGTCTGCCGCAGGGTGATAACCATCGCGCAGACTCGGACGTACTGGCCACCGTCGAACTGCTGCGAGTGTTCTGCTACATGACAGGCATGAGCGTCGGCGATCTGGTCGCACTTTCCAAGCAGCCGATCAAGGTCAAGAAGATGGGCTTTGGGAAGCACCGCGGCATGGAGATCAAGGAGCTGGCCATGCAAGAGCCCAGCTACATCCGTTGGCTGCTGAACAAGGCCGACAACGTCGACGACGACCTGCGCTACACCTTGCAACTTGCTATCACCGGAGACCTCTGATGAACCCTTCTGTTTACGTACCTGTCCGGTCGCTGGACTCCCGTCTTGACACGATGGGGTATGCAACCGAGTTCTCCGCAGCATTCGATCTGCGCGCAGTGCGCATCGAGGTCGAGGGGGAGATGACCCCTTTGACAGCGACACTGATCCTGCCTGTAGGCGGAGAGGCGTTGGTCGGGACCGGCCTGTGCTTCGACCTCACCTCCGGCTGCCCGGATTTTGAAGTCTACAACCCCGAACTGGCCGAAGAGATGCGCAACGAGCTGCGCGAGGCTGGGGTGGTGCCGTTCATCCTCGTCTCGCCTCGATCCGGTAAAGGGCGGAAAGGACTTCGTCTGGCGAACACGATCGGCATCATCGACGGCGACTACCAGAACGAACTACTGCTTGCTGTCTACAACGGCGGGCGTGAACCGCTTGAGATCGAGCCGATGGAGCGCATCGCACAAGGGGTGCTGATGGAGGCTTATCACGCCGGCTTCTACGGTGTCGAGCGCTTCGTCCCTACGCAGCGAAAGGGTGGTTTCGGGAGCAGCGGGAGGCATTGAGATGATCACGCCGGAGTTGTCCAGGTCGGTGGCGCGTCGGATCGCAGAGCTTGGTGTGACGTACACAGACATCGTTGAATCTCCGACACCAGCATGGGTGCCTCCGGCACCTGTGTCACTGATCGAAGACGATGTCGTCTTCGAAGGTCAGAGCTTGCGTGATCTGATGATGATCAAGCCTCAGCGCAGCTTGGACGAAGTGCTGGAACGATTTGGTGCGGTGATGGTAGAGGCAGGGCAGAAGCGTGCGTGCCCGGAACCGAAAACTTGGCAGCGTGTTGTGCAGCAGACTACGGGCTTAACCCAATCACAGGTACGTCGGTTCATCGCTCCGGTCCAACGTCTCGCAGGAGTCCCGGTCGACTACCGCGAAGAGATGCGCGGGCTGTCTGCTCAGATGGTTGCTCTGCTGGCCTACACCTACTCAGGTGGGGTGCTTTTCGACAAGGTTCGGTACTTCGCTTACGCCCCGCCAGGGCGTGAGGTTGTCGGCGTGGTGTCGAACAGGCTCTACTGGCCTGGGTTCCCCTCGGACGAGCGGGGGTGGGCCAGCTCTGTGCGCGGGGCTCGTCCGTACCTCCACGCTGCAGCCAGCGCCAAGCAGACCGCAGTCGAGGAGGCTGCGTTGAAGCTTTGGTCTGTCCTGGGCACCAAATACAAGCTACCGCAAGCTCACCCTCTGCGACTTGCGGTACTTGTCATCGCCTACACAGAGCCTGCAACGTTTCGCCGATCAGGCATGTGGGTGAAGATCGCACAATTCAGGAACAACCACTACAACATCGAGCAGGCGCTCCAGTGGCGCGACGTGGCGCCTCAATACCAGTACAACTGGTTGTTGAGCAACCTGTGCCCGGCTGTTCTGACGCGGGACGAGTTTCGATCCGTGTTCCAGGCACCGAAGAAAAAGTACGACGTGGACGATCTGCTGGAGACACACAGGCAGTGGGACGAAGCCCTCGCCCAACTGACACCGACACGATTACTGGCAGCGTAATGCTGCGCGCTCTGACAACAAAAAGAAGAAAGGAGCAAACATGAACACCCAAACTACTGGCCTCAAGTTCGACCAAGGCAAGGCGCCGATGTCATTGCTCGACCGCCCATTTCTTGAGGGGGTTGCCAATGTCCTGGCCTTTGGCGCCAGAAAGTACGATCGAGAACAGTGGCGAGCCGGCTTTAACTGGACCCGGCTCACTGACGCGGCGATGCGACACCTGCTTGCGTTCATCGACGGCGAAGACCTCGACTCCGAATCCGGTCAAAGCCACATCTTTCACGCCGGATGCTGCCTGATGTTCCTGGCCCGCATGATTCAAGACCGCCCGGACCTGGATGATCGTTGGGTGCGGCTGAAGCATGACGACTTTGCAGCCGCAGAGCAGGCCGACGAGCCTGACGAGGCGTTTGACCTGGCGATTGCGCTGACCGACCTGATGGTCGCGTCAATGCCTTATATAGACGGGGGTCCGATGGATCGGGCGCGCACGGCAGTGGCGACGTATCTCGAAGGTCGAGGCATGGACATCGACCGGCGGGGGCCGGGCGATGAGTGACAACCTTAAAGACCCGCTCGACTTTGCGAGTGACCTTGCGGAACGAGAGCGAGAAAACGCGCTGGCGGAGAACCGCAGACGGGCGACACGCGATACGCGGCCTCTGCTGGAAGGAGAGACGCAGAGAAGCTGCGCAGGTGTCGAGGGCGGCGACTGTGACGAAGTAGTCGAGCCACACCGGCTTGTTCGCGGTGCGATCCGCTGCCAGACGTGTCAGGAAGTGATCGAGTCCATGCGCAAGCGTGGGCTCAAACTGTGAGGTGAGACGTGAAACGGATTGTATGTGACATGAGTGCGATCCTCTGGGCCGGTTTGAAAGCCGGCGTGGATCGTGAGTTCGGCCAGAAGCTGCCCGACCCGAAGAACGAAGAGAAGACGGTCTTCATCAACGGCTGGCAGCACGGCTACGAAAACGCCGTCAGCAGCCTCGTCTCCACGCTCAACAAGTTCTCGGCGGCGCCGAAGGACCTGCTGATGGTGTGGGACGGCAAGAACGCGAAGCTCTTTCGGCGTGCGTTCGATCCCGGCTACAAGGAAGGGCGTGACCACATGCCCGAGGAGTACGAGCAGTTCTCGTTGTTGCGTGAAAAGATCGAGCAGACGTTCCTCGACCTCGGGGCGTCCTCGGTCTGGGTGGACGGATGGGAGGCGGACGATGTGATCGCGCACCTTGCCAAGAATCTGCACTGCGAGACCGTGGTCGTTTCCACCGACAACGACTTGGCCGTCCTCCAAGGCGGGCGTGTTTCGACCTACATCGGGGGCGAACTCAACCACAACAAGTACGGACCCTGGCCTGCGCATTTCATCACCTGCTACAAAGCACTTGTGGGTGACACCTCTGACCGCATCAAGGGTGTCAAGGGGTTCGGCGACAAAGCCTTCCTCGACCTGTACGTTCGCTACGGCGACGATGGTCTGGAGCTGATGAGCGAGATGCTGGACACCGGCACACTCGACAAGCTCGAAGAAGATGTCGAGGACTTCCCGAAGCTCAAGACGATCCTGAACGACCTCGAAGGCGCGTATCGGTCGTGGAAGTGCGCCAAGATCTACCCGCACATGGTGAACACCATGCGCAAGCCGTTGGAGTACAAGTGCGGGATGGTCAAGCCGGGGCCGCACCCGGACGAGCGCCTGGCCAAGTGGGCAGGCGTCACGCACCTTGTCCACGCAGGGAATCTGACGAAGCTCTCGGACGACATCACTCGCAACATCGCGGTGGCTGAGTTCGTCGCGCTGGACATCGAAACGTCCGCCAACGACACGTCCGACGAGTGGATCGAGAACCTGCGCCAGAACAAAGGCGAGGATGACCAAGTCGGCATCGACGTTTTCGGGCACGAGCTGACTGGCCTTGGCATCACCTGCGGGCCGAACTCGAACGTGACCTACTACTTCACCGTGGATCATCGGGAAGAGGGTGGAGTGCGCAACCTGTCGAGAGATCAGGTCAAGCGGGTGATCGAGAACATCCCGCTGAATACCCCGCTGGTGGTCCATAACATGCAGTTCGAAACCGTTGTACTCAGGAACAGCTTGGGGGACATATGGAGACGGTAAGGACACGCCTAGCCGACACGCCAAAACTGTTTGTTGGCGCGGTCGTTGGTCGTCTGACCGTTATCGCGCCAGGGTCCGGGAAGCTGAAAGCATCAGGCGCAAGAATGCAGACATGGGTGTGTGAGTGCCTTTGTGGGGGCACCCTAGAAACACTGGACCAGAGTCTGCGAAGCGGCGGTACGAGATCGTGCGGGTGTTTGTCCAAGACAGCGCACACGAAAAAGCACGCACACTGTGTAGTAAGACAGCAGTCTCGAACTTACAGGAGTTGGCGAGACATGGTGCAAAGGTGCACGAACCCAAACCTGAGAGCGTGGAAGAACTACGGCGGGCGCGGGATCACGGTATGCGACCGCTGGAAAAAGTTCCCGGCGTTCCTTGCCGACATGGGCGAGTGCCCTCCAGGTCTGACTTTGGATCGCATAGATACGGACAAAGGGTACGAACCTGAGAACTGCCGGTGGGCTGACTGGGCCACACAGGCTCGAAACAAGCGGGTCCGGGGTGCCCGATACGCGTGCAGAGGGGAGAATCTGACACTCAGACAGTGGGCAGAAAAGCTGGGGTGGTCGAGATCAAGACTCCTAAAACGAATCAAGGAGATGCCCCTAGAAGAAGCCCTGTTTTCACGCGATAGGCCTAAGAGGGTTAGCAATGACACCTGAACACTACCAAGGGTTACTCCCCAACGTTGTCGACACCAAGCTCATGGCGTCCTACGTGAACGAGAACATCCGCCACGGCCTGAAGGGGTTGTCCAAGCGGTTCCTGAACTACGACCAGACCAACTACGACGAAGTCACCACGCTCGAAGCCCCGGTCGAGGATCTGCCTCCGGGTGGTCGGCTGATCGAGACCCGAGAGGAAAACGGTTTCATCTTCGAGAAGCGCCAGTACCGTATGAACGAGCTGACAGCGCAGCAGGTACTCGCCTACGGCGCAGACGACACGATCTGCACGGCGGCGCTGTATCACTGGTTCCGTACTGTCATGGCGCTGGAAAACACTTGGGGCGCGTTCTGCCGCATCGAGATCGACCCGGCTTACCTGACGGCTGCTGCGTTCAACCAAGGCCAGGTCTGGAACCCCGAGCTGATTGCCGAGCTGGCCGAGGATGATGCCAAAAAACGCGAAGCTGGTTGGGCCGTGCTGCGTCAGTTCCTGATCGACCAAGGTTGGGAAGGTACGCAGTGTCCTGTCTACACGGAAGAGATCACTGCAGCGCAGATCAAGGAGGCGTATCAGCTTGTCACCGGCCGCGAACTGGAGACGCGCGTGCGCACGCCGAGCAAGATTGCGGCGCTCATCGAAGAGGAGGGCGAGTACGAGCTGGCCAAAGCGATCGACCTCACTTTGACGGGCGACGCGCGGCTGCTGAACACGATGGTCAAGGCGCACTTCTCTGGAGAGCCGGCGCTTAACATGGACTCGCCCAAGCAGCTTGCCAAGCTGCTCTACGAGACGATGGGGTTGCCGATCCGGCTGCGCAACAAGCCGACCGACAAGATGCGGGAAGCGGGTGAGCCGGGCTCTCCGAAGACCGACGACCTGGCGCTGCAGTACGCATTGAAGTACGACGTGGAGGGTCGGCCTGAGATGGAGAAGGTTGTTCGTGCGTTCCAGGCGATTCGCGTGGCCGACACGAAGGCGAAGATTTACTACCGCCCGTACCGCTACGTCTTCCACTGGAAAGACCAGAAGGTGCGTCCGCAGTACAACCAGTGCGCCACCAACACGCGGCGTTACTCGTGCGGAGGTCCGAACCAACAACAGATGGCCAAGCACGAGAAGCACGGTGAGAAGCCGCGCATTCGAGAAGCGGTGCTTGCGCATCACAAAGACGCCGTGATCGTGCCGCCTGACTTCTCAGGTCAGGAGCTGCGCATTATTGCCGACTACTCGAAGGACAAGGAGCTGCTTGCCTGCTACGTGGGTGATCAGACTAAGGACATGCACTCGCTGACCGCAGTAGGTATCGTCCGACGCAAGCCTTCCGAGGAGTTGTGGCGACTATGTACGGTCGAGAACAAGGACGTGCGAACGCTCTCCGACGAAGATCAGGAGACATTCCGGGAGTGGGCTGCGTTCTGGAAGAACATGACCTACGAGCAGTTCGTCGAGATCCTTCACGGTAGTGGCCCGATGTTCCCGATGGCGAAGAAGATGCGTGCCGTGGCCAAGTCGGTGAACTTCGCATCGAACTATGGCGCACAGGCTGCCAAGCTGGCCGAGACGCTGCTCGTCGACCAAGAAGAAGGCAAGGTCTACGTCGATGCGTACAACACGGCGTTTTCTGGTGTGCTGCGCTGGAAGGACGAAGTGGTCGCGGAGGCGCGGCGGAACGGCTACGTGACGACCATGATGGGAGTGCGACGCCACCTTGCCGAACTACTCAACAGCGTCGATGGCTTCACTCGTTCCAAGGCCGAGCGTCAAGCAGTGAACTTCAAAGTGCAGGGCTCTGCAGCCGAGATGACCAAGCTGGCGATGGGGCGCTGCTGGCGCGCCAAACTGCTTGAACGGTACGACTGCCGGTTCTACGGGCCGATTCACGACGAACTTGTCTGGTCGGTGCACAAAGATCAGGCGGTCGAGTTCACCCGTGAGCTGCACGCGTTGATGACGGAACCTTACGCGACGATGTCGGTGCCGATCGTGGCGTCGGTGTCTGTTGGGCGCAGCTTCGGTAAGCAGTTGGAGGTGTCCGACGAGTTCGAAGCAACGCTGCTGCAGGAGGCGGTCGATTCTTTGTTCCAGACGGAGGGACTGAAACAAGCTGCATGACCCAAGCGGCGGGCTTCGGCCCGCCAACCCATAAGAGCTGACCGGGGTTCAACGACCTCCTAGACGCCGAGGTTATAATGTTCGCAGAAGAGATGGCTGCCCGCGCCGTAGGAAAGCGAGGCAAGTACGCAGAAGACGAGGTGCGTAAGTACCTGGAGCGTATCAACCGTGAGGTGGTTGCATTTGATTGGCATCGGGTTCTCGATGCGCGTTCGGCTGGCGGCAGGTTCCCTGCGCAGACCGGAGACTTTGCTTTCTTTGCCCCGCGCCTGCACGGCGTGATCGAGGTGAAGGAAGTCGCGCACGACTACCGGCTGCCAAGCAAGAACTTCAACGTGAAACAGATCAACAGGCTGCGCAAGCGTGCGCTGGCAGGTGGCTTGGTCGTCGTGCTGATCCGCCACAGCACCTCGAAGGTCTGGCGGCGTGTGCCGCTGGAGTTTTTCGTCGAGCGGCTGAGCGCCCCGAGTTGGGACCTTGGCGCGTTTGAGGCGACGACCGACCTCGACGCGCTGCTGGAAGACGTGCGCGACGGGGTGCTGCTGTGAGTGGGAAGATGGGACTCGTCTGCAACAACTGCGGACGAGAGCGCAAGGAGGAAGACCTGCGCATACGGACGGACAAGCAAGGGCGACCACGCTACCGCATCTGTACAACTTGCCTAAGCAAGATCAAGGCGCATACGAAGGAGAGAAGCCGTGCGAAGCCTGTTGGTAATTAACGACTGCCACCTTGGAGTGCAGCGCACAGCAGGCACGACGCCTGCCAGTGCGGCAGCGATTCGCAGCGAACTGCAAGACGCTGTACGGCAAACGTTGCTGGAGCACCGCAGCTACGACGTGTTGATCAACGGCGACCTGTTCGACGGCTACAACGTGCCGATGTCGGACGTGCTTGGGTTCATCGACACCGCCAACGAGTTCGCCAAGGGCGGTAGTACGTTGTACCTCGCGCGAGGTAACCACGACATCAGCCGGGACAGCACAAGGCTCTCCAGCTTCGACTTTGTGTGCGAGGTTTTGACTCGGATGCTGCCTGAACAGGTGCAGGTGATCCGACAGCCGAGGTCAATCGACGGCGGGTGCTATGTCGTGCCGCACGCAGCCAACCAGGACATCTTCGACGACTGGCTGGCAGCCGTACCCGATGATCATGTGGTGTTCCTGCACGCCAACGCAGACAACCAGTTTGCGCAGGCGTCCGACCACAGCCTTAACTTATCTGAGCAGCAGATGCTGCAGTTGGTCAAGCGTGGGTGCCGGCTGGTCTTCGCCCACGAACACCAACAACGACAACTCCTGAACGGCAAGGTTGTCGTGGTGGGTAACCAGTGGCCGTCCTCCATCGCTGACTGCCTTGGCAACGACAGCAAACGCCTCTTGATTGTGCACCCGGACAACAGCTTCGAGTTCGTAGATACCTGGCACGCCCGAGACAGCTACACCGAAATCGACTGGCGCAGCTTGCCGTGCGAAGTCACTGCACCGTTCGTTCGTGTGATTGGCAACGCCAGCTCAGTGGAAGCGCCAGACGCGGTGAGCGCGATCGCTCGACTACGCCAGAAGAACGACGCGTTCGTGATCGGCAACGCTGTCGTTGTCGAGGGTGTCGAGATTGGCGACGCCGTGCAAGCCTCCGTCGAGGCTGTGCAGGGGTTTGATGTCTTGGCGTTCCTTCTGGAAAAACTGTCGGCGGAACACGCCGGAAAACTGCGCGAGCTGCTGAACGCGCACCCGATTGCTGCTGATTGAAGCGGCCTTTTTGGAGAAGAAAAGATGACTGACAAGAAAGTCACACCGCACACGTTGGAGTACCTGCTGCTCAAAGGTGCGCTGTCCGAGATGCCTCAAGAAGACCAGGTGCGCGTGAACGCCACAGTGGAACTGCTGCTGGAAGTGCTGCGTGACGCCGGCCCGCTCGGGGTGTTGGCGTTGTCGCTGGTTGGCAGCCGCGTCCTGGCGGATGCCGAAATCGCGTTGATCAAGGGAGCAGCAAAGTGAACGTCCGCCTGATCTGGATCACCCCGGACGCCGAGAAGCTGCTCGGCTACATCGCTCGGGTGTCGAACCCGAAGAACCAAGACAACGAAAACGTCGCCGGCCTGCTGCGCTACATGGTCGAGCACAAGCACTGGTCGCCGTTCGAGATGGCCAACGCTTGCTTCGAGATCGAGACGACACGGGACATCGGCCGGCAGATCCTTCGCCATCGGAGTTTTGCGGCGCAGGAATTTTCCCAACGGTACGCAGATGTCACGCTTATCCAGAGCGATATGGTTGAGCGCGAGTGCCGGCTGCAAGACGTGACGAACCGGCAGAACAGCTTGTTCTGCGACGACGAGGAGCTGGCTCAGTACTGGGCGCAGATGCAGCAGGAGGTCTTCGAGCGCTCAATGACCTACTACCGTGCCGCGCTGGCAGCCGGTGTGGCCAAGGAGCAGGCAAGGGCGCTGCTGCCCGAGGGGCTGACCAAGAGCCGCATGTACATGAACGGCACCTTGCGTTCCTGGATGCACTACTGCCAGTTGCGCACCCAGCCCGAGACACAGAAAGAACACCGCGAAATCGCACAGGCCATCAAGGACGAACTGATGAAGCATGTGCCAACTGTTATGGAGTTGCTGTGATGGTCGCCACGATCTACACATGGAAGCCAGTCCCGCCTGAAGCTCCGTCCTGCGCGACATGCAAGCACTTCAGGTTTGAGAGGGGTTTTCCTATCTTTGGCACAGACAAGACGCTGTGCCGTCACCCGAAAGCAGTGCACAAGATCACCGGAGCTGCTGCCGATGCTTACATGGTCCGCATGGCGGCTTCGCAGACGGAGTGCAACGTCGAAGGCTTGTGGTGGGAGACAGCCGAGTTTGGGCCGCCTGCCATGATGCGCAGCACGCGTCGCGTGTCGGTGTCCAACGGAGAAACGAGTTACGAACCCAGCCGATCAGACTGCATCGGTTCGAACCCGCCCCCGACCTACAAACGGCCCGAACCACCACCCGCTCCGCCCGCGTCGCGTGTCTTGAATCACTAAGGAGTAGTCATGCTCAAGCGACTCAAAGCGAAGAACTTTCGCAAGCTGGTCGATACTGAGCTGACGTTCGGCCCTGGACTCACTGCAGTCCGGGGGTCGAACGAAGCCGGTAAATCGACACTGCTTGAAGCGATCGCCTATGCGCTGCACGGTGCCAAGGCGTGTCGTGAAGCGATCGACGACGTGGTGACCTGGGGTGAGCCGAAGAACTCGCTCAAAGTCGAACTCGACATCGAAACCGACAACGTCACCTACACTGTCAAGCGCAGCCCGACCGGAGCCGAGGTGTGGTTCTCCGGTCGCAGCGAGCCCGATGTCGTCGGTCAGACCGAAGTCACGAACTTCATGTCGCGCACGCTCGGGATGGACTCGGCGGCGATGAATCGGTTGGTGTTCGCCAGCCAAGGCGGCATCCGTGGGGCGCTAGACGAAGGCCCGACCGCGACTGCCGAGATGATCGAAAAGCTGGCTGACCTCACCCAGATCGACGATGTGCTGCAACTCATCGTCGAGCACCTGCCGACTGGCTCGACCGCAGGTGCAGAAGCCCGCCTGCAGCAGCTCCAAGATCAGATTGCCGACCTGAAGCCTGTCGAGAAGCAAGACTGGGCTGCCAAGAAAGCGGTGCAGTCAGACGCGGTGGAGCACTTCGAGTGCCAGCTTGCACTCGCAGAGGCGGACGTTGCTGAGCTGAATGCGGCGGTCGCAGATCGTCAGCGGGAGAAGCAGGCAGCACTCGGACAGCAAGCACGCAAGAAGCAGCTTGCTGCCGACTTGGAAAGGGCCGAGGCGCGACTGACCAAGCTGCAGCACACTGCTGCGGGCGCTACCATCGACACCGACACGCTCACCGCCGAGATCGCCCGCCTTGCGGATCTGGCGGGCGAAGTGCGGCTCTACGAGACGACCGCGCCATTTCTGCCGCTGCCTGATGTGCATTGGGACGGCACCAAGGCGCTCTTCGATGACACGGTCGAGAGCTTGAACAGCGAGCTTGGTAAGCTGCGGCAAGAGGTGGCTGAGGCTGAGACGCGCATCCGCGTGCTGGAGGCGCAGCGTGTGTCGTCTTCGGTGTGCGGGTTCTGCAACCAGGACGTGAGCCAGTTCCCTGAAGTCGCGGCCAAGAACGCCAAGATCGACGCCGACCTACGCGACCTGCGTACCGAAGCGTCGTTCAAGAAAGGGGTCGTGCAGCAGCTCACGAACGAGCTGTCCGAGTACATGACGGTCGTCGAGGTCGGCATCAAGCGCCTGAACGGACTGAACCGCGCCGTGGCGTTGGGCAAAGTGGTGCTGGACGACCTGACCTACCCGCCAGGTGCGCAGTGGGTCGGCCCGATCCCGGACGAAGCGGCCCTGAAGCGCCTGCCGACGCTGCAGAAGGAGCTGAAGGCGGCGCAGGAACTCAACAAGGAAGTCGAAGCGGCTCGCATCCAGCTCCCGCTCGCGCAGGAAAGCGTCGAGCGGCTGCGTGTCGAGCTGGATGGCGTTGTCGTTGTCGTTGTCGACGAAGAGGATCTGGCGCGGCTTGAAAGGATCGCCTCGGAAGCGGTTACCAAACTCCAAGGTGCCAAGCATCGACTCGACGCGGCCCGGCAAGAGTTGACCCGCCTTGAGTCCGCCGAAGCCAACGAGCAAAAGCTGCTTGCGCTCTACGAGCAAGCACGCTCGAACTTGGTCAAGCAAATCGAGCAGGCACGCGCTGAAATCGAGGAGATCGGGTTTAACAACGAACTGCTCAAGGCGGTGCGTGCCGCTCGTCCGATCGTGGCTGAGGCGGTGTGGAACATGGTGCTCTCCGCCGTCTCGACGTACTTCTCCGAGCTGCGTCAGGAAGAGTGTGTGGTGCAGCGCCAAGGGAAGATTTTCACGGTCAACGGCAAAGGCATCGGCGGCTTGTCAGGCTCGACCAAGGACATCCTGGGACTGGCGATTCGGCTGGCACTCACCAAGACGTTCCTGCCGAACGCCAGCTTCTTGCTGCTCGACGAGGTTTCGGCAGCTTGCGACCCGGAACGCACTGCGGTGATGCTGGGCTTCCTGCAGGCGACTGGCGTGCCCCAGACAATCCTTGTCACGCACGAGCTGGAAAGCGAAGCCGTGGCCGACAACCTGATCCAACTGTGAGATGTTTGATGACTGAACTCAGTGTGAAGCTGCCTGATGGCTACGACAGTGCGGCAGTGACCGAGCAGCTTTTCGCTGCCGCGCATCAGTGGCCTGATCGGCACAAGTTCCAGAAGTGGATGAGGATCGCCGACACCGTCGCCGATGAGATGTCCAAAGACGACACGAAGGTCGGGGCGCTGCTGATCGGCCCGGACGGAGAAACGCTGCTTTCGGGCTACAACGGCCCAGCGCGCGGCGAAGATGACGAAGACCCGGACGTGTGGGGCGTGAACAAGAACTCCTTGCTCTCGCACGCCGAACTGAACCTCATCTTCACCGCAGCACGTCGGCACATCAGCACCGAGGGGTTGACGGTTGTTGCTACAATGCACCCTTGTGCAAGGTGTGCGGTCGGGATGCAGCAGGCAGGGGTTTTTCGGGTCATCACCCGCCCGCCTGTGACGACCGGTAGGTGGAGCCACAACACGGTGCTGGCGCAGCAGAAGATGGTGCAGTACGGAATGGAATTGATCTACATCAGCTGATTTGGGAATCCACCGCTGCCACGGTGGCGTACCTTCCGGGAAGCTGACCCGGCCTCCACGACACGGAGGACTCCAACTCATCGGACACGGCCGAGAGCGAATCAGCTACCGTGGGGCGTACATACTGAAGCGTGTGGTTGATGCGCGTGCCCTGCCGCCCGGCACATCCTTTCACACAGGCACCGTCCGGTCTGTGACAAATCAACCTACGGACGAGGCCGCTCCCCGGTGAAGGGAGCGGCTTTTTAGCGATTCGACCTCCATAACAACAAGAACAGAGGCGCATCATGGATGACGAGATTTTGGACGTGGCCGGTGCGGCTGCGCTGCTGAAGGTTTCCCGGAAAACGATCTACCTGCAAGCAGGTAAGACGATCCCGGCCTGCAAGGTTGGGAGGTGTTGGCGGTTCAGTCGCCTCACGCTTCTGGAGCACATCCGATCGCAGCCGATGGAGCCGGCCCTAACTGCGAGGCGGATACCATGTCCCTCACTAAGCGCGGCACGATTTGGCACTATGAATTCGAAGTCGCTGGACAAAGATTTAGAGCGTCTACTGGCACCAGCAACAAAGCCGAAGCCAGGAACATCGAAGCCGAGGCAAGGCTCGAAGCCCAGCGCGTCCTAAAGCGCGGAGGCCGTCCGAAGTACACTTGGAACGATGCAGTCAAGCGCTGGCTGCTCGAAAACGCCAAGAAGCGGTCGCTGGAGACGGACAAGATTCGTCTTCGGTGGCTGACTCAACACCTAGACGGTGTTCTGCTCGCTGACATCTCCTCCGACCTCTGGAGACAGCTTGAGCAAAAGCGCATCGAGAAGGGTGTGCCCGCCCAAAACGGCGGTGATCCACGCCCTGTCTCGCACTCCACAATCAATCGAATCCGGTCGGCGCTGCTGACGATCCTGAACGACGCCCACGAGTGGGGCTGGATCGACAGCGTGCCGTTCCTGCACAAGTACGACGAGGGGCAGGGCAGACTCGTCTACTTCACGCGCGAGCAGATGGTCCAGCTTGTCGCTGAGCTGCCACTGCACCTTGCACTGATGACCACGTTCGCGCTGACGACAGGCTTGCGCGCCACGAACGTGATGCGCCTTCGCTGGAACCAGATCAACTGGGAGACTGGCGTTGTCGTTGTCGACGGGAACCAGACCAAGAACAAGCGTCGCTTGCCTGTCCCGCTGAACGCCGAGGCCGTCGAGGTCTTGAAGATGGCAGCCGAGGATCAAGGGTGGGCGCCGGGCGGCGCCGGCAGCCCTTCCAGCGAGTTCGTGTTCCTCTACCGAGGCTCACCAGTCAGCAGCACATCCAACTCGGCCTGGTACAACGCCCTTGAACGTTTGGGCTGGAAGGGTCAGTTTCGCTGGCACGACACCCGCCACACTTGGGCAAGCTGGCACACGATGAGCGGCACACCCGCACAGGTGCTCAAGGAGTTGGGCGGGTGGTCGTCGCTGCAGATGGTCGAGCGGTATTCGACGCTGGCACCTGACTTCCTCGCCACCTACGCAAGAGGCTTGCGCCTGGGAAGTGTGGGGGACTTTGTGGGGGCTGCCGAACCGGCTGCTGAAGCGAATCGGACCGAGTCCCCACAAAAATCCCCACAGTAGAAAAGACAAAGCCCGCAAAAGCGGGCTAAGTCCTTGATTTTGTGGGGCGACATACCGGTTTCGAACCGGTGACCTTTGGAGCCACAATCAACAGCTTGCTACTGTGTGGCTATAGAAATCAATGGGTTATCGGTGTCGTTGTCGTTGTTTGTGGGGGATTTTTGCCTGAAATTCCCCACGAAAAACGGACTTCCCCCACAAAATCCCCCACATGTCGTCGTCATTTCGTCGTGCGGTACTGGCGCGGCAGATGCCGGCGCAGCAGCTCGGAGAGGTGGGCCTCTTCGCAGTGGTTTTTGTCCCAGAAGAACAGCGCGTCGATCACCCGGCGCGGCCAGTGCCGGCCTCGGTCGCGGGACAGGCGGTAGGCGCGGGCCGAAAGGGTTTCGTCGGCGTGGCCGGCGAGGATGGCGTTGGCG
>QXGG01302078.1_pt1 | contig 21472 bp, 15 predicted proteins | sample 1982491 | NCBI WGS metagenome assembly QXGG01 (sample SAMN09924614, study PRJNA488089) | Wastewater metagenome, whole genome shotgun sequencing project. | isolation source: South African research farm wastewater | place: South Africa: Irene, Agricultural Research Council, Animal Production... | reverse complement strand
GGCCAAACTGCGCGATACGCCATTTGAAAATCAGCTGCCCATAGAGGGTGAATCCTATCGTAGCGAAGATATACAGATAATCAAAAAATCGACTCATCGGACACAAACTCCCGTCTGATCAGAAATACTTTCAACCCGCTTTGCCGGTACACCTTGGTACCTGCCAAATGATTCCGCATCATTAAGTAGCAGCGACTGGGCGGCCAAAAGTACATCATGACCGACACGGCGCTGATGCACGACAGTGGAGGTAAACCCGAAGAAACAACGGTCGCCGACTTTAACTTCTCCACCGATAGTGGCATTGCTGGCAAAAAAGTTATGGTGGCCTATAAAAGAATCATGACAGAGTGTGACGTTAGACCACACAGTGTTATTGTCCCCTAGACGCACCTCAGGCTCGATAACAGCGCCCGGCATGATGAAGTTGTTTTCCCCCATCAGTACAGTTTCCGCCACGAATGCTGAGGTGGAGACAATATTCTGCAGGGCATATCCGTCGGACTTGGCCCGCTCGAAAAGGATTTGGCGCTGACACATTTCACGGTAGCCTACAGCAACGTACATTGATGTCATCTCAGGCGCATACTGCGCCACGCACGCATCCCAACTGAACACCGGAAGTCCGCAGAATTCATCGACATTTTTTCTTTCAGAATCCACGGCGAAGCCAACCACCTGCAGCCCCATTTCACGCGTAGCGTAGTAATGAGCCAAACGGGCAAGAGATCCCGTGCCGAAAATCACCAAAGACCGAGGCATTACTTAATGAAGATAAATCGAAGATACTTGAACAAGTGAGAGGAGACCGGTAGAGCTGCATTTAGATACCGCTCAACCGTTTCAGCATCTGCAAGAGACTGTTCGTGCATCACCTTGGCCTGACCAAGGAACCATTCGAATTCGACACGACAATCCGAAAATCCGATGGCACGAGCTGCTTCCAGCACTTCCACGGCGCTGAATCCCTTGTCATGCGTCTTTATCGGCTCTGCTTTTTCCAGCAACTCGGCGTTCATGCCGTAGTGCTCCTGATAATGGTCGCCGTTATGCAATGCCCCCTGAATCTCGCGATGGACATTGGGAGTGATCGGTAATACTCCGCCGGCTAGCTTTTCAGCTCCGGCAATCGCCATTATGAAGTCGCGATTAGGGTTGAGGTCGGAGTAAAACATCCCGCCCTTTTTCAGCACGCGATAAGCCTCCTGCAAGAAGTCGCGATAATCGACCAAGTGATCCATAAAAGAGTATGCCGTGGCAAAGTCAAACGACTCATTTTCGAAAGGCGTGTTTTCTGCCATGCTTTCATGCAAAGTCACGTTGCCTGAACTTAAATCCACCTGCTTCATCATGTCTTGCGTAATATCGACGCCATGCACTTCGTTAAACAGACCGTGCATCAAATGAATCATAAAGCCAGTGCCGCAACCGAAATCGATCACCTTGTTTTTCTCGCGACATTCCGCAGTCAGCCTTTTCAGGATATTGCGTACCTTTTCCTGATTCTCAGGGCGAAAATGCGGGCTCTTGTTATATTCGCCAGCATTGGCGAGAAACGCATGGACGTAAATGTTGGCTTTGATCGCCTCGTCCCTGCTCACTGTGTTCTGACTCATGATTAATACCTCTCAATAAAATAATGGTCACGTCATCAGGACAAATTAATTCTGTCCTGCACCAAATACCTCGGGCGATGCAATACTTCCTGATACACCCTAAAAACATAGGTGCCAATCACTCCGATGGTCATCATGACACTGCCAAGCGTTAAGCAAAGCACCAACAAAATCAGCGTACTACCACCAGGCAAAGAGGTGCCGAATAGAAAATATTGCAGCAGAACAGCTAACCCATACAGCAAGCTTCCAAACAACAGGGCCACGCCAAAAATTATGGAAAGCCTATGCGGCACATCGGTGTAGCTAATGAGTGAGTTGACCGCAAGTTGCAAACGTTTCCTAAAGGTATATGAACTCCTGCCGTGTGGCCGGTCATGATATGGCAGCTCCAGAAAACAGGATTTGAATCCCATATAAAACATGAGGGGCCCATACAGCACATTCACTTCCCTAAACTGCAAAACGGCATCGCGGAATTTTCGATTGAATGCGCGGAATGTGCCAATATTCAATGGCACATTGGTTTTTACAATACGGGAAAAAACATAGTGATAGATTGTCGAGGTCAGTCGGCTCGTCAATCTCTTGTCAGACGATTGTTTAATCGTATAAGCAATATCCGCGCCTTCTGTATGCAGTTTTTGCACCAGATCAGGTATGTCTTCCGGACTATCTTGCAAATCGGCGTCCATCAGAATGGTGATGTCTCCCGTGGCATGCTCAAATCCAGCGCAAATGGCCGGGTGCTGACCGAAATTTCGTGACAAATTAACTACCTTAACAGCCGAATTTTCAACTGCAAGTTCTTTCAGAATGGCAAATGAGTTATCTCGACTACCATCATTGACGTAAACGATCTCATACCCTTGTGAGTACTTGCCGAGAGTCGCCACGAGCCGTGCTGTCAGTTCATGCAACGCGGCTGAATTGTTGTATACGGGAATAACAACGCTGATTTTCACTTTCGTGGCCATCGCTTACCCTTGATTTGCTTTATACAATCTCTGCTCTTCTGGCAGAAAAAACTCTTCCAGATTAGTCGGTAATCGCGTATCAAACCCAATCAATCTTCTTGCCTGGGCGTTTAACTGACTACTGATTTCTTCAGGAATAAATCTCACCCAGTCCATGCGCTGTTTCATGAACGACCGGCATGCGTTGAGTGTCATGGAGTGGTTCCAACGGTCAGTTGAATTTTCGTAGGTACGATGATAAATCCTGGCATTGAACACCAGCAGAGACCCGGCCTTGCATACGGCCTGCACGCAATGTTTTTCAAAAAAATCCAAATCCGGCCGGATATCGGAATGCTGCGAACCCGGTAGTATCTTTAGCGCACCACCATTGTCGAGTTCGTAGTCGTCCAGCACCCAAATCACGCCCATATTGAAGATGTAGCCCGGATGAAACCGTGGGCAATCGACGTGCAAACGACTGGCATAATTATTACCATGCGGTGGGATCGACGAAGATGTCGCAGCATACATAATCCAATGCTCGCCAAGATGCGGAGCAATGAGTTGTTGCAAGCGTGGGTCTTCGAGCAACCGTCCATAATTAATGTCACGATTGATCAGGTCGTGCATCTGGTAGCGATCAAGAAAACTGCGCTCCACTCCTGGCACCGGTTTGAATTCCTGAATCGCCTGCTCCATGCTCGCCTTGAGCAAGTCGGTCTCTTCCTTGCTCAGAAAATCATGTAACAAGGTAAACCCGCGAGTCTGCACCAAATAGCTGTGTTCGGAGACTTCCTTCTCCGAGAGTAACGGCCTGTCGGCCAAATGAATCTGTCTCATGCCACACCTCCTACCTGCCTGATCAGGGAAACAACATCATCCCCCCCGAATTTCATGTATTCCGGAGAAGATTTGCCACAGTTAAAAAGCAAATCAAATATAGAGACTCCATGAACGAATTCACCCCATAATTGCGGATAGGAGGGGTAGCCAGAATAATCAAACCATCTCACTTCGATTCCGGCTTCGTTGAAGAGCCTTTCGTCAAGATATGCCCGTGCCGCCGGGCCCGAGAGATAAACGCCGGCTCCCGCCTGCTGGCACAATCGCACCAGCCTTTCCGTTTTACCCTCACCCAAATCGTAATCCCATGAGTTACTGATGATGGTTGAAATGCCGAGATATCCGCAGACCGCCTCAATCAAAGTTCGATTCAACCCAGATAGAGTCTTAAAAGGCTTCCCAAGATAGAGAGGTTCAAGCCAGGCCGCCACCTCGTCAAAGCAGCGCGCACGAGCATAATTTGAGAACAAGGACTTCCAGTGCTTCTCCTGCCAACCGTTGTCGGGAATCAACACATCCCGAATACGACGGCTGATATCCTGCCCAACTGGAACAGTTAGCCATAACAGGCCATTCGGTGTTTTGATCTGGTTACGATTGCGCCAGTCGTTCTTTGTAAACTGCATGTCGTCGTAGAGAATGAACTCATCTACGCCTGCAATCATGTCAAAGTAGCCCTTCCACGGAATATAGTTAGATTGCAGAATAGCAACCTTCTTCATCCTCAATCCTTTCGAGCCGTATAAACCAGATATGCCGAATTTTTCGAGACATACGTAAGGTCAAAATTATCCAAAATATATTGATAAGTTAAAGGATGCGTATTTTTAAAACGCAAGTCATCTCGCCCATCGAGCGGCAAATCGACAATCAAGGCAAAACTCGGTTTTGCCGCCTTGATCCGCTCAATCTCCTGCTTTTCGAACGGTTCGCTTCGAGGATGCAGGGGATAGTTCTCCAACATGGGTGAACGGCGCTCCAGCAAGGCATATGCTCCGGGCCAGTATGGTGCCACTATAAACTCCTCCCCGTTCGGTGCCAGTTGGCCGGCCAACTGGCGGAGTGAAGCTACGGTGGTAGCCGTATCCGAATCGACCCGGAGAGCATCCCCGGAAATTTCGATATCGACGCACCGACTCTTTACAGAACATTGCCAACCCGGATGAAACACATGCATAACCCAAAAGCTGGCAGCCAGCAACGCCATCATAAGCAGCCATTTGATCCGCGTACGACTGGCCGACAAGATGACCAGACAGCCAATAAGCAAGGGAAAAACACCTTGAGCAAGATGACTGACATCTGCGCGTGAAAACGCATAATGCGCATAAGGGAAAGCAAGAAAGGCCGCAGCAACCAATGCAGGCGGCACCGGTTTATCTCGCAGCTTGCGATATACGACCCACACCAGGGATAGCCCTGCAAAAACAAGCAATCCGATAAAGAACAGGCCAATCAACACGCCACGTATGGCACCGGTAAAAGATGCTACTGCAAAGTTGACCACCCAGGGCCAAGGGACTGGTAACGTTATATTGGTTGCCTTCAGTTCAAATATGAACCAGACATTTTCCCAGAAAGCAATTGCAAAGCCCGGAACCAGAAGCACCATCAAAACAACCGGCAAAAAACCGAGCGCAATGCCGGCACTCCAATAAACGAATCCCCGCAAAAAACTAACACCCGTTGTTTGTTTCCAGTTGAGCCAGAGCAGCACACCTAGCCCACCGACCAGTCCATATACTCCATGGTTGCGCCCGAACACGGCAACCAGGCCAAGACCAAGACCGGCCAAGAAATAGCGGCGGACGGTCGGATTACTGATCAGATAGGCCAGAATGCCGATCTGAAAAATGGATATGGAAACATCGAAAAGCTTGTGGCGCGGATACATCCAGAGCAAGAGGATAAACGCCGCGAGAATCAGAAATACTACGCGCTGTTTGCTTTGCGCACCGGCACTCTGCGCTACCAGTGACAGGCCAACCGCCAGGCCCAGTATCTGAAACACAGCGGAAGCGAAGCGCAAGGCCATGATGCCGTTATCGCCCCACAATGACATCCAGGCGGCAGACCAGTAATAGCGGCCGGGTTCGTAAGACATGAAATCGCGGATAGGTACTTCACCCAACAGTACGCGCTGAGCGCCGTACCAGAGAAAACCTTCATCCCACAGATTGAATCCGAGATTCCCTTGCCATGCGAACAATATGGCAACCAGCAGGAATGAGATGATCAGCGATTGTTTCAGGATGCTATTATTATCGTTGTACTCTATGAATCTTGGCATTTATCAGGGAATTTCTGCACACAAATAGGTGACATATTAATCCCATGGGGCATGGCCGCGCCATCCCACGACATGAAATCGGGAGTTTTTCCCGAAAAATACCAGGAATTCCCACCACCATTTCAGACAGTCTATAACAGTAGGATTTGTCGATTCTAACCAAGTGACTTAAGAATAAATCATGCCGGGGAATGCGGGAATAGTGCCGCTGCTTTCAGAAAACCACTCCTGAATTGCTCAGGAACTGGCGGAGAGGGAGGGATTCGAACCCTCGATACGCTTGCACGTATGCCTGATTTCGAGTCAGGTACATTCAACCACTCTGCCACCTCTCCAAAGGCCGCCATTCTACCACCACTCGGCAAAATCTCACGCTTTTCCGGCTAGACAAATTTGGCAAAGTTGGTGAAACTGACGGCATGCTTCGGTCCATCATCATACTGGCCGCGCTCCTCTTGAGCGCTTGTCAGGAACCGGTCAAGCCTTTGCCAGACCCCAGGGAAAGCAAGGAAATCGTCGTTATTACCCACAACGGACCCAATACTTACTATATCGATGGCAGCGACCAGCCGGCCGGTCTGGAATATGACCTAGCCAGCAAGTTCGTCAAGAGTCTGGGACCCGAATACCGTATCCGCTTCCATGTAGTCAACAACATCACCGAGGTGATTCCGGCTTTGCTCAAGGGTGAGGCACACTTTGCCGCCGCCGATCTCAGCATCACCCGCTTGCGCCAGCATCTTGTACAGTTCACCAGCCCGTATCAGAGCGTGCAGCAGCACATCGTCTACAACACCGAGATCAATCCGCAGCCGAAGAAACTTGAAGATCTGATTGGCAAGGAGATCGCCGTACCGGCCGGCACCAGCTATGCCGAACGGCTGGCCGAGAAAAAACAGAACCTGCCCGGCCTGCAATGGCAGGCGTTGGAAAAAGTCAGTGCCGACGAACTGATGGAACAAGTGGCGGAAGGCCTCTTGGACTTCACCGTCTCCGACAGTCATCTGGTGGCCATGTTGCGCAACTATTATCCCAATCTCGGCATCGGCCTCGCTCTCGGCAAGAAAGAAGAGATCGCCTGGGCCTTCCCCAAGACCGGCAACCGCTGGCTTTACGACCAGGCCAACAGCTATTTTGCCGGCATCAGGAAGGACGGCACCCTGCGCAACCTGATCGACCGCTATTACGGTCATTCGGAGCGGCTGGATACGCTGGATGTCACCACCTTCCTCAAGCGCACGCGCACGCTGCTGCCGCAATATATCGATCTGTTCAAGGAAGCGCAGGAAATGACAGGCATCGACTGGCGCCTGCTGGCCGCCGTCAGCTACCGCGAATCGCACTGGGACCGGCTCAACACCTCGCCGACCAACGTGCGCGGACTGATGATGCTGACCGAAGCCACCGCCGACATGCTCGGCGTCACCGACCGCCTCGATGCGCGACAGGCCATCATGGGCGGCGCGCGCTATATCGTCATGCTGAAGGACACCATCCCCAAACGCGTGCCTGAACCCGACCGCACCTGGCTGGCGCTGGCCGCCTACAACATCGGATACGCACACTTGGAGGACGCGCGAGTGCTGGCGCAGCGCATGAAACTGAACCCGGACAGCTGGGCTGATGTCAAGAAAACGCTGCCTTTGTTGAACAAGGTCGAATACTATTCCACGGTCAAATACGGCTTTGCTCGGGGTGGCGCACCGGTCATTTTTGTCGAATCGATCCGCACCTATCACAAGATCCTGGAGAAGTACGAACCGCCGCATAGCCCACTACTGCCCAGTTTCGATCTGGCAAGGATATTTACACAGGCGACCATGGTTCAATAAAGATATGGTGCAATTCAAGTCACTTAGTGCAATTCACTTGTAGCGTAATAAATGCATATGTCAAAAAAACGCATAGTCAATCAACATCCGCTTGCATGCGCGGACTTATAATTCAAACCACCACGCATAAAGAACCTCTGAATGGAACACAACATTTCGTTAATCACGACGATCGCCGCCGGCCTGGGCCTGGCACTGATTTTCGGCTTCATCGCAGAAAAAATACGCCTGCCGGCACTGGTCGGCTATCTCCTGGCCGGCATCATGCTAAGTCCGGCAACCCCTGGATTTGTCGCTGACGTCGAAATTGCCAGCCAGCTTTCAGAAATCGGCGTCATGCTGCTGATGTTCGGTGTCGGCCTGCATTTTTCCATCGACGACCTGCTTTCGGTCAGACGCATCGCCCTGCCCGGCGCCATTTTCCAGATGACGCTGGCCACCCTGCTGGGCATGGCTGTAGCCCACTGGTGGGGCTGGAGTTGGGGAGAAGGCCTGATCTTCGGCCTGTCGCTTTCCTGCGCCAGTACCGTGGTGCTGCTGAAAGCGGTTGAAGCGCACGGGATTCTGGAAACTATGAACGGCAAGATCGCCGTCGGCTGGCTGGTGGTGGAAGATCTGGTCACCGTCCTGGTACTGGTGCTGATGCCACCACTGGCTGGCATGTTAGGTGGCGAGCAACAATCGAACGACTTATCCTTGTGGCAAACCATCGGCTTCACTCTGCTTCAGGTAACGGCTTTCATCGCCATTATGCTGGTCGCCGGCCGCCGCATCATGCCCTGGCTGCTTTGGCATATCGCCAAGACCGGCTCACGTGAACTGTTCACGCTATCCGTCATCGTCGCCGCCATCGGTATCGCCTACGGCGCCACTGCTCTCTTCAATGTGTCCTTCGCCCTCGGCGCTTTCTTTGCCGGCATGGTCATGCGCGAATCCGAATTCAGCCATCGCGCAGCAGAAGAATCCCTGCCGTTCCGCGATGCGTTCGCCGTGCTGTTTTTTGTTGCCGTCGGCATGTTGTTCGATCCGTCTGTGCTGGTCGAGGAACCGCTGCACGTGCTAGCCGTCGTCGCCATCATCATCGTTGGCAAATCCCTCGCCGCCATGGCGCTGGTCCTGGCTTTCCGTTACCCATTCAATTCGGCGATGACGATTGCGGCCAGCTTGGCTCAGATCGGCGAGTTCTCCTTCATTCTCGCCGGCCTTGGCCTGACCCTGGGCATACTGCCACCCGAGGGCATGAGCCTGGTGTTGGCAGGCGCATTGATTTCCATCGCGCTCAATCCTTTCGTCTTTGCCTCCATCGCGCCGGTCAGCAAATGGTTGCTGGCGCGCTCTGCGACCGCCCGCCGTCTCAATAGCCGGGTCGATCCCTATGCCGAGTTGCCGATGAGCACCGAGCGCAAATATCTTGAAGGTCAGGTCGTGCTAGTCGGTTTCGGCCGTGTCGGACGGCGGATCGCCGAAGCGTTGAAAGAACGCGGCATTCCCTATGTGGTGGCGGAACAGAATCGCGAGATCGTCGAAAGTCTGCGCAAGAAGGATATCCCGGCCGTTTCCGGTGATGCGTCCGACCCCGTCGTGCTGGTGCAAGCCCACATCGCTCAAGCGGCCATGCTGGTAGTGGCGACGCCGGATTCCATCAACGTGCGGCAGATGGTCGACACCGCGCGCACGCTGAATCCGGAGATCGAGATCGTGCTGCGCACGCACAACGAGGATGAATCGGTACTGCTGCGCAAAGAGAATCTGGGGACCGTGTTCTACGGCGAAGAGGAGCTGGCGCGCGGCATGACCAACCACGTCATGCAGCGCTTCGCGCCTAAATCCGCTGTCTGAGCCACAGCCGGCTGCGGCTTACCCGCTTATTCGGCGCTCTGCTGGGCGCCGGTAATCATGGTATCGCAAGGTAGCCAATGCAGCAGCTTGGAAGCGGAGCTGCCGACCAGCCCGGCCATCAGGCTGCTCTGGCCGCGGCTACCGATCACCACCAGATCGATGCTGTGCAGCCGCACATACTGGGTCAGGGCCGATTCGAGCCGCCCGGCTTCCACATGCAGCGTGATGCGTGCGCGTACCTCAGAACTCAGTCCCATCGCGTCATGGAATTCATCGGCCTGGGCCTGGAATGCCGGGCTCACCTGCAAGGTCTGCGGTTTTTCGCTTGCCAGTTCGGCCAGGTTCTGTTTGACGGCGTGGAACAGCACAATAGATTGGCCGGGGAACAACTTCAGCGCCGTACCCAGAGCAAGGGATGAAGCGCGCGAGAAGTCTGTGGCCACCAGAATCCTGCGATAAGGCCCATGCGGGCGTTTACGCACCACCAGCACCGGCTGATTCGCCAGTCGCACCAGTTTTTCCACCGTCGTTCCCAGTATGAACCGGCCAAACGGCTCGCTGCGCGCCATGCCGGTGACGATCAGTTCGCAGGCTTCGCTGCCGGCAGCCTCGACGATACTGCCGGCCGGTTCACCCTTCACCACCTTGATGCTGACCGGCACCTCGGCGTCCGCCATGTCTTCACGCAGTTGTTGCCGCAAGATCAGCAGGTTGTCTTCCTCGGCGCCATAGGCCCAATTCAACACCATGTCCGGCGTCTGCATGCTTTCCGCCACGTTGACCGCGACCAGTTGCGCCTGCCATTGCTGCGCCAGTTGCACGGCACGGTCGAGCGCGCGGTCGCACCGTGCGCTGAGGTCAGTCGCCAGCAGCACGCGCTTGGCCGGATGACTTTTCTGTTCGGAATTACCCATGCTTCCCTGCTCCATCAAAATTCAAAGACCGACGACCATGATGTCGCAATCGCAGGTGGTCGCGACATATTCCGTGACGCTGCCGAGCAAAACCTGACCGAGGCCGGATTTGCCATAGCGCCCCATGACCACCAGATCGCAGGCCTCGCGATCGACCGTTTCGAGTATCACCTCCGGCGCATGGCCGTACTCCAGCCGGCTGGTAACCTGGCGGCCATGCAAATCCAGTCCGCGCATGAAATCGGCCAGCTCCCGCTCGGCCTGCTGCCGGCCGGCCAGACGGTATTCGGCCATTTCCGCTTCAGAAACACCGGCAAAGCGCAACTTGCTCTCATAGGGCAAGGCATGGACATGGAGCAGAATGATCTCGGCATCGGGCGCCAGCTTGACGGCGGCCTCGGCTGCCGCCGCCGAACAGTCGGAGAAATCAACCGGCACCAGCACCCGGCGATATGGCTCGCCGACCGGTTGCCGAACCACCAGCATGGGTTGCCGGGCAGCACCGAGCATGCGTTCCAGCATGGACCCCTGCACCCAATCGCGCATGGCGCGCGCATGCGCACCGACCACGATCAGACTGTCCGTTTGCTTGCCCTGCTCGGTTATGACGACATGCGGCCGGCCGATCTCCAGACTGCATTCGACAGCCAGATTGGTCCCTGCCTTCAACCTGCCGGCCTGCTCCTCCAGCTTATGCTGCATCGCCTCGCGCAAACGGGCGCTAACGCCGCCCGACACCAGATGCTTGAGTTCATCGAGCAAGGTGCCGGACAGCACGTGCAACAGACGCACTTCCTTCACGCCGGCCGTTGCCAGCAACATCACGCGCTGCATGGCGTTTTCGCTGCGCTCGGAAAAGTCTGTGGCCAGCAACACTTTGTCGAACCCTGTCATATTCCCATCCCGATCTATCTTCATCGAACCATAACACCAGACGCCCGATACGGATAGTCACCGACGTTCATCCGTATCAATACTGCCTGCTTGCGCGATCCAGACGGCCTATCCAGGACGTACGCCGGATGAAGAATTTCTCCAGTTCGGCCACAACGAACACGAGCAGACCGGCAGTCAACACTTTCAGCCAATCCAGCAGGCCGATATCGGCAGAACCAAACACGGACTGCATCCACGACGAATAAGTGAAGGATAGTTGCAACGGAATACAGACCGCGATCGCCAGCAATACATAGCGGTTGCCAAAGATGCCATGCAGACTCAACACCGGCGCAAAAATAAAACGGCTATTGATAAGATATAGCATCTCCGCCATGACCACGGCATTCACCGCCATGGTCCTGGCCTTTTCAACACTGGCACCGGACGACATCTCCCACAGAAAAAGCCCCAATGCACCGGTCATCATCAGCACAGAAACCATCAACACACGCCAGACAAAGAAACCGGACAACAAGGACTCACCAGGGCTACGCGGACGCCGCAGCATGATGTTTCTTTCAGGCGGTTCAAAGGCCAGCGCGAGCCCCAGAGTGCTGGAAGTCACCATGTTGATCCATAGCACCTGGGCGGCAGACAATGGCAGGGTCAGCTCAAACAAGATGGCGGCAATCACCACCAGGGCTTCGCCACCGTTGGTCGGCAACATGAACAGGATGAACTTCTTCAGGTTGTCATAGACGGCTCGGCCTTCGCGTATCGCGCGCGCCACCGTGGAAAAGTTATCGTCCGCCAGCACCATATCCGCCGCTTCCTTGGCGGCCTCCGTGCCCTTCATGCCCATCGCCACGCCGACATCGGCGCTTTTGAGGGCCGGCGCGTCATTGACGCCGTCCCCGGTCATGGCGACCACCTGGTCATTCTTCTGCAGCGCAGTGACCAACCGCAACTTGTGTTCCGGACTGGCCCGCGCGAACACATCGACGCCCATGACGACACGCCGCAGTTCCGCATCATCCATCAAGGCGACATCATTGCCGGTGATGGTCGGCTTGCCCACGCCGATACCCAGTTGCGCACCGATTGCACGCGCCGTTTCCACGTGATCGCCGGTGATCATCTTCACTTTCACACCGGCGCGGTTACAGTCGCGTACAGCCTCGATCGCCTCCTGCCGCGGCGGGTCGATGATACCGACCAGGGCCAGCAGCACAAACTCGTTGCCGACATCGGCAAAATCCAGCAGAGTTCCAGCCGGCGCAGCTCGTTTATAACCCAAGGCCAATACACGCAAGCCCTGGGCGGCCGTCTCCAGCGCCATACGCTGCCAGTAGTTGCGGTCCAGCGCCTGCACGTCCTCACCTGCAAGCTGGTAATCGCACATCTCCAGTACGCGTTCCGGCGCCCCCTTGACGAATATCCATGGCTGGTCTTCCTCGTCGCGGTGGAATGTCGCCATGAAACGGTGCACGGATTCGAAAGGTATAGTGCCGAGGCGCTGCCATGCGGTATCGGCGGCATGCTCGGTAAACCCAGCCTTGCCGGCAAGCACCAGCAAGGCACCCTCGGTCGGATCGCCTTCCACATACCATTGCTGATGACGCTTGCGCAAATTGGCATCGTTACAGAGTGCGCCCGCACGCACGGCAAGCAGCAAACCCGGATGCATGCCGGGGTCTATGATGCGGTCACCCAGACTGAAATCGCCGACCGGCGCATAGCCGACACCCCCGACATTGAAGACCTGGTCTGCGCAAACCACGCGTTGCACCGTCATCTCGTTCCGTGTCAGTGTTCCGGTCTTGTCGGAACAGATGACGGTCACCGAGCCCAGGGTCTCGACGGCAGGCAAACGGCGGATAATGGCATTACGCTTTGCCATACGCTGCACCCCCAGCGCCAAAGTCACCGTCATGATGGCAGGCAGACCCTCCGGGATTGCCGAAGCGACCAGCGCTACCACCATCATGAACATGTCGGACGCAGGATGCCCGCGCCATAGTGTGCCGAGCACAAAGGTCGCGAGACCGATAAGCAGGATCGCCAGCGCCAGTCCCCTGCCAAAACGGTCGATTTGCCGCAACAGGGGTGTGCTCATACGCGGGATGGCTGCGAGCATACGGTTGATCTTGCCCAGTTCGGTCTCTGTCGCAGTGGCTACGACGACCCCAGTGCCCTGCCCGTAGACCACCAGCGTACCCGAGTAGGCCATGCCGAAACGATCTCCCAGCGGCGTGTCCTGCTCCACCGCCTGCGTCGTCTTTTCGACTGGCAGCGACTCACCGGTCAGGGCGGCTTCCTCCACGCGCAATTCGTTCTGGCTGATCAATCGCAGATCAGCCGGCACTCTATCGCCGGAGGTAAGAAACACAACATCGCCCGGCACCAGTCCAGCCGCGTCAATCTCATAGCGCTTGCCGTTACGGATGACATTCGCATGCGGCGACAACATGGCACGGATAGCCTCCAGCGCGGCCTCCGCCTTGCCTTCCTGGATGAAACCGATGATGACATTGATGATGACAGCGGCAATCAGAACACCGGTATCCACCCAATGCTCGAGAAAGATGGTGATGACGGCTGCGCCCAGCATCACATAAAGCAGTATGTTGTGGAACTGCATCAGAAAACGCAGCAACGGCCCTCTGCGCTTTGGTGGTGCCAATCGGTTCGGCCCGTACTGCGCCAGCCGCTTCTGTACTTCGGCTTCATCCAGCCCCTTGCTGCTGGTGGAAAGCTTATCGAGAACGCCCTCTATGGATTGGGTATGCCAGTTTTCCGGAATCTGAGGGCTGCCAACCATTGCGTCTAAACTCCCTGGTCTTGCGATATATCTGCCGCTAATCTGGCAGCATGTTGAATAAACGGGCCGATGCCGGATGATTGAGTTCGTCCGGCAGGGCATTGCTTACATGTAAGGCTTGCTACTCTTCACGCCTGTCGATGCCTGCATTCTTGTCGAACAAAGTTGTCATCGGACAACCGTCATCAGGGCTTGTCTGCGACCACCTGATAATCCCAATCCCGGACATCCTGAATGATGGTCTCGATATCGTCTTCCGGCACGCTCATGATGTGCAGTGCGGCGGCACCGAGTCGCAGGCTGGCTTCGATGATTTCCGGATGCGCCTGCAAGGCGCCGGCTTCCAGCAGTCTCGAACTTTCCTCAAGATCCTTTGCACGCGCAATCACCGGTACTTGTGGATACAGCTTCTTCAATAGTCTCACCGCCTGTGCGGCAGCATCCGGATCGTCAATCGCCATCACCACCAAAGCCGCACGCTCTGCATGTACGGTGTTCAGCAGTTCCGCATCCGAGATATCGCCGTACAACACCCGATGACCGTTGGCCTTGGCAACTGCAACACGCTTGGGGTCGGTCTCCAACACAATGAAATCGATTCCGGAATGCTGCAGCAACACGGCTATCGTATGTCCCACCCGGCCATAACCGGCGATGAGGACTTCCTGCTCCGGCTTTTTCAATTCATCAACGACTGCGCTGGAAGCAGCCCCCTCGTTGCCACGAAACAGCATGGCAGTAATCTGCTTGTTGAAGCGGATGAGGAAAGCGCCAAGAATCATGGAGAACAGAATCGAGAGCAGTGCCATCTGCCCCAGTGCTTCATCGATCACGTTCGCCTGTAGCGCGATCGCCAACAAGGCAAAGCCGAATTCGCCGCCTACCGACAATATCAGACCGGTACGCACCGAGGTCATGGTGGTGATGCCGCTGGCCCTGACCATCAGGCTGACCATGACCGCCTTGCTGACCAGCATGATTGCTGCACCGATCAGGCCGTAATGCCAGTAATCGACCAGCGCTAGCGGGTTGAACATCATACCGATACCGATGAAGAACAGACCCAGCAGCACATCGCGGAACGGCCGGATGCTCGACTCCACTTGCACGCGGAACTCGGTCTCACCCAGCATCATGCCGACCAGAAACGCGCCGAAAGCCAGCGACAAGCCGAGACTACTGGTACTCCAGGCCGCCATCAGCGCCACCAGCAACACGGTCAGCGTGAACAGTTCCGGCGAACGACGCTGCGTGACCAAATGGAACAACGGCCGCAGCAACCAGCGGCCGGCGAAAAATACCAGGGCGAAGGCGAGCACCGCCTTGGCAAGTACCATCGCCAGTTCGCCCGCCAGCTGATTGGCCGCGATACCGGCGCCGAGCACCGGGATGATGACCAGGAAAGGCACCGCCGTCACATCCTGAAAAATGGACATGGCCAGCCCCAACCTGCCGTGCTGGCTGTTCTCCTCCCCCTGCTCGGTCAGCAGGCTGGCGATGATGGTACTAGAGGATTGCGCGAATACCGCGCCGATGACAAAAGCCATGACAGGACTCCAGCCCGCCAGCCAGAGCAAAATCGCAACGACGATGGTGGTCAGGATGACCTGCGCCGTTCCAAGTCCCAGAACCTGATGACGCAAGGCGTGCAACTGCGGCAAGGAGTAATTCAGACCGATGGCAAACAGCAGGAACACCACACCGAACTCGGCCAGCGCATTGAAATCCGGCAGGTTGATATTGCCCCCAAAGGCATGGGGGCCAAGAACGATGCCCACCAGCAGATAGCCGAGGCTGGTCGGGATATGCAGGCGCTGAAAAGCAACGATGACCGCCACCGTCGTTCCCAGCAACATCAGGATATGTGCAAGTTGCTCAAGCATTGGTCCAAAGATTCCGAAACGATATTCACATCATTCGGACATCAGCTTGGCTGAATGATTGCGAGCCCACCCATATATGGTTGCAAGGCTGCCGGAATCTTCACGCTGCCATCCGCCTGCTGATGGTTCTCCAGTATCGCCACCAGCGTGCGGCCGACGGCGAGGCCGGACCCGTTAAGCGTGTGTAGCAGCTCCGTCTTGCCGTTCTCGTTGCGGAAGCGGGCCTGTAAACGGCGCGCCTGGAAAGCCTCGCAGTTGGATACCGAGGATATCTCGCGATAGGTGTTCTGTGCCGGCAGCCAGACTTCGAGGTCGTAGGTCTTGGCAGCGCCGAAACCCATGTCACCGGTACAGAGCGCAACGACGCGGTACGGCAGTTCCAGCGCCTGCAGGATGTGCTCGGCATGGCCGACCATATCTTCCAGCGCCTCATAGCTTGTCTCCGGATGCACGATCTGCACCATCTCGACCTTGTCGAACTGGTGCTGGCGAATCATGCCCTTGGTATCCTTGCCGTAGGAGCCGGCCTCGGAGCGGAAGCACGGCGTATGCGCGGTCAGCTTGATCGGCAGCGACTCCAGCGGCACGATCTCGTCGCGCACGGTGTTGGTCAGCGTGACTTCCGAAGTCGGAATCAGATACAGCTTGCTGTCATTGTGCGGCAGCGAGAACAGGTCTTCCTCGAACTTCGGTAACTGACCGGTACCAAGCAGGGTCTCGGCGTTGACCAGATAAGGCGTATAGCACTCCGTATAACCATGCTTCTCGGTCTGCGTATCCAGCATGAACTGCGCCAGCGCGCGATGCAGGCGAGCGACCTGCCCCTTCATCAAGGTGAAACGTGCACCGGAAAGCTTGGCACCGGTATCGAAATCCAGCCCGAGTGGCGCGCCGACGTCGGTATGGTCCTTGATCTCAAAGTCGAAAGTACGCGGCGTACCGACACGGCGCACCTCGAGATTGTCTTCTTCCGACTTGCCGACAGGCACACTGTCATGCGGGAGATTGGGTACATTCAAGAGCAGTTGCTGCAGTTCGGCCTGAATCTCTGCCAGCCGAGTCTCATCGGCCTTCAACTGTTCACCGATACCGGCCACTTCGGCCATGATGGCCGCCACATCTTCGCCTTTCGATTTGGCGATGCCGATCTGCTTGGAAGTGGTGTTGCGTTTGGCCTGCAGCTCTTGCGTGCGGGTCTGTACCACCTTGCGCTCGTTCTCGAGACGCGCGAACGATGCGCTATCGAACTCGAAACCGCGTTTCTTCAAGGTTGCGACGACGCCGTCGAGATCGTTACGTAATGCTTGTATATCTAACATGAAAGTCCTTATTACCGTTTTAGCCACAAATTCTTGTTAGCCACAGAGGACACAGAGTTCACAGAGAAAACCTTCCAAAACACAGACGTCCATGATTCAAGGTTTTGTTTTTGAATTTCTCTGAGTGCTCTGTGAGCTCTGTGGCTGAATATTTTTTGCTATTTGTTCTTTTTACCCGCCTGCCGATCCAGCTCGCGCAGGTGCTTCAGCTTTTCGCCAATTTTACCCTCCAAACCGCGGGGCGTGGGTTCGTAAAAGCTGACGGCCGGCATCCCGTCCGGCAAATAGCTCTCGCCGGCGGCGTAGGCTTCCGGCTCGTTGTGCGCGTAACGGTACTCCTTGCCGTAATCCAGCGCTTTCATCAGCTTGGTCGGCGCGTTGCGCAAATGTAGCGGCACCGGCCGCGATTTGTCCGATGCGACAAAGGCTTTGGCCTGATTGTAGGCCATGTAGGCCGCATTGCTCTTGGGCGCCACTGCAAGATAGATGACGGCATTGGACAGTGCCAGTTCGCCTTCTGGCGAGCCGAGGCGTTCATAGATCTGGCAGGCTTCCAGCGCCAGGGTCTGGGCGCGCGGATCGGCGATGCCGATATCCTCGACCGCCATGCGGATGATACGGCGGCCGAGATAGAGCGGGTCAGCTCCGCCGTCGAGCATGCGCAGGAACCAGTAGAGCGCCGCGTCCGGATTGGAACCGCGCACCGATTTGTGCAGCGCGGAGATCTGGTCGTAGAAGGCCTCGCCGCCCTTGTCGAAACGGCGTAGCTTGCTGGCCATGGTCGATTGCAGGAAAGCTTCGTCGATCTCGCTGACGCCGGCCGTCATGGCCGCGTTGAACAGCCCTTCGAGGAAATTCAGCAGGCGACGGGCATCACCGTCGGCATAGGCCAGCACCTGCTCGCGCACCTCTGCCGTCATCGACGGCGCCTGCATCACCTGCTGCGCGCGTTGCAGCAACTGCCCCAGTTCGTCCTCGGACAAGGCGTTGAGCACGAACACCTGCGCCCGGCTCAGGAGCGCGCTATTGACCTCGAACGACGGATTCTCGGTCGTCGCGCCGATGAAGGTGATGAGGCCGCTTTCGACGAACGGCAGGAAAGCGTCCTGCTGACCCTTGTTGAAACGGTGCACCTCGTCGACAAAGAGGATGGTCTTGCGACCCGACTGCTGTAGCGTGTGCTCGGCTCGCTCGACGGCCTCACGGATGTCCTTGATGCCGGACAGCACGGCCGAGATCGGGATGAACTCGGCATCGGCGGTGTTGGCGATGAGCCGCGCCAGCGTGGTCTTGCCGACACCCGGCGGCCCCCACAGGATCATGGACGGCAGCTTGCCGGAACTGAAGGCGAGCCGCAGGGGCTTGCCCTCACCCAGCAGGTGCGATTGACCCACCACCTCATCCAGCGATTTGGGGCGCAGTCGCTCGGCCAGCGGTGCTTGCGGGCTCACAGGTTCGAACAGGTCACTCAATGGATACTCTTTCGCAATTCGGGGTCATCGATCTCCGGCACATCGAAGGATGCCGGCGGCAAACCGGCCTGATGGCGTTCCCAGATCATGCGGTAGGCACGCTCGATATGCTTCACGGTCAGCTTGGTGTTGTACATGGGTGCAGTATACCGTTTGGCCCGCAATTTCTCGCGCATGGCGGCATATTCGGCCGGATGCGTGGCATAGAAGGCCGCCAGCCGTTCATACTCGTCAAAATCGCGCGTGACCAGTTCCGGCATTTCCAGCGCATGGAGGATGATGGCTGAACCTCGCGCCGAAGCGACCTCGCCATGGATGGTCAGCAACGGCAAACCTTGCCACAAGGCTTCGGCCGCCGTGGTGTGGGCATTGTGCCAATAGGTGTCGAGAAACAGGTCGGCCAGCTGATAGCGGGGCAAATGCTGTTCCAGCGGCAGGCGGCCGGTGAACACCAGCCGCGACCGGTCGATGCCGTGCGCCTCGGCTTCGCGTTTTAGATTGTCCTCTACATCCAGCCCCCGACCCAGCAGCCACAGCACACTGTCCGGCACCGCCCGCAGTATGTTCATCCAGTGCCCGAATATCCGCGGCTCGATTTTGTAGCTGTTGTTCAGGCAGCAGAATACAAAGCCGTTTTCCGGCAGGCCGAAATCCGGGCGGGCAATTGTTGCCGGCGCGTTCGCCGTTTCGTTGTCATAGGGATAAAGCGAGTGCGGCAGGCGTATCACCTGCTCGTGCCACTCCTGCTGCTGGCCGTCCGCGCAGATCGTGCGGTCGATCAGTGCGTAATCGATGAAGTCGGCACCCATGGTGCAGGGGAAACCGAGGTAGAGCACCTGTACCGGCGCCGGGCGCATGGCCATGACTTCCGTGCGGCAGAAGGTCGTGTAACCGGCGAGGTCGACGAGGATATCCACTTCATCATCATGTATCGCTTGCGCCATGGCCCAGGCATCGAGTTTCGACACATCGCGGAACACATCACAATCGGCCTCGATCTGTCGTCGATAGCGGTCGTCGCCACTGAACAGTGAATAAGCATAGACCTCGAATGCGGCCCGGTCGTGCAGGCCGAACACCTGCCGCGCCAGGATGGACACGGCGTGTTCGCGCAGATCCGGCGACAGGTAGCCGATGCGTATCTTTTCCCGCTGACGCGGCGCATGGATGAACGGCTGCGGCTGCTGCGCCCATGCCGTCTCCATCACGGTCTCTGCGACATGCCGCATCAAGGCAAGCCGCTGCCCGGCATCGATCTCCAGCGACAGCACCCGGAAGCCGTTCTCCATGCCTGCCAGCGCGATATTGCGGTGCAAGTCGCCGGCCACATCCTGTCGCAGCTTTTGCAGGTAGCCCCGCCGGTATTGCCAGAAGCAGGCCTGCTGCTCGACATAGCGCGCCTCGTATTCAAGCACGTGGCCATCCATGTAGACGCTGGTCGAAGCAGGCAAGCTACGCGTCCACGGTAGCAGATCCCGTACCACGTCCGGGTTGGCAATGCGCGCGCGGGACAGAGTCGCCAACGCTTCCTGCGTACGCGACAAACCACTGAGGGCGATGGCTTGCTTGATCTGCAGATGTGCGTGGTTCGGCTGCTGCGTCAAGCCCTGTTCGCACAGGTCCAGCGCTTCCTGGTAACGGAAGTTGGCGATCAGTGTATCGGCGAGGTTATAGAGCGTACCGCCCAACCCGGGTAAACGCGCATGGGCCAGTTGATTCTGCACAAGGGCCTCGCGCTTGCGGCCCAACTTGTGTAACAAGGCGCCGAGATTCAGGTTGGCGACCCGGTTGTCCGGCGCCACCGTCAATACCCGTTGATAAAGCGGCAGGGCTTCCAGCGGCCGTCCAGCGCGTTCCAGGGCTATGGCCAGATTGGCAAGCGCCTGTACGTCATTCGGCACCAGTTCAACCGCGCGCTGCATCAGGCGTAAGGCACCGGCATAATCCTTGTTGGCTTCGCAGGTAGAGGCGCAGGCCTGGAGGAATTCCGGATTGTCCGGCTCCATCTCCAGCGCCGCGTCGAACGCCACCCGGGCGGCCTGCGGTTTGTTCAGCATGCGCGCCGCCGTACCCAGATAGAACAGCAGTCTGGCGTCGGGCGATTGACGGCTGCCCAGTTCGAACAGACATTGCCGCTCCGCCTCTTGATGGCGGCCGGATTGCAGATTCAGCAGGATTTTGCGATAGACTTCTTGCAAGTCGGACGTTCCGGCAACAGTTCAAAAACCATATTATGGCCGCTACTCACATCATTGCACCATTCCTGCATGCCAATGGCGGTGACTGGCAGGCCATCGACCTTTATCTGAGCCTGCGGGAAAGCGTTGAAACCTTACACTTGTGGGCAGCGCAGCCACCGCATCCGGCGTTGCAGCACTACCCCATCCAGGAAATTCGGCCCTATCAGCAGCAGGTTCCACTCGACGGTACGCTCTATATCGTCGGCGCGGCGACACCCGTCGGTCACTGGTACGCCAAGGGGAAATTCGATCGCGTGGTGTTGATGCACAACCTGTTCGGCCAGGAGGTTTTTTATCGCTGCATGCACCGCCTGAGCACCATGCAGCCGCGGCAGATCGAAATCTGCTATGCCTCCCGCATGGTCAAGGACAGCATCGGCCTGCCGGGCGAAGTTCGCCACCCGCTGCCGCATCCCGGGAGATTCAGCCCCCACACAGCCCCAGCCACAAAAAACCGCAGACCATTCACCGTCGGCCGCATCAGCCGCGACGTCAAAACCGAACACCACCCACGGGATATCCCACTTTATCGGGAACTGGCAGACCGCGGCATACACATCCGCAT
>QXGG01261076.1_pt1 | contig 21530 bp, 19 predicted proteins | sample 1982491 | NCBI WGS metagenome assembly QXGG01 (sample SAMN09924614, study PRJNA488089) | Wastewater metagenome, whole genome shotgun sequencing project. | isolation source: South African research farm wastewater | place: South Africa: Irene, Agricultural Research Council, Animal Production... | reverse complement strand
TGACGGGTTCAAGTAACTCGTCATTGCGAGGGCCGAAGGCCCGTGGCAATCCACCCCTTCACCTCTTCGTAATCCCTTGTCCTTTTGAAATCCGGCAGGCTACGCAGAATTCGCCTTCCATACGCAGTCTCTGCAAGCCGCCGATCGCCAATCACCACCACACCGCGATCAGTCTCACTGCGAATCAAGCGCCCTACCCCCTGCTTTAACAACAAGGCCGCCTCGGGCACTTGAATCGTCATAAACGGGTCGCGCCCTTGGCGCTCGAGCCAACGCGCACGCGCGGCCAACACAGGGTCATCGGGCGGGGCAAAGGGCAGCTTGTCAATCACCACCATTGAAAGCGCAATACCCGGCACATCCACGCCTTCCCAAAAACTGTGGCTGCCCGCCAGCACCGCGCGGCCATGGCTTCGAAACTGCTCAATTAATGCGCCACGCGGCGCATCGCCTTGAACCAGAATTAACCGATCGGGGTGGCGTATCGCCCAACGCATCAGCCAGTCTTTGGCCAGGCCCACCGCACGGTGAGACGTGCACAGCAAAAATACGCCGCCTGCGCATTCATCAATCAGCTCGCTCACCTCGGGCTGCTCTAACAACTGCGCCATGAGTTGGGGCGATTTTGGGTCTGGCGCATTCTCGGGTACATACAGCAACCCCTGCTCTTGAAACTGAAAAGGGCTCTCGGCAATTAAGGTCTGCGCGCTCTCTAAGCCCAAGCGATCATTAAAGTGCGCAAACGATCCGCTCACTGCCAGCGTGGCCGATACAAAGCTCCAGCTGCGGGCATGCTTGGCCATTTCTTGCGAAAACTTTTCGCGAATGTCATAGGGCGTGACATGCAGGGTCAACGCATATTTGCTGGCCTCTATCCAGCGCACCACCAAGGCATCTTCTTGTTGATTGCAAAAATGCTCAAACCGTTTGCTTAGATCCTTGCAACGCACCCCGAGCTGCTCAAGTTCAACATGTCGCTCGGCATTAATTTCCAGCACATCATTCATCGCCGTTAAGGCGCTTGTTAACGCTTGCAGCTGCTGCGTCCACAGTGCGTTTTGCTCGGCACTTAACTGATCCCAGGAAATTCTTTGGCCTGCGCCACCGCCCAACAACAGCCGAAGTTCTGAAGTGGCCTTGTCAATGGCCCCGCACAAATCAGGCCACGAGGCCGCATCGCGCGCATGCGAAAGCCCAGCCGCCAAGGTGTCTCGCGTAAACACATTGATGGTCTGCGTAGAAAGACTGTGCCCAAAAAACTGCACAGCAATTTCGGGCAGGGCATGGGCCTCATCAATCACCACATGGGCTACCGTGGGCAGCAACTCGCCAAAGCCTTCCTCGCGCAGGGCCATATCGGCGCACAGCAAATGGTGGTTCACCACGACTAAATCGGCCTCGGCGGCTTTTTTGCGCGCGCTCATCACAAAGCAATCGGCAAGCTGCGGGCAGTTTTGCCCCAGGCAATTTTCTCGCGTAGAAGTGGCCTGCGCCCAAACACTGGCACCTTCGGGAACACTGGTGCACTCGGCAATATCACCGCTTTGGGTGAGCTTTGAAAACTGCACAATCTCGCGAAACGCTACAGCGTCTTCACGGCGCGTGAAACGGCCTTCTGTTTGGTGCTGCTCCATGCGGTGAATGCACAGGTAATTGCTGCGCCCTTTTAACACCGCCGCTTGAATCGAGGCACCAAAGGCCACCTTGACCCGGGGCAAATCTTTTTCGATTAATTGATCTTGCAAATGCCGAGTAGCCGTTGAAATCAACACCTTTTCGCCGCTATGCAGTAACGGCACCACATACGCAAAGGTCTTGCCTACGCCGGTGCCCGCTTCGGCCACCAGCACGCCGCGCGTTTGCAAGTTATCGTGAATCGCCTGGGCTAAGGCAATTTGCCCAGGCCGAACCCGATAAGCGGGGGCCGCCTTGGCCAAGGGGCCATGCGCATCAAACCACGACTCAGGCAGGGACATCCGGCGAGAGCTGAATCTGCAGCTGGGTGATTTGGTCTTTGAGTTGAAGTTTGCGTTTTTTTAGCCGGCGAATCTGCAGCTCATCGCGCGCAGCCGATGGGTTTTGCAACTGGTCGATCAAATGATCAAGCTCACGATGCTCGGCCTCAAGCTCAAGCAATCGTCGCTGCAAGGTGCGAACATCGGAAAGCTGCTGCATTAACTTTTGTTCGCCTTGCGCTCACGGTTGCGGGCCCGCAGTTCGGCATCGATATCGCGCAGGGCCTGCAGCTCAGTCTCGCGCCGCATGTCAAAACCGCGCATCTCGCGCAAATGATCCGTGGTGACCTGATCCAAACAGCGCGAGGAAAAAAACCGTTTTAAGCAGGCTTCTTCGCGCGCAGCCAGCTCGCGCTGAAACACAAGCCGCTCTTGCTCAATCACTTTTAGGGCCTGTTCGTGGGGAATTTTTTTCGCTTTAAGCTCGGCATCGGGGTCGCTGGCCTGGGCCAAGGCCACGCCACAGGCCAATGTACAAACCAGGCCCAAGGAAAGTGAGAAAATTATAGGTTTCGCCATTGTCGGATTATCCCTTGCCCCAGCAAAAACAGCCATCGTTTGAACTGCTGACCCGCCTAAGCCAGGCCCTAGAGCCCCTGCTGCGCCAAGCGGGCGAGAAGATCTTGGCGGTTTACCGCGAGCCTGTGCATGCCGTGCAGACCAAGCACGACCTATCCCCCGTGACCGAGGCCGATCTGGCCAGCCACCATTTGATCACCGCCCACCTGGCCATGCTCACGCCCGACTGGCCCGTGATTTCTGAAGAAGATAGCGAGCACCACACCGCGAGCGGCAAGATCGCTGGCCACAGCGTGTATTGGCTGCTCGACCCGCTCGATGGCACCAAAGAATTCATTGCCCGCACGGGCGAGTTCAGCATTAACCTGGGGCTCGTGGTCAATGGCCACGCTTTTTTCGGGCTGCTGTATTGGCCCACACACGATCTGCTGTACCAAGGTGGCACCCTAATTCCACCCCAAAAGAAACCGGGCCATGCCCCATGGCAATCGATTGCTGCGCGCGCCCGCCCAACAGATGGCGGTGTTTTGATTTCAAGCCGGCGAAGCGGCGCCACGCCAGAAAACGAATCATTTGCCAAGCGCGAGCACCTGGGCTCTGCCCTGAAATTTGGCTGGCTTGCTGAAGGCAAGGCCGATTTTTATCTGCGCAAAGGCAACACCATGGAATGGGATACCTGCGCGGGCCAAGCGATTTTGGAAGCAGCCGGCGGCAGTGTGAAGGACTTGCAAGGCCAAACCCTGCGCTATGGAAAGCCGGGATTTTTAAATCCCGGCTTTATTGCCCGAGGCCTTTGATTTTCTTCAAGGCCTACGCTTCTTTCACCTGACTTGGGCCCTCTTTACTGCTAGAGTTTTTCGCATCTGCAGGTAGAGGAGACCATTTTGCAGAACACCACACTCTTTAATCCGGCCTATTTTCACAAGGTCGTGGATTGCCAGTGGGCTTGCCCAGCCCATACCCCCGTTCCCGAATACATTCGCCTGATCAGCCAAGGCCGCTACACCGACGCCTATGGCATTAATTGGGTCTCAAATGTCTTTCCGGGTGTCTTAGGCCGAACCTGCGATCGGCCCTGCGAGCCGGCCTGCCGGCGATCTCGGGTCGAAGAAAACAACGGCGAAAAACCCGAGCCCGTTGCAATCTGTCGACTCAAGCGCGTGGCCGCCGATTACAAACAGGATTTCAAGGCCCGCATTCCCAAGCCCTTGCCCAAAAACGGCAAGCGGGTGGCCTGTGTGGGCGCTGGCCCCGCATCGCTGACCGTTGCGCGTGATCTGTCGCTGCAAGGCTACGAGGTCACGGTGTTTGATGGCGAAAAGAAAGCCGGTGGTTTTGTGCGCACCCAAATTCCCAAGTTTCGATTGCCTGAAACGGTCATTGATGAAGAGGTGGGCTACATATTGGATCTGGGCGTGAACTTTAAAAGTGGTCAGCGCATTGACTCCATGAGGGCCTTGCTCGCTGAGAACTTTGATGCAGTGTTTGTGGGCTGTGGTGCGCCACGCGGACGCGACCTGAATATTCCCGGAAGGAAAGAAGCTGCCGCCAATATTCACATTGGCATTGATTGGCTGGCCTCGGTGTCATTTGGCCACATTACCTCGGTGGGCAAGCGTGTGATTGTTTTGGGTGGCGGCAACACTGCCATGGATTGTTGCCGCTCGGCCAAACGCCTGGGCGGCAAAGATGTGAAAGTGGTGGTGCGCAGCGGCTTTGATGAAATGAAAGCCTCGCCCTGGGAAAAAGAAGATGCCGTGCACGAGGGCATTCCCATTATTAACATGCACTCCCCCAAAAGCTTTGTGCATGAAAACGGCAAGCTCACCGGCATGACGTTTGAAATTGTGCGCGCCGAATACGATGCAAAAGGAAGGCGAAACCTAGTGCCCACGGGCGAGCCCGATGTATTCATGGAATGCGACACCGTATTGGTTGCCGTGGGCCAGGAAAACGCCTTTCCGTGGATTGAACGCGACTGCGGCATTGCGTTTGATGACTGGGGCTTGCCCGTGTTGGGCAAAGACAGTTTCCAATCGACCCTGCCCCGCGTGTTCTTTGGGGGCGATGCCGCCTTTGGCCCCAAAAACATTATTACCGCCGTGGCCCATGGCCACGAGGCAGCGGTTTCCATTGACCGTTTCTTGCACAAAGAAAATGTGAATCATCGGCCCGAGCCCACCGTGCACATGATCGCCCAAAAAATGGGCATTCATGAGTGGAGCTATAACAACGATGTCTCGACCGATGCCCGCTTTAAAGTGCCCTGGGCCAAGGCCGAAGAGGCGCTGGCCAATATCAAGGTGGAAGTGGAGCTGGGCTTTGATGAGCTCACCGCGTTTAAAGAAGCCAGCCGCTGCTTGAATTGCGATGTACAGACTTTGTTTAACCGCGACACTTGCATTGAGTGCGATGGCTGTGTCGATATCTGCCCCATGGATTGCATTACCTTCACCTCGCCGGGGCCAACGGGCGAGCCGGTAGAAGCCGAGATTCGCACACGGCTCAAAGCCCCGGCCTTAAATACGGCTCAGGGTCTTTATGTCTCGCCGGTATTGAAGACCGGCCGGGTCATGGTGAAAGACGAAGATGTGTGCCTGCATTGCGGCCTGTGTGCCGAGCGTTGCCCCACGGGCGCGTGGGATATGCAAAAGTTTTTGTTGCACACGGCACAAGCTGGGCCCACGGCCCGTGATCGACAACACGAATTGGCAGCCGTTGCCGAGGAGGCCCTATGAAGCCAATTCAAGCCATTAACGACTTCGTGATCAAGTTTGCCAATGTCAATGGCTCAGGCTCGGCTTCGGCCAATGAGCTCTTTGTCAAAGCCATTATTCGCATGGGCGTTCCCGTGAGCCCACGCAATATCTTCCCCAGCAATATTCAGGGCCTGCCCACGTGGTACGAAGCCCGGGTGTGCGAAAAGGGCTATCACGGCCGGCGTGGCGGCGTGGACATGATGGTGGCCATGAATCCCCAGACTTGGGACACCGATATTGCCGAGATCGACCCAGGTGGCTATTTGCTCTATGACAGCACGCGGCCCGTGCCGGCAGAAAAACTGCGCAGCGATATTCAAGTCATTGGCGTGCCCTTTACCGACATTACCAATACCGCCTACACCGACCCGCGGCAGCGACAGCTGTTTAAGAACATTATTTATGTGGGTGTGCTGTCGGTGTTATTGGAAATTGATGTTGAAGTTTTTGAAAAACTTTTTGCCGAACAATACAAAGGCAAAGAGCGGCTTTTAGATTCCAATGTGCGCGCGCTCAACCTGGGCCGCCAATTCGCCAAAGACCATTTGCAATACCCCTTGGGCATTCGGGTGCAGCGTGCCGACAATGTGGGCGACCAAATCTTTACCGATGGCAATAGCGCAGCTGCCTTGGGCTGCGTGTATGGCGGGGCCACCGTTTCGGCCTGGTACCCCATTACGCCTTCTTCTTCGGTGCCGGAAGCCTTTCAAAAATATTGCGAGAAATATCGGGTCGATCCTGTTACAGGCCAACACAAGTTCGCCATTGTGCAGGCCGAAGATGAATTGGCCTCGATTGGCATGGTGGTGGGTGCAGGCTGGAATGGCGCGCGGGCGTTTACCGCCACGTCAGGCCCGGGCATTTCGCTCATGACGGAATTTATTGGCCTGGCCTACTTTGCCGAAATTCCGGTCACGATCATCAACATTCAACGCGGTGGGCCTTCCACCGGCATGCCCACGCGCACCCAGCAATCGGATATTTTGGCCTGCGCCTACGCCTCGCATGGCGATACCAAACATGTGCTGCTCTTGCCGCAAGACCCCCATGAATGTTTTGAGCACGCCGCTGCCGCGCTGGATCTGGCCGATCGTTTGCAAACACCGATCTTTGTCATGAGTGATCTTGACATTGGCATGAACCAGCGCCTGTGCAAGCCTTTTGTGTGGGATGAAAACCGCCGCTACGATCGTGGCAAGGTCATGACCGCGCAAGAGCTTGAAGCCGGCAAAGACTTTGGCCGCTACAAAGATGTCGATGGCGATGGCATTCCCTGGCGCACCCTTCCGGGCACCCACCCCACCAAGGGCAGCTTCTTTACCCGTGGCACCACCCGCGACCCGTATGCACGGTATTCCGAGCGTGGGCCCGATTACATCTACAACATGGAGCGGCTGCTGCGAAAGTTTCACACCGCAGCCCAGTTGGTGCCCCAGCCCATTGAACGCAAGGCGGCCAAGCCCACTAAATATGGCGTGATCTATTACGGCTCCACTACACCGGCCATGCGCGAAGCCTTGGATGTGCTTGAAGCCAAAGGCGTGCATGTGAATGCGCTCAGGCTGCGTGCCTTCCCCTTTCCTGATTCGGTGCGCGAATTTATTAATCGCCACGACAAGGTGTTTGTGGTGGAACAAAACCGCGACGCTCAAATGCGTTCGCTGCTCATGAACGAACTGGGGCTAGACTCTGCGCAGCTCGTGCGCATTTTGCATTACGACGGAACGCCCATTACCGCGCGCTTTATTGGCGAAGCAATTCACCGCGAAATGGCTCAGCTCAAGGAGGCCGCATGACCTATATCGCCAAACCCCGGCTGCACCACCCGACCTTGCAAACCAATAAGGTGGGCTATACGCGACGCGACTATGAAGGCCGAATCTCGACTCTGTGTGCGGGTTGCGGCCACGACTCGATTTCAGCAGCCATTATTCAAGCGGCGTGGGAACTGGATATCGAGCCCCACCGTGTCGCGAAACTCTCGGGCATTGGCTGCAGCTCGAAGACGCCGGATTATTTTCTGGGTGCGTCTCACGGCTTTAACACTGTGCATGGCCGCATGCCCTCGGTGCTCACGGGTGCCAACCTGGCCAATCGCGACCTGATTTATTTGGGCGTATCGGGCGATGGCGACTCGGCTTCGATTGGCCTGGGGCAGTTTGCCAATGCCATGCGCCGTGGGGTGTGCATGGCCTATATCGTTGAAAACAATGGCGTGTATGGCCTAACCAAAGGGCAGTTTTCGGCCACGGCCGATCGCGGCTCGAAAAGCAAAAAAGGTGCGATCAATATTGAAAACCCGGTGGATCTGGTGGGCTTGGCCTTGCAGTTGGGCGCCACCTATGTGGCCCGAAGTTTTTCAGGCGATAAGGCCCAGCTCGTGCCCTTGATCAAAGGCGCCATTACCCATGGCGGAGCTGCGTTTATTGATGTGATTAGCCCCTGCGTGACCTTTAACAATCATGGCGGCAGCACCAAGAGCTATGACTATGTTCGCCAACACAATGAGTCGGTAAGCCGGCTTGATTTCATTTCCCCAGGAAAAGAAATCACGGCCGATTACGCGCCGGGCGAGAGCATTCAGGTCACCCAGCACGATGGCTCGGTGTTGAAACTCAAAAAGCTGCACGCCGATTACGACCCGACCGATCGCTATGCGGCCATCGGCTATATGCAAAAACACGCCGCGCTCGGCGAGATTGTCACGGGGCTGTTATACCTTGACCCCTTGGCCAGCGATTTGCACACTGCCTTGAATACCGTGTCAACACCGCTTAATGCCCTTGGCGAAGCCCAACTGTGCCCCGGCGCATCGGTCTTGGAAAAAATTAACAGCGCCCTGCGCTAAAGGAAATCATCATGTCAGAACGCACCGTATTTCAGTCCATGGCGCAGCGCCATGTCTTAAGTGTGGCCTCCAAGGCCACGATCTACGATGCAGCCTGTGTCATGACCCGCGCCAATGTGGGCGGTATTTTGGTCATTGATAACGACAAGCTCTTGGGGATCATTACCGAACGCGACTTAATGACCAAGGTGCTCGCCAAGGCCATGGATCCTGCGGTGACCACGGTCGCAGAGGTCATGACGCCCAACCCCACCACTGTGGCGCCTAACCTAAAAGTGACCGATGCGGTGGTAATGATGATCGAACGCGGCTTTCGTCACCTGCCCGTGATTAACGACGCCGGAAAAATTCTGGGGGTGTTTTCTGCCCGCGATGCCCTGCCCCGCGAGATTAACACCGCCGTGGAGATCACCGAGTTTCACGAGCAGGTTAACGACGCGCTTGGCTAAGATACTCTTCAGATTGCATTTCGGTGAGCCGGCTCACCGTGCGGTGAAACTCATTGGCTAACACCCCTTCGGTGTAAAGCTCAATTGCGGGGCACTCCGCTAAGATCACGAGCTTCACCTTGTGATCGTAAAGCACATCCACAAGCCAGGTGAACCGGCGAGCCTCGGAAGACATGCCCGCCGACATGCAGGGCACACCCGATAAAAATACCGTGTCGAATTGGGCCGCTAGCTCCAAATAATCGTTTTGCGACCGTGGTCCGCCACACAGGGTTTGAAAGTCAAACCAGATCACACGGCCAGCACGTTTTTGCGCATTGATTCGGCGGGCTTCGATCTCGAGCACGGGCGAGGTGTCAGGCACCGTGTCAGGCACGGTGCCTGACACCTTGGCGGACACCTTGGCGAAGTTATCGAACATGGCCTGCATGGCTTGTTCATTGCGATCCGAAAACGGAAACAGATAGGCCTGAATTTCCCCGCGTGCAAGCTGGCGGTAATCTTTTCCGCCATCGACCTGAACAATGTCGAGCTTTTCTTTTAACAACTCAATGGCTGGCAGCATGCGATCACGATGCAGGCCATTGGGGTAAAGATCATCGGGGTGATAGTTCGAGGTCATGATGAAGCCCACCCGGCTTGCGAACAACGCCCGCAGCAGGCGCTCCAGAATCATGGCATCGGCAATATCCGAGACGTGAAACTCATCGAAGCAGATCAGCCGGTAACGCCTTGCCACCCGCAGGGCCACTTCATCGAGCGGGTTCTCGGTGCCCCGCAAATCATGCATTTCCTTGTGTGTGGCCCGCATGAACTCATGAAAATGCAGTCGCACCTTACGCTCAAGGGGCACATGCTTAAAAAATAAATCCATCAGCAGGCTCTTGCCACGGCCCACCCCGCCCCACAGGTAAAGGCCCCGGGGCAAGGGGGGCTTGACGATCATTTTCTTTAGCGTGCCGCCGCGCTTGGCTTTATAGTCGGCCCACTCTTCAGAACACTGCTCAAGACGCTCGGCAGCGCGCAGCTGCGCCGGGTCTGCCGAAAAGCCCTGCTCGGCAAGCAGGGCTTTGAACGATTCAACAATCATTGAAGCGCGATAACTTACATATTGAGCGCGCGTTTATAAATCGCCAGCGACGCCTCGCGCACCGCTTCGGACATGGAGGGGTGCGGATGGCAAATGCGGCCAATGTCTTCTGCCGAGGCTTTAAATTCCATGGCCACGGCTGCTTCGGCAATCAAATCAGAAGCGCCCTGCGCAATGATGTGAACCCCTAAAATCTGCTCGGTCTCCTCATCGGCCAATACCTTGACAAAGCCATCGGGCGAATCCATGCCCAAGGCCCGGCCGTTGGCCGCGAACGGAAACTGCCCGCTTTTATATTTGCGGCCTTCGGCCACCAATTGCTGCTCGGTGCGGCCCACCCAGGCAATCTCAGGCGAGGTGTAAATCACCCACGGAATGCAGTCGTAATCAATATGCGCCGCTTGGCCTGCAATGCGCTCGGCCACCATCACGCCCTCGTCTTCACCTTTGTGGGCCAGCATGGGGCCGCGCACCACATCGCCCACCGCCCAAATGCCCGGCGCTCCGGTAAAGCAGTAATCATCCACAGGAACAAAGCCACGCTCATCGGTGCCCAGGCCCACCGATTCCAAATTCAGGTTGGCGGTGTTGGGCGTGCGGCCAATCGACACAATCAAGCGATCGCACTCCAGGGTGTGGGCTTTGCCATCGCTGTCTTGATAGGCCACCTTGGTGCCTTTGGCTGTTGCCTTGATTTCGCCAATTTTTACGCCCAAATTAATTTTCAAGCCCTGAGCCGTAAACAACTTAAAAGCTTCTTTTGAAACGGAGTCGTCACAGGCACCCAAAAATGTGGGCAAGGCTTCCAGTACGGTGACATCGGCCCCCAAGCGGCGCCACACCGAGCCCAGCTCTAGGCCAATGACGCCGGCGCCAATGACACCAAGCTTTGCGGGCACCGTGTCAAACGCCAGTGCGCCTTCGTTATCGCAAACAATTTTGTTATCGACCTTAACGCCCGGCAAATGGCGAGCGTTTGAGCCTGTCGCAATGATTACATTTTTGGCCACGACGGTTTCAGGCTCATCGCCTTTCACTTCAACCAAAATGCCCACATCGTTTCGGCCTGCAAATTGGCCATGACCCTTAAGCCAGGTGATCTTGTTTTTGCGAAACAAAAACTCAATGCCCTTGCTCATTTTGGAAACAATGCCATCTTTGCGCTTGAGCATTTTCGCAATGTCAATGCTTACGCCCTTGACATGAATGCCATGGGTTCCCAGGTGGTGACTGGCTTTTTCAAACTCTTCGCTCGAGGCCAACAAAGCTTTGGAGGGAATGCAGCCCACATTCAGGCAAGTGCCCCCTAAGGCCAGCTCGCCAGCCGGGTTGCGCCATTTTTCAACGCAAGCGGTTTTCATGCCCAGTTGTGCTGCGCGAACGGCAGCAATATATCCGGCAGGGCCAGAACCAATGACAACGACATCGTACTGTTGCATATCAAACCCCAATCAAACTTCAAGCAAGAGACGTGCTGGATCTTCCAGCGCTTCTTTCATGGTGACCAATCCCAGCACCGCTTCACGGCCATCGATAATGCGGTGGTCATAAGACATGGCCAAATAGTTCATGGGCCGTATCACCACCTGGCCGTTTTCGGCGACCGGCCGATCCTTGGTGGCATGAATGCCAAGAATTGCCGATTGCGGCGGGTTAATGATCGGCGTTGACAGCATAGAGCCGAAAATACCACCGTTAGAAATTGAGAAGGTGCCGCCCGTGAGCTCTTCAATCGAGATCTTTCCTTCGCGGGCTTTGACACCATATTCAGCAATTTTCTTTTCAATGTCAGCAAAGGTCATTTGATCGGCATTGCGCAAAATAGGCACCACCAAGCCGCGTGGCGAACCCACGGCAATGCCAATATCAAAGTAGCCGTGATACACAATGTCGTTGCCATCGACCGAGGCATTGAGCACAGGAAACTTCTTGAGTGCGGCCACTGCTGCCTTGACAAAAAACGACATAAACCCAAGCTTGACACCATGCTCTTTTTCAAAGCGCTCGCCATATTGCTTGCGCAGCGCCATGAGCGGGGCCATATTCACTTCGTTAAAGGTGGTAAGAATCGCATTGGTGGATTGCGATTGCAGCAAGCGCTCGGCCACACGGGCACGCAGGCGGCTCATGGGCACGCGCTGCTCGGGCCGGCCTTCCAGCTGAGCCTCAGGCCCAAGCTTGATCGCAGGCTGCGGCAAGCCCGCTGAAGGCACCACCGAAGGCAAGGCAGAAGGCGCTACTGCCATTGGCGCTGCACCGGCTGCAGAGGGCCCCGCTTTTTGTGCAGCGATTACATCGGCCTTGGTAATGCGGCCATCTTTGCCACTGCCTTGGGTGAGCACCACACCCGTTTCGGCCATAAGCTTTGCAGCCGAAGGCATGGCAATTGATGCGCCAGGCCTTGCCACCGAAACGGGTGCTGCAGGCAGCGGCGCTGCGGCTGCTGGCACCACCGTGCTGGCCGGCGCCGACGGTTGAGCCGCAGCGGCGCCACCCGCGGCCGCCTTCGCCTCGGTGTCGATCTTGGCGATCAGCTCGGCCGACACCACGGTGCCGCCATCGCCTTTGACAATTTCCGTAATCACGCCAGCCGATGGTGCGGGCACTTCGAGCACCACCTTATCGGTCTCGATTTCGATCAGGATCTCATCGGCTGCCACCGCATCGCCCACTTTTTTCTTCCACTGCAAAAGGGTTGCCTCGGCAACCGACTCTGACAGCTGGGGAACTTTCACTTCAACAATTGCCATGTTTTGTCTCTCGTTTTATTTGGTGTGAACAAATCCCTTGACCTTGCCAAAGGCTGCGTTGAGCAAGTCTTTAAGCTGGGCCACATGTTTTTCCAGATAGCCCACGGCGGGCGATGCCGATGCAGGCCGGCCTGCATAGGCCAGCTTTTGCCCGGGCAGCATGTTTTCTAAAACATTGTGCTGAATCTGGAACCAGTAGCCCTGGTTTTGCGGCTCGTCTTGAACCCAGATCACTTCCTCGGCATTTGGGAATTTCTTCATCTCGGCTGCAAAGGCTTTGTGCGGGAACGGATACAGCTGCTCCACACGAATAATCGCAACCGTGCTGGCCTTGCGTTCCTTGCGGGCATTGACCAGCTCGTAATACACCTTGCCAGAGCAGGCCAGCACACGCGTGACCTTCTTGGCCTCAATCGCTTTGTCAACCTCGCCAATCACGGTTTTAAACGACCCTTTGGTCAGCTCTTCCAGGGGGGAACCGGCGTCCTTGTTTCGCAGCAGCGACTTCGGAGAAAGCACTACCAGGGGCTTTCTGAAGGGGCGAATCATTTGGCGACGCAATACATGGAAAATCTGCGACGCTGTCGTGGGCTGCACCAACTGCATATTGGTATCGGCACACAACTGCAAGAACCGCTCGGGCCGTGCCGATGAATGCTCAGGGCCCTGGCCTTCATAGCCATGGGGCAGCAACATCACCAGGCCGGATTGACGGCCCCACTTCACCTCACCCGAGGAAATAAACTGGTCAATCACCACCTGGGCGCCATTTACAAAGTCGCCAAACTGCCCTTCCCAAATCACTAAAGAATTGGGATCGGCCGTGGAATAGCCATATTCAAAACCCAGCACGGCTTCTTCAGACAGCACCGAGTCGATGACCGTAAACGGCGCCTGACCCGCCGCAACATTTTGTAGGGGGATATAGGTGCCGGCATCCCACTTCTCACGGTTTTGATCATGCAATACGGCATGTCGGTGCGTGAAGGTGCCGCGGCCCGCATCTTGGCCGGTAATGCGCACGGCGTAGCCGCTGGCCACAAGCGATGCATACGCAAGGTGTTCGCCCATTCCCCAGTCAAGGTTCATTTCGCCGCGGCCCATGGCCCGGCGATCGCCGATCACTTTTTCAACTAGCGGGTGAACCTTAAAGCCTTGGGGAATGGTGGTTAAACGCTCGGACAAGCGCTTGATTTCGGTTGCTGGCACCGAGGTATCGGCATCATCCGTCCACTTCTTGCCCAAAAACGGCGCCCAATCCACCGCAAACTTGCTTTTAAAGTTTGAGATCACGGGAGAAGACTGATTGGTGCCCTGCTCCATGTCGGCACGAAACGCCTTGACCATTTCATCGCCTTCGCCAATGCGAATCATGCCAATGGTCTCAAGCCGATCCGCGTAAAGCTTGCGAGTGCCCGGGTGTTGGGCAATCTTTTTGTACATCAAGGGCTGGGTCAGCGATGGCGTGTCTTGCTCGTTATGGCCGAGTTTTCTGAAGCAGACAATATCCACCACCACATCTTTGTTGAACTCCATGCGGTAATCCATGGCGATCTGGGTGACCAACACCACGGCCTCGGGGTCATCGCCATTCACATGCAGCACCGGCGCTTCGATCATTTTCACCACATCGGAGCAGTAGCTCGTTGAGCGCGAATCGCGTGGGTCTGAGGTGGTAAAGCCAATCTGGTTATTAATGACAATGTGCACCGTGCCGCCCGTGCCATAGCCACGGGTCATGGCAAGGTTTAAGGTTTCCATCACCACGCCCTGGCCTGCAAAGGCCGCGTCGCCGTGTACCAACACCGGCACGACCTGGTTGCCTTTTTCATCGCCGCGGCGATCTTGCCGTGCGCGCACCGAGCCTTCCACCACGGGGTTCACAATCTCAAGGTGGGATGGGTTAAATGCAAGCGATAAGTGCACGGGGCCGCCAGCAGTGGACACATCGCTTGAAAAACCCTGGTGATATTTCACATCGCCTGCAGGCAGGTCATCGGCATGATGGCCTTCAAATTCAGAAAAAAGCTCAGATGGCAGCTTGCCCAAGGTGTTGACCAGCACATTCAATCGGCCACGGTGGGCCATGCCAATCACAATTTCTTGCACGCCAAGCTCACCGCCACGCTGAATGATTTCATCCATGGAGGCAATGAACGACTCGCCGCCTTCTAGCGAAAAGCGTTTCTGGCCGACATACTTCGTGTGCAAATAGCGCTCAAGCCCCTCTGCAGCAGTCAGCTTCGCAAGAATGCGTTTGCGTTTTTCAGGGGCAAACTGTGGCGTTGAACGAATCGACTCTAGCCGTTGCTGAAACCAGCGTTTCTCGGCAGGATCCGAGATATACATGTACTCGGCGCCAATGGTGCCGCAGTAGGTGTCGCGCAAGCCTTTAATGATCTCGCGCAAGGTCATTTGCTCTTGGCCGAAATACAAGTTGTCGGCCCGAAAAGTGGTGTCCAGGTCGGCTTCGGTCAAATCGTAAAACGCAGGCTCAAGCTCGGGAATCGATGGCCGCTCTTGACGCTTTAAGGGATCTAAGTCGGCCCAACGGGCACCCAGAAATCGATAGGCCGCAATAATCGATTGCACATGCACTTGTTTGCGGGCAATCGAAAGATCGCGTTCGGCCACCCGAGGCAAAAACGCATTGGCCTTTGCCCGCTGAGCAAACGACTCAACAATTGGCGCGTGGGCGACATCTTTGCTGGCATCAGAGCCATCGGTGGCAGGAAGTATTTGCAGCTGGTCGAAGTAATTTCGCCAGTTATCCGGCACCGAGCCGGGGTTATCGAGATAAGCCTCGTAAAGCTCTTCGACATAGGGCGCATTAGCGCCAAACAAATACGAGTTGAGCTGAAAGCTCTTCATCATAATGCTTCACCCTTCCAGGCCTTCGGCCTTAGAAAAAGGGGGCTTAACGCCCCTCTTGTTATTTTTAACGCTTGCTAATCGGTTTGACTTCCCGTGCGGTTGGGCCAACAAACAACTGTCGCGGACGACCGATCCGGTATTCTGAATCGGTGATCATCTCCTTCCACTGACTGATCCAGCCAATGGTTCTTGCGAGTGCAAAGATACAAGTAAAAGCATCGGTCGGAATGCCCAAGGCCCGCTGCACAATGCCAGAATAAAAGTCGACATTCGGGTAGAGCTTGCGCTGTACGAAGTAATCATCTTCGAGTGCAATTTTCTCAAGTGCCATGGCCAGCTTAAAGATCGGGTCGTTTTCAAGACCCAGCTCGCCCAACACTTCCTTGCAGGTTTCTTGCATGAGCTTGGCGCGGGGGTCAAAGTTTTTATACACCCGGTGGCCAAAGCCCATCAAGCGAACGCCTGAGTTTTTGTCTTTGACCTTTTCCATGAACTCGCCCACTTTGGCCACGCCGCCTTGCGCGTTTAATTCTTCGAGCATGTTCAGGCAAGCTTCGTTGGCGCCCCCGTGTGCAGGGCCCCATAAGCACGCCACCCCGGCGGCGATCGCGGCAAAGGGGCTGGTGCCCGAAGAACCACACAGGCGCACGGTGGAGGTCGATGCGTTTTGCTCGTGATCGGCATGCAAAATAAAGATGCGATCCATGGCGCGCACCAGCACATCGTTAAGCTTATACGGCTCACACGGTGTGGCAAACATCATGCGCATGAAGTTGCCCGTGTAGCTCAGATCATTTTGCGGGTAGATGATTGGCTGGCCTTGGCTGTATTTGTAGGAAAGGGCCACCAATGTGGGCATTTTTGCGATGAGGCGAATCGCAGAGATGTCTTGCTGCTCGGCCGAGTTGATATCCATGCTGTCGGGGTAAAACGCCGACATGGCACCAATCATTCCCGTTAGTACGGCCATGGGGTGGGCATCGCGACGAAAGCCGCGCAAGAAAAACTGCATTTGCTCGTGCACCATGGTGTGGCGCATGACCAGGTCTTGAAATTCGGTCTTTTGCGCGGCATTGGGCAGCTCGCCGTAGTACAGCAGGTAACACACTTCCAGAAAGTCGCAGTGCACGGCCAGGTCTTGAATGGGGTAGCCGCGATACAAGAGTTCGCCTTGGTCGCCATCGATATAAGTAATGCTCGATTGGCAGGAAGCCGTCGACATAAAGCCAGGGTCGTAGGTGAACTTGCCGGTCTCGCCGTAGAGCTTGCGAATGTCGATCACATCGGGGCCTATCGACCCTTTGTGGATTGGAAACTCAACCGACGGTGTACCGTCAGAAAACGACAGTGTGGCTTTTTGATCAGCTGCCATGAAAACTTCCTTTCATTCGAGGGACTGCACCTTAAGCGGCCCGAATTTTTTGTATCACCGCTTTCACTTCGGGAAGATCAAGCGCTTCTTGCGGCTCTTTTTTTCCCACCAATAATTCCAGGAGTTCGTTATCGGGCAAATCGAACAACATGGCCAGGCCATCGTGATCTTGCTGCGTTAACTGCGACTCCCACTTCTCAAAAAATCGCTCCAACAGTAAATCGTTTTCTAACAGGCCGCGACGCGAGCGCCACTTCAAGCGGCGCAGCTCGGTGGGTTGGATTGCCACGCCGCTTCGCGGCTCGCAATGACGGTTAGTAGTCGTCATCGCGAGGCGCCCGAAGCAATACCCGTCATCGCGAGGGGCGAAGCCTCGTGGCGATCCATTAAACCGTCCTCCTCACCATCAGCTCTTTAATCTTTCCAATCGCCTTGGTCGGATTCAAGCCCTTCGGGCACACATCCACGCAGTTCATAATCGTGTGGCAACGGAACAAGCGATACGGGTCTTCCAAATTATCGAGCCGCTCATTGGTGGCCTGGTCGCGGGAATCGGCAATGAACCGATAGGCCTGAAGCAAGCCCGCAGGGCCCACAAATTTATCCGGGTTCCACCAAAACGATGGGCAGCTCGTGGAGCAACACGCACACAAAATGCATTCATACAAGCCATCGAGCTCTTCACGCTCTTCGGGCGATTGCAGCCGCTCTTTTTCGGGCGGTGGCGTGTCGTTAATCAAGAAAGGCTTGATCGAGTGGTACTGCTTAAAGAAGTGGGTCATATCCACAATCAGATCGCGCACCACAGGCAAGCCCGGCAGCGGGCGCAACACAATGGGCTCTTTCAAATCGCGCAGATTGGTAATGCACGCCAATCCGTTTTTGCCATTGATATTCATGGCATCGGACCCACAGACTCCCTCGCGGCATGAGCGACGGAAAGACAAGGAATCGTCTTGGTCGCTTTTGATTCGCATGAGCGCATCCAACAGCATCTTGTCGGTGTCTTTGAGCTCCACCGTCAGGTCTTGCATATAGGGCTTGGAATCCTTGTCAGGATCGTAGCGATAGATCGAGAAACGAACGCTGCGAGTGGCCATGTTCAGAAAGTCCTCTTTTTGGGCACAAAGGTTTCAACGGTCAAGGGTTTCAGGTTCACTGGCTTGTAATCCAGCCGGTTGCCTTCCGAATACCACAAGCTGTGGCGCATCCAGTTAGCGTCATCGCGATCCGGAAAGTCGCGGTGGGCATGGGCGCCACGGCTTTCGGTGCGAGCCTCCGCTGAAATAATGGTTGCCTTGGCGGTTTCAATCAGGTTATCGAGCTCCAAGGCCTCAACCCGTGCCGTGTTGAACACCTTGGATTTATCGGCCACATGCACGCGGTCAACGCGCTGCGAGATCTCCATGATCTTGGCCACACCCTGCTTGAGCAGCTCAGAGGTTCTGAACACGCCGCAGTATTTCTGCATGTTGTCGCGAATGTCTTGGGCCACATCTTGCACACGTTCGCCTGAGCGCGAAGCCTCGAGCTTTGCCAACCGCGCAAGCGAGACATCGGCTGCATGTTGCGGCAGTGATTTGTGCTCTTGGGCTTTGAAGTTTTGCGAAACAATATGATTGCCGGCAGCCCTTCCAAACACCAACAGATCTAACAGGGAATTGGTGCCCAGGCGGTTGGCGCCATGCACCGAAACGCAGGCGCATTCGCCAATGGCGTATAAGCCCTGCACAATCTCGTTGGGCTTGCCGTTTTTCGGAACCACCACCTGACCGTGGTAATTGGTGGGAATGCCACCCATTTGATAGTGAATCGTGGGCACCACGGGAATGGGCTCTTTGATCGGATCCACATTGGCAAACTTGATGGCGATCTCGCGAATCGAGGGCAGCTTTTTAATAATCTTGTCGGCACCCAGGTGATCCAGCTTTAAAAGCACATGGTCTTTGTTAGGGCCACAGCCTCGGCCTTCTTTAATTTCCTGGTCCATTGAGCGCGACACAAAATCTCGTGGCGCCAGGTCCTTAAGGGTCGGTGCGTAGCGCTCCATAAAGCGTTCGCCATTGCAGTTCAGCAAAATTCCGCCCTCGCCGCGCACGCCCTCGGTAATCAACACGCCGGCACCTGCAACACCGGTGGGGTGAAACTGCCAAAACTCCATGTCCTCGAGCGGAATGCCGGCACGGGCAGCCATGCCCATGCCATCACCGGTGTTAATGAAGGCGTTGGTCGAGGCCGCCCAAATACGCCCTGCACCACCCGTGGCAAACACGGTGACCTTGGCTTCTAAAATCATGACTTCGCCGGTTTCCATCTCCAGCGCCACAACGCCCACACAATCGCCTTCCGCGTTGCGAATAATGTCAAGCGCCATCCACTCCACAAAAAACTGCGTGCGTGCGCGCACATTGCGCTGATACAGGGTATGCAACAGTGCATGGCCCGTTCTATCGGCTGCGGCACAGGCGCGCTGCACCGGTTTTTCGCCAAAGTTTGCGGTGTGGCCGCCAAACGGGCGCTGATAAATCGTGCCATCTGGGTTGCGATCAAACGGCATGCCAAAGTGTTCAAGCTCGTAGACCACCTTGGGTGCTTCGCGGCACATAAATTCAATCGCGTCTTGGTCACCCAGATAATCCGAGCCCTTGACGGTGTCAAACATGTGCCAGTACCAGTTGTCTTCACTCATATTGCCCAGCGATGCGCCAATGCCGCCTTGGGCTGCGACGGTGTGCGAACGCGTGGGAAACACTTTTGAGAGCACGGCGACATTGAGCCCCGCCTCGGCGAGCTGCAGCGAGCAGCGCATGCCGGAGCCGCCTGCGCCAACAATCACCGCGTCGAATTTGCGACGCGGAAGATTTGCGGTTTGATTCGAAAGCACTTCGGCCACGTTCACACCCTCCAGAGAATTTCAATTGCCCAAATGCCGCAGCCAATGAGCCACAAGATTGTGAAAATCTGCAGTGCAAGCCGAATGCCCACCGGCTTGACATAGTCCATCCAGATATCGCGAACGCCCACCCAGGCGTGAAAGGCCACCGCAAGCACCGCCAGCAATGTCAGCACCTTCATCCAAGTCGCAGCAAAAAGCCCAGCCCAGCCCGCGTAGCCAGGCTCGGGAGCCAAAAGCCCCGCAATAACCAGCACCACCGAATAAACGCCAATCACAATGGCCGTAACCCGCTGGGCCAGCCAATCCCGCAGGCCATAGCGCGCGCCCACCACAAGCCGCTTCGGGCCGATGTTATTTGCCGTGCTCATAGATCAATACACTCCGAAAATTTTTAGCCAGACCAGCAGCGACATCAGCACTGCAGCCGCCATGACCACCGAGCTCCACAGACTGCCCTGCTCTTTGGTGAGCCCCATGTGCAGATCGCACACCAAGTGGCGAATGCCTGCAAACAAATGATGGAAAAACGCCCAGACCAAGCTGCACAACACGACTTTGACAATGAAGAAATCGGAGAACTCAACGAGCTGGGCGTAACTAAGCTCGGAAGTAAGGCTCATTGAAAAGAGCCAGAGAATGATGGGCAGGCCAAAAAACAGAATTGCGCCGCTTATGCGATGAAGAATCGACATGATTCCGGCAGCGGGCAGCCGGTAATTCTTGAGTTGGGTGATGTTGATATTACGAAACTGCGGACGCGGCTTTTTCGCGAGCTCGCTCATGAATTCCCCCTGGTGACAAAACTTGTTATGTCGCAATTATAAGAGGGCTTTTTGACACCGCCTAGGGTGAACCCTAAACTCTTGCTGGATTACCCATTTCACCCCCCTATAACAAGCTTTTTCAGGAAGGAGTTCCCGTGAGCATTAAGCCCCCTATGCGTGTTGCGGTTACCGGTGCCGCTGGCCAAATCGGCTACAGCCTGCTGTTTCGAATCGCCAACGGCGATCTGCTGGGCAAGGACCAGCCCGTTATTCTTCAGCTCCTCGAAATACCCGACGAAAAAGCTCAGAAAGCGCTCAAGGGCGTGATGATGGAAATCGACGATTGCGCTTTCCCTCTGTTGGCCGGAATGACCGCGCACAGTGATCCCATGACAGCATTTAAGGATATTGATATTGCCTTGCTGGTGGGTGCCCGGCCCCGCGGCCCGGGCATGGAGCGCAAAGATTTGCTATCGGCAAATGCCCAGATCTTTACGGCGCAGGGCAAGGCCTTAAACGCGGTGGCCAAGCGCACCGTTAAGGTGCTGGTCGTGGGTAATCCCGCCAACACCAATGCCTATATCGCCATGAAATCGGCACCCGATCTTCCAAAAAAGAATTTCACCGCCATGCTGCGCCTGGATCACAACCGTGCGCTGTCGCAAATCGCAGCCAAGACCGGCAAAGCCGTTGGCGATATTGAAAAACTGGTGGTCTGGGGCAACCACAGCCCCACCATGTACCCCGACTATCGCTTCGCCACCATTGGCGGGCAATCGGTCAAGGCCATGATCAACGACGATGTCTGGAACAAAGATGTGTTCCTTCCCACCGTGGGCAAGCGTGGCGCCGCCATTATCGAAGCGCGCGGCCTGTCTTCGGCAGCCTCGGCGGCCAATGCTGCGATTGATCACATTCGCGACTGGGTGCTGGGCACCAATGGCAAATGGGTGACCATGGGTATTGCCTCCGATGGCGCGTATGACATTCCACAAGACATTATTTACGGCTACCCCGTGACCTGTGCCAATGGCGAATACCAGATCGTCAAAGGCTTGGAGATCGACACTTTCTCGCGCGAACGCATGACTTTTACGCTCAATGAATTGCTTGAAGAGCGTGACGGCGTAGCCCATTTGTTGGGATGATGCTTCACCCCGACGAAGTTCTGCATCCGGAAGCGGGGGCCGCAGC
>QXGG01341478.1_pt1 | contig 21622 bp, 14 predicted proteins | sample 1982491 | NCBI WGS metagenome assembly QXGG01 (sample SAMN09924614, study PRJNA488089) | Wastewater metagenome, whole genome shotgun sequencing project. | isolation source: South African research farm wastewater | place: South Africa: Irene, Agricultural Research Council, Animal Production... | reverse complement strand
GCCATTACGGCGATTTTTCCGAAAGACGGCCATTCTGCGGGAAGCCGCACGCGCAAAAGAGAACAAATTAGGAAAAACATATTTCAGAAATGGACGAAAACAACAACATCCACGACCCTGAACTGGAAGTAGAGTCAGCGCCTGTGGGCCGCATCGAGCAGGTCAACATAGACCAGCAGATGCGCTCGGCGTACATAGACTACTCCATGTCAGTGATCGTTTCCAGGGCCCTTCCGGACGTGCGCGACGGCATGAAGCCGGTGCAGAGAAGGGTGCTCTACGGAATGGAGCGTCTCAACCTGGACTATTCCGCCGCAACCATGAAGTCGGCAGGTATTGTCGGTGAGGTGATGGGAAAGTACCATCCTCACGGCGACTCCAGCATCTATGATACGATGGTCCGTCTGGCCCAGGACTGGAACCTGCGCTATCCTCTGGTCAAGGGCCAGGGTAACTTCGGTTCCATGGACGGCTATTCGGCCGCTGCAATGCGTTACACCGAGGCCAAACTGGAGAAGATATCCGAGGCCGTGCTTGCAGACCTGGACAAGAACACCGTCGATATGGTCAAGAACTTCGACGAGCGTTTCGACGAGCCTACCGTGCTCCCGACCAAGGTGCCTCTGCTGCTCATCAACGGGTCTTCCGGCATCGCGGTCGGAATGGCGACCAATATGGCTCCGCACAACCTCAGCGAATGCTGCGACGCGATATGCGCATATATCGACAACCCTGAAATAGACCTCGACGGCCTGATGGAGCACATCAAGGGACCGGATTTCCCGACGGGAGGCATAATCCAGGGCTACAGCGGCATACGCGAGGCCTTCGCCAACGGCAGGGGACGCATCGTGATACGCTCCAAGACCGACATCGAGCTTGCGGCCAACGGCACCGAGACCATAGTCATAACCGAGGTACCGTATATGGTCAACAAGAAGGAGATGATCAAGAAGATCGCCGACCTCGTCGAGGACAAGAAGATAGAGGGCATAGCCGAGATCAACGACTTCACCAACCGCAAGGGCATACGCATAGCCATACGCCTCAAGAAGGGAGCCAATTCGGGAGTCATCCTGAACCAGCTCTTCAAGATGAGCCCGCTCCAGTCGAGCTTCTCCGTGAACAACGTGGCCATCGTGAACGGCAGGCCTTGCACCCTCAACCTCAAGGACCTCATACGCAACTTCGTCAGCCACCGCCACGAGGTGATACTGCGCAGGACCAGGTTCGACCTCGAAAAGGCCCGTGCGAGAGCGCATATACTCGAGGGTCTGCTCAAGGCCCTGGACATCATAGACCGCATCATAGAGATCATACGCGGCAGCAGGAGCGTGGAAGAGGCGAAGAGCGAGCTCATGAACAGCTTCGGTTTCTCCGACCTCCAGGCTTCCGCCATAGTCGAGATGAAACTCCGCCAGCTGGTCGGACTCGAGAGGGAGAAACTCCAGGCCGAGTACGACGAACTGCGCAAGTTCATACTCTACTGCGAGGACATACTCGGCAGCTACGAGCGTCAGATGGAGGTCATCAAGGAAGAGACCATGGAGATGAAGGAGAAGTACGGGGATGCCCGCCGCACGGCCATAGTTCCGGACGAGGGCGAGTTCAATCCTGAGGACTTCTATGCCGACGAGGATGTCGTCATCACCATTTCCCACCTCGGCTACATCAAGCGCACCGCCCTGAGCGAGTACCGCACCCAGGCCCGCGGAGGCAAGGGAATGAAGGGCAGCGCCACCCGCGAGGAGGACTTCATTGAGCACATCTACGTCGCCAATATGCACAGCACCATGCTCTTCTTCACCCAGAACGGCAAGTGCTACCGTCTCAAGGTCTATGAGATTCCGGAAGGCACCCGCGCATCCAAGGGACGTCCGGTCCAGAACGTCATCAGCATAGAGCCGGGAGACATAATCAAGACCTATGTCAATGCCAAGAGCATAGAGAGCGAGGAGTACTGCAACTCCCACTTCGTGCTTCTGGCCACCCGCAAGGGCATAGTCAAGAAGACTGCCCTCTCCGAGTACTCCAACAGGCGCAGCCGCAACAAGGGAATCAACGCCATAACGGTACGTGAGGGTGACGAGCTTCTCGACGCCATACTCACCACCGGTGACAGCCAGGTGCTGCTGGCCGCCCGCAACGGCCGCTGCGTCCGCTTCGACGAAGAGGATGCCCGTCCGCTCGGCAGGGCCGCTTCCGGAGTCAGGGGCATAAGTCTCGATGAGGACGATGAGGTGATGAGCGTGGTATGCTACACTCCGGGTTCCGGCGATGCGGCGTCCCAGACAGCCCTCGTCGTCAGCGAGCACGGCTTCGGCAAGCGTACGGACTTCGAGGAGTACAGGCTCACCAGCCGCGGAGGCAAGGGAGTCAGGACTCTGAACATCACCGAAAAGACTGGCAAGGTTGTTGCGCTCAAGAACGTTACCGAGGATAACGACCTGATGATCATTACCCGCGCCGGACTCACGATAAGGATGTCGGTAAGCGATATCCGTCAGGCCGGAAGGGCTACCCAGGGCGTGAAACTCATCAACATAAAGGACAGTGACCTCATCGCTTCCGTTACCGTTGTCCCTAAGCAGGAGGAAGCGGAAGAACAGCAGGAGGAACAGGCAGAATAACTTTTTTTAACTGAATACATTATGAAAAGAATTCTTTTCGCAGCGGCAGCAATCCTCTCAGTGCAGGTTGCTTTCGCACAGGTCAAATCACCTGAAGCTGCCAAGGCAGCTGTCGAGAAGGCCGTAGCCGCCACCGCAAAGGCAGAAAATGCTTTCGCAGCCAATCCTAAGAAGGTGGTGAAGTTCGGAGTGTATCTCGCCGAAGCCAAGGCTTGGTTGGATGCCTACAACGCACCGGTGGGCAACGCCTGGGTCGGAGCCGACCAGAATCAGCTCAACCTGCTGATGGGTAGCGTGAAGCCGCTGTCCAGCGAGAACGTGGAGCTGGGCGGAACGGCTTACCGCAAGGACATCTACAAGAACTGCAACTACTATTTCAACGGGAACGGCATGCTCGCGATGATCGAGATCACCAATCCTGTCTATGAGGATGCCCTGGACAAGGCGCTCGCCGCCTACGCCAAGGCCGGAAAGGCGGATACCAAGGCTCAGAAGACCAAGGATATATGCCTCGGAATCTCCGATGTTGCAAGCAAGTACGTGGACGAGGCCTATAACTGCTACACCTTCGGCGACCTGAAAATGGCCAGCATAAAATTCGAGAAAGCTGTCGAGGCAAAAGCCACCGCACCTCTCTCCGAGGTAGATTCCACCTCCCTCTACAATGCCGGCTTCACCGCCTGGCTTGCAGGTGACAACGACAGGGCCCTGAACTTCTTCCTCAAGTGCCGCGAGGTAGGTTATTTCTACGAGGACGGCGAGGTCTATTCCAAGCTCGGCGACGTGCTCCTCAAGCAGGGCAAGACCCAGGAAGGCGTGGAATATCTCAAGGAAGGTTTCGTGAAGTTCCCTCAGAGCCAGTCCATCCTCATCAACCTGATCAACTACTACCTGACCAGCGGCGAGAATACCGACGAGCTCTTCGTGCTTCTGAACAAGGCCAAGGCAAACGACCCTAAGAACGCGTCCCTCTGGTATGTCGAGGGCAACACCCACGCAAAGCTCGGTCACGAGGAAGAGGCCATCGCTGCCTACAACGAGGCATCCAAGGTCGATCCGAAGTACGAGTACGGCTATGTGGGCATGGGCGTTTACTTCTACGAGAAGATGATCGCCATCGCTGAGGAGGCCAACGCTCTCGACTACAGCAAGTGGAGAGAGTACGATGCTCTCATCGAGAAGTACTACGTTGCCGCCGAGCAGGCTGTCGAGCCTTTCGAGAAGGCATACGAAATCTCAGCCGACAACGGACTCAAGTACAATGTCGCACAGTATCTCAAGGATATATATTTCCGTCTGCGCAACAAGAACGAGGCATACAACGTAAACTACGAGAAATACGACGCCATCGTCAAGGCCGGCAAGGCCGAGTAAGGGCGGGACATATATTGAAAAAGAGGGTCTGACGGCCCTCTTTTTTATTTCCTGAAAGGCGTTCTATGCTTCCGCGCCTTCGCTTTCGGCTTTTTCGAAGGCCTGGACTATGCGGTTTACCAGCGGGTGGCGGACTATGTCGGCGTTGGAGAAGCGTATGTCGGCGACAGAATTCAGACCCTTGAGCAGTTCGATACCGCGAAGCAGTCCGGAGTCGCTGCGCCTCGGCAGGTCTATCTGGCTGGCATCGCCGGTCACAATGAACTTCGCATCGCGCCCCATACGGGTGAGAAACATCTTGAGCTGCCCCAGATTGGTGTTCTGGGCCTCGTCCAGGATCACGCAGGCCCTGTCCAGAGTGCGTCCCCTCATATAGGCGAGAGGGGCTATCTGGATGGTGCCCTCAGCCATGAAATCCTGCAGCTTCTTGGGCGGGATCATATCCCCGAGAGCATCGTAGAGGGGTTGGAGATAGGGGTCCAGCTTGTCCTTGAGATCGCCGGGAAGAAAGCCCAGGCGCTCTCCCGCCTCCACTGCAGGACGGGTGAGTATGATGCGTTTTATGTCTCTGTTCTTCAGGGCCCTTACCGCCAGGGCGATGGCAATGTAAGTCTTGCCGGTGCCGGCCGGACCCGTCGCGAAGATAAGGTCGTTGTCGAACCAGGCGCTTACCATTCTCTTCTGAGTCCCGTTCCTGGCTATGATGGGCTTTCCGTCGTTTCCATAGACTATGGGCGCCTCCGGGTTCAGCATCACCGGGGTTCCGGCAGTCTCTCCGTCGAACATCTCTTCCACGTCATAAGGCGTGAGGTGCATCTTGTGGCGCTTTATCTCTATGAGCTGCTGCAGGCGCAGTTCGAATTCCTCTATGTCCTCTTCCTTCCCCTCGAGCAGTATGTCGCTGCCTCGGGCCACGGTCTTCAGATGCGGAAAATGGCCGCACAGAGCCTCGAGGTTGCGGTTTGCCGCCCCATAAATGCTTATCGGGTCGATTTCTGTCAGCGTAATCGTTCTCTTCATAGCGCAAATATAGAAAATTACCGGTCAATCTGCACCGAATAGCTTTTTCTCCGGCCGCCGGGACGGTGGCACCACATAGGTATGCATTCCATTTTCCCGAGTCTCCATCCCTGTCCGAACTTCCCTGTGAGCTCGAGTGTGACCATAAGCTCGCGCTGGGTGTTTGCGGCGCTCATATTCGAAACGGCATTCCCTATGGAATAGCACACCGGTACGCGACGTCCGTCCCTGCAGACCAGCGTGTCCCTGTCCTGCACCACGTGCGGATGATGGCCTATGATCACATCCGCCCCGTTCTCTGCCAGGAAGCGGGCCCATCTCTCCTGCTTCGGGGAATGGCTGAGCTTGTATTCCTCGCCCCAGTGCGGGCAGGCCACGATCAGGTCCGCTCCGGCCTCCTTTGCCTCACGCAGCATGGCGCCGACGCTTTCTTCGTCCATACGGTTCACGCAGTCTCCTCCGGAAAGGCGTACGTTTGTCCCGTATGTGAAATTCACTATGGCCACGAGACAGCCTTTGACCGGCAGCAGAAGGGCGTGTCCTCCGCAGCCGCAGTGCTGTATTCCCCGTTTCCGCCCCATTTCCCCGTATATGCCCAGGGTTCTTTCGAGTCCCTTGACGCCCCTGTCGAGTATATGGTTGTTGGCGGTCAGGAAGACGTCCACCCCGCAGTCGGCCACATATTCCGCGTATGCGTCCGGTGCGCTGAAGCAGGGATAGCCGCTGTACGGCTCTCCTCCGAGGGAGAATTCCATATTCGCCACGCAGAGATCGGCGGCCTCGAGCCTGTCGCGTATCCCGCTGAAATAGCTGGAGAAGTCGAAGCCTCCGCGACCGTCGGAAGCCAGCTCCAGTTGCCTGCTGTGCATCATCACGTCCCCGATGAAGCACAGACTTACGGTGTCCGTCTTTTCGGCCGGGCAGGCATAGCCCTTGAAAAGGAAGGAAAAGTCCTGGGCGGAACCCGTCAGGGGAACCGCCAGCAGTGTCAGACTTAATATGAAGCTCCTGGCTGACATAGTGGTCGATATGCATCCAAATATAGGAATATTTATTTTGCCAAGCAGTTCCAAATTCCTAAATTTGCAAGTTATGCGAAAGAGACTTGAAATATGCCTTCTGCTGCTCTGCGTACTGCCTGCGCTGAGCGGCTGTGACTTTCTCAGAAAGGCTGCGGGCCGTCCGACTTCGGCGGATATAGAAATAAAGCGTCAGCAGATAGTGCTGGCCGAACAGCGCCGCAGGGAAGTCGAGGATTCCCTCGCCAGGGAGGAATGCCTGCGTCAGCAGCGCCTGGCCGATTCGCTCGCGGTAATGGACAGTCTCGCCAAGGCCGGCTGCCTCATTCGCAATCAGTCGGAAACGGGCCGCATAGTGGGCAAGACCCTGTCGGCACGATATTGGCTTGTGACGGGTGCCTTCCGTAAGCCGGAAAACGCCAGGAGGCGTTGCGAGCGTATGGAAGCCTCCGGTTTCACTTGTGAGATTGTCTCTTTCGGAAGCGGCCTGGACGTGGTTCTCGCGGCTCCTAACAATACTCTTCGCGGCATATACGGGGATTACCGGCGTTATGTGGAATCGGAATTCAAGACCCCGGATGTATGGATTCTCGATGCGGCCCCGGAGGCCGCGCAGGAAAAACGATGAAGAGACTTTTTGCATTCGCGCTTGCAAGCGCCTTGTCCTGCTGCCTGGCTTATGCCCAGTACAGGCAGGACCCGTCCTACGGCTCCCTTTATGACTCGGAGACCGTTTCGGCCCTGAAGGCCCACGTGTCGATGTTCGCTTCAGCACAGATGGAAGGCAGGAAAGCCGGTTCGGAGGGGGAGAGGATGAGTGCCGCCTATCTCTATGAGGAACTGGAGAAGGCCGGAGTGGATATGCTCTGCCCTAAGGAGGGGCAGATTTTCGGAATCAGGCAGGAAAACGGGGACACCCTGGTCTCCCGCAATGTGTACGGCTTCATCCAGGGCTATGACAAGGTCTTGAAGAACAGGTTCATAGTCATCGGGGCCAGAATAGATAATTTGGGCACCAACGAAATGACCGTGGACGGGGAAAAGTGCGTGCAGACCTATTACGGAGCAAACGGAAACGCTTCCGGAATGGCTATGCTCATAGAACTGGCCCGGAAGATTTCGATGAATTCCATGCTCTTCCGCCGCTCGGTCATATTTGTGGGCTTCGGCGCCTCCTGTGCCTCTATGGCCGGTTCCTGGTATTTCCTGGACCGTGACTTCAAGGGCGTTGGGGAAATAGAGGCGATGATAGACCTGGATATGCTCGGCGTGCCTCAGCAGGAACGCATGTATGCCTTTACGGCTTCCAATACGGATCTGAACGCCATATTGAACACGGTTTCCGGCGGACTTCAGCCGGTGCAGCCGACGCTTACCTCGGCGGAGCCCTATCCCTCCGACCACAGGGCCTTCTACGGCAAGGAAATACCTTCCGTGCTTTTCACGACCGGCCGCTACGCCGAACACGACAGCCCTCGCGACACCCCGTCCATACTCGACTACGGCTTTATGGAACGGGAACTCGAATATATATTCAACTTCGCGCAGACACTTTCCTGCACCAACCACAGCCTGCAATTCCGTCAGGGCGCGATGGACAGCGCAAAGGAACTCGGAGGCGAAAAGATATATTCCTACTACGACTGCGACGTCAAGCCTATGTTCCTGAACAATCCGGACCCGGCAATCTTTATGAGCAAGTGGGTGTATCAGTACCTCAAGTATCCGGAACAGGCGGTGAAGGAAGGCATTCAGGGTGTCGTCCAGGTCAGCTTCGTCATTGAGAAGAACGGCAGCGTGAGCAATGTGAAGGTGTTCAGAGGCATAGACCCTCTGCTCGACGACGAGGCGGTGAGGGTGGTGAGCGCATCCCCGAAATGGAGGCCTGCGCGCGTCCGCGGCGAAAAGGTGCGCTCGACAATGACCATAGGCGTGGAGTTCCGTCTGGCCCGCAAAGGCGGCAAACGGCGCTTCGGTATCAACGGATATTGAAATTCAGCACATATTAACAACAACTGACCATTATGGAATACAATTTCAAGGAAATCGAGAAAAAGTGGCAGGCCTACTGGGCCGAACATCACACATACAAGGCGGAAGCAGACCCTTCCAGACCTAAATTCTATGTCCTGGACATGTTTCCGTATCCTTCCGGAGCCGGGCTCCACGTGGGACATCCCCTGGGTTATATAGCGAGTGACATCTACTCCAGGTACAAGCGTCTCTGCGGCTTCAACGTGCTGCATCCTATGGGTTACGACGCCTTCGGACTGCCTGCGGAGCAGTATGCCATACAGACCGGACAGCATCCTGAGGTGACGACCGTCAAGAACATCGGCCGCTACCGTTCCCAGCTGGACCGCATAGGTTTCTCCTATGACTGGGACCGTGAGGTAAGGACCTGTGACCCCGATTATTACAAGTGGACGCAGTGGGCCTTCATCAAGATGTTCGGCAGCTGGTATGACCCGGCCCTCGACAAGGCCCGTCCGATAGAGGAACTGGTGGAGAAGTTCGCCACCGTGGGTTACGACGGCATTACCCCGGAGATCTGGGCCGCTGCCGATGAAAAGGAGAGGTCGAGGATACTTATGAACTACAGGATCGCCTACCAGGGCGAGACCTCGGTCAACTGGTGTGCGGGACTGGGCACGGTGCTGGCCAATGACGAGGTGAAGGACGGCCTGTCCGTGCGCGGCGGCTACCCTGTGGAGCAGAAGAAGATGACCCAGTGGCAGCTGCGCGTCTCCGCCTATGCCGGCCGTCTGCTCGACGACCTCGAGGAACTCGACTGGACGGACTCGCTCAAGGATATGCAGCGCAACTGGATAGGCCGCAGCGAGGGCACCGAAATGGTGTTCAGGGTGTCGAATGGCAGAGAGGAATACGATATGACCATATTCACCACCAGGGCAGACACCGTTTTCGGAGTGACCTTTATGGTGCTGGCTCCTGAGAGCGAGTGGGTGGAGAAACTTACCACCGACGCTCAGAAGGCCGAGGTGGAGGCCTATCTCGCTCAGGCCAGGAAGAAGACCGAGAGGGAGAGGATTTCCCAGACACACAGCGTGAGCGGAGTTTTCAGCGGCTCCTATGCCACCAATCCGCTTACGGGCGAAAAGCTGCCGGTGTGGATTTCCGAATATGTGCTTGCCGGTTACGGTACCGGCGCGATAATGGCTGTGCCGGCACACGACAGCCGCGACTATGCGTTTGCAAAGGCCTTCAATCTTCCGATCATCCCTCTTATAGAAGGGGCCGACGTCAGCGAGCAGAGCTTCGATGCTAAGGAAGGCATAATGATGAACTCCGGCTTCCTCAACGGAATGCAGGTGAAGGATGCCATAGAGGCTGCCAAGGACTATGTCGAGGCTCACGGTCTGGGCCGCCGCAAGACCAACTACCGCCTTCGCGACGCCATATTCTCCCACCAGCGCTACTGGGGTGAACCTTTCCCTGTCTATTTCAGGGACGGCATCGCCTGCACTCTGCCGGAAGACAAGCTGCCTCTCACCCTGCCCGAGATAGACGAGTTCAAGCCTACCGCCGGCGGAGAACCTCCGCTTGCAAGGGCAAAGGACTGGGAGTGGGAAGGCTATCCTCTGGAGACCAGCACAATGCCTGGCTTCGCGGGGTCCAGCGCCTACTATCTCCGCTATATGGATCCGCACAATCCTGAGGCTCTGGTCGGAGCCGAAGCCAACGCCTACTGGCGCAACGTGGACCTCTACATAGGCGGCACCGAGCACGCCACGGGCCATCTTATCTACTCCCGTTTCTGGAACAAGTTCCTCTATGACCTGGGCTATGTATGCGAGAAAGAGCCGTTCCGCAAGCTCGTGAACCAGGGAATGATACAGGGCCGCTCCAATTTCGTGTACAGGGTGGTCGGCACCAACACCTTCGTCTCTCTCGGGCTGAAGGACAAATACGAAACCACCGAGATACACGTGGACGTGAACATAGTCCACAACGACCGCCTCGACCTCGAAGCCTTCCGCAACTGGCTGCCTGACTACCGCGACGCAGAGTTCATACTCGAGGACGGAGAATATATATGCGGCTGGGCCATAGAGAAGATGAGCAAGTCTATGTTCAACGTCGTGAATCCGGACAAGATATGCGACGACTACGGCGCCGACACCCTCCGTCTCTACGAGATGTTCCTCGGACCGGTCGAGCAGAGCAAGCCATGGGACACCAAGGGCATAGACGGCGTACACCGCTTCCTCAGGAAGCTGTGGAGACTCTTCTACGAAAGGGAAAACTTCATAGTGACCGACGAAAAGGCCAGTCCTGCGGAGCTCAAGTCCCTCCACAAGCTCATAGGCAAGGCCCGGGAGGACATAGAGAACTTCTCCTTCAACACCACCGTCAGCGCCTTTATGATTGCTGTCGGAGAACTTGCGGACTGCCACAAGAGGGAGATACTCGAGCCGCTTCTGATTGTGCTCTCACCTTTCGCCCCTCATATCGCAGAGGAACTCTGGCAGGCCCTGGGACACGAGGAAAGCATCTGCAATGCCCGCTTCCCTGAATATGTCGAGGCATATACCCACGAGGACAGCTGCACCTACGCAGTCTCCTTCAACGGCAAGACCCGCTTCACCGTCGAACAGCCGAAGTCGGCGTCCCGCGAGGAAGTGGAGGCCTATGTGCGCTCCCTCGAGCAGACCGCTAAATATGTGGCCGGTCTCAACATTGTCAAGGTCATCGTGGTCCCTGGCAAGATCGTCAACATAGTAGTGAAATAGGGATATGAACAAGGAATTGAGCAAGAAAATTTTCCGGATCATAGGGGAGTACCTGCTTATCAGCATAGGAACGGTGCTCTACTGTATGGCCTGGGAATGGTTCGTGGTGCCTAACGGCTACAGCAGCGGTGGCGTAACAGGTCTGTGCATCCTGCTTCAGTACGCGACGGAGGGGGCCATTCCGGTTTCCGTATCCTTCCTGGTGATAAATGCCGTGCTGCTTCTGCTCGCCTTCCTGATACTGGGCCGCGGTTTCGGCATAAAGACCATATATTGCATAGCCCTGTCCACCCTGCTCTTCGACCTGATGACCAAATGCCCGTCCATGTTCTGTACGGAGGGCGGTCTGCTCTATCTGGGTGACAGTGTGCTCATCCCTCTGCTGGCAGGTGTCGTTGAGGGTTTCGGACTCGGCCTTGTGCTCCGTTTCGGGGGCAGTACGGGCGGAAGCGACATCCTGGCGATGATCATCAACAAGTACTGGCCTATGTCTCCGGGACGCTTCTATATGATCAGCGACACTGTCATCATCGCGGCCGTGCTCCTGCTCCCTGACAGGGGATTCCAGGATGTGGTCTATGGCTACCTGATGATGTTTATGTCCGCCTATTTCGTTGACTATGTCGTAGTCGGAGCAAAGGCATCCACCCAGCTTTTCGTGTTCTCCGAACACAACAGGGAGATTGCCGATTTCATAATGCACAGCATGGACCGCGGAGTCACGGCGTTCAAGGCACGCGGCTGTTTCAGCGGTCAGGACAAGGAAGTGCTGGTGATTATAGTAAGGAACAGCGAGGTTCACAAGGTTACGGAAGCCGTCAAGGATATAGATGAACGCGCATTCCTCTCGGCCGTGCCAGCCAGCAGCGTCTATGGCGAGGGCTTCGAGGAGATAAAAGTCGGGATAAAGAGACGCGGAAGAACGGCAGCGAAGGAGAAAGATTCTCAATAATCACAAAACTTCTTCAAAATTCACAAAATCTGCATACGGCTGCATCGAAGTTCGTTCTTTGATGTGGCCGTATGCCTAATTTTGTGAAAAAAAAGTTATGGATGATTTCAAAATCTGTACACTGATTCCTGTGTCGTTGATTCCGCTTGCACTGGCCGTTTCGCTGGTGAATCTGAGAAAGTACAGTAAGAACTATGTGCTGGAGTGTTGTGCCGAACTCTTCATCCTGCTCTCGAGCTGTGTAATCCTGCTCTCCTGTTTCTTTACCTCCCGCCACGCGGTGGGACTTGCCTGTGCTTCGGCTGCCATTTCTGTTTTTGTTCTCAATATGGATTCTCTCGGAACGGTCTTGCGCTTTGTCTTTTCACTGGCCATAATGCTGGTTCCGGGGGTATTGAGTTTCTTCCCTGCCCTGCATCCCCTTGCCTTCCTGCTGCTCAGCCTGCTCGGCGCCTCGATCTTTCTGGCATCCCAGTTCCGTAAAATCATTCTTCCCAGACTGGTCATAAGCCGTGGACGGCCCGAGGTGCTCAGCCGGGATATCATCGACTCCATACAGAGGACAGAACTCTTCTGCCTGCCCCTGCTGATGATGCATTGGGACAATCTCTGGTTACATCTGGTGCTGGGCCTGGCCCTGCTTCTGCCCATCTACCTGTGCAACTGTATGCTCTATTATCCTGACCGCTCCCGCAGACCGCTGGACCTGGCCGTCTCCCATATGAGGAAGAAACTGACCAACAGCGACAGGGAGAATATCATACGCCAGACCAATGCCGACAACCAGTTTCTGCTGTTCAGTTCCATAGACAAATGGATACGCGAAGAGAAGGCTTTCCTTAACGGCTCCCTGAGCCAGGACATAGTCGCGGAGCGCTTCTGTACCAACCGGACCTACGTCGCCGCCGCAGTCCAGCGTTATTCGGGAATGAGCTATTCGGAATATGTGAACGAGTTTCGCCTGGACTATGCCCTGGAGCTGGCTGAGAGCAATCCCTATATGACCGTCGCCCAACTCGCGATGGCCTGCGGATATCCCGTTCCCACCACCTTCACGATGGCATTCAAGCGCAGATTGGGCATAACTCCAGGCGCCTGGCTGAATGATATGAAGGCCCGTCGGAAAAAATCCGTATCTTCGCAGACAAACAAATGATTATGGCAGACGAGAAGATAATTTTTTCAATGAACGGGGTGGGAAAGATTCTCCCCCACAACAACCGCGTTATTCTCAAGGATATCTACCTTTCCTTCTTCTATGGGGCCAAGATCGGCATCATTGGTCTGAACGGTTCTGGAAAGTCCACGCTGATGAAGATTATTGCCGGGATAGAGAAGTCCTATCAGGGCGAAGTGGTATGGGCTCCGGGCTACACCGTGGGCTATCTTGAGCAGGAACCTTCAATGGACCCTGAAAAGACGGTGCTGGAGGTGGTTCAGGAAGGCGTACAGGAAGTGGTGGACCTGCTCAGGGAGTATGAGGAGGTGAACCTGAAGTTCTGCGAGCCTATGTCCGACGACGAAATGAATGAGCTCATCATACGTCAGGGCGAACTCACGGAGAAAATAGAGCATTGTGAGGGATGGGAGATCGATGCCAAGCTGGAGAGGGCGATGGATGCCCTGCAGTGTCCGCCTCCGGATGCCAAGGTAGCTAATCTCAGCGGTGGCGAGCGCAGGAGGGTGGCCCTCTGCCGTCTGCTGCTGCGCCAGCCGGACGTGCTTCTGCTGGACGAGCCTACCAACCACCTTGACACAGAGAGTGTGCAGTGGCTCGAGAGCCATCTGCAGCAGTACAAGGGAACGGTTATCGCGGTTACCCACGACCGTTACTTCCTGGACAATGTGGCCGGGTGGATACTCGAACTCGACAGGGGAGAGGGCATTCCGTGGAAAGGCAACTACTCCTCCTGGCTGGAGCAGAAAAGCCGCCGTCTTGCAATGGAGGAAAAGCAGGAGAGCCGTCGGCGCAAGACCCTGGAGCGGGAGCTCGAATGGGTGCGTATGGCCCCGAAGGCCCGTCAGGCCAAGTCCAAGGCCCGTCTGGGTGCATACGAGAAACTTGCCGGGGAAGATGTGCGCGAGAAGGAGTCCAAACTGGAGATATTCATTCCTAACGGTCCCCGCCTCGGAACCAATGTCATAGAGTTCAGCGGAGTTTCCAAGTCATACGGGGACAAGCTTCTTTACGAGAACCTGAGTTTCGTACTTCCGCAGGCCGGAATAGTCGGGGTCATAGGCCCGAACGGAGCCGGAAAGACCACCCTTTTCCGACTTATAATGGGCTTCGAACAGCCTGACAGCGGAACCATACGTATAGGCGAGACCGTCAAGCTGGCCTATGTGGACCAGCAGCACCGCAGCATAGACCCGGACAAGAGCGTCTATGAGACCATCTCCGAGAATTCGGAGTTCGTGAAGCTGGGCAACCGCGAAATCAACGCCCGCAGCTACATATCCCGTTTCAATTTCACCGGAGCGGACCAGGAGAAGCTCTGCGGCATACTCTCCGGCGGTGAGAGGAACCGTCTCCACCTGGCCCTCACCCTCAAGGACGAGGGCAACGTGCTGTTGCTCGACGAGCCTACCAACGACGTGGACGTGAACACCATACGAGCCCTGGAGGAGGGTCTCGAGAACTTCGCGGGATGTGCCGTGGTAGTATCCCACGACCGCTGGTTCCTCGACCGTATATGCACGCACATACTTGCCTTCGAGGGCGACTCGCAGGTGTATTTCTTCGAGGGAAGCTATTCCGAGTACGAGGAGAACCGCAAGCGCAGGCTGGGCAATGCCGAGCCTAAGCGCTTCAAATACAAGAAACTTATCGACTGATGACGCCCGAACCGGTCATTTCGCCGTCGCTCTCATACCAGACGGCGAACTGGCCCGGGGTCACTCCTCTCTGCGGGCTGTCGAAAAGTATGTAGAGCCCGTTATCTCTCATAATGAGTGTCGCATCCTGAAGCGGCTGGCGGTAGCGTATCCTCACGCGGCAGCGCCTGATCTGCCCTGTCTGCAGAACGAGGTCTTCCCTGATGGCGTGAATGTCTTCCGGAAGTATGCGCAATACGCTGCGACTCAGTCCTTTGTGACCGTGACCCTCGCCCACGTAGAGTATGTTTCTCTCTATGTCCGACTCTATTACGAATATGGAATCCTTGTGGCCTCCAATGTTGAGGCCCTTTCTCTGTCCTATGGTGTAGAACTGGGCGCCGTCGTGCACACCCACGCGCTTGCCCCAGGGATTTGCCTTGTCCCTGGTCTTGCGCAGGTGTTTCTTCCCGCTGCGGTAGCTCTCGCTTTCGAAGACTATGGACGAGTAGTCCACCGCCTCGGAGAGTTCTTTCCATTCGGCGTCGTCCAGTCTGCGCAGGGCCTCTTCGTCCCACTCGTTGCGGCAGGCTGCGGCATTAGGGGCGGATTTGTCTTCGGAGATATATGAACTTATCATCTGAGGCTCGGCCGTCTTGTCTTTCAGCAGGCCTTTGAGCAGGCTGCGGCAGCGCAGGTAATGAGGATCGGCCTCAAAGAAGGCGTCATATACCTCCACCACGTCTCCCTCGCGCGCCTTGAGTTTCTGCTGGAGGAAGGTGGGCAGGTCCACCTTGCCGACAAAGCATATACCCTGGGAGTCCTTTTTCTCGGCCGAAGGCAGGTCTGCCTCCCTGGCCAGGGCCCTGACCTCGCTCTTGAGCATGTCCCCGATGGGGAATAGGGCCTTCGAGAGCTGCTCCTGGCTGAGCTGGCAGAGGAAATAGCTCTGGTCCTTGCCCGGATCCCTGCCCTCGAGTATGCGGAATATTTCCCTGCCCCCGCTGTCGCGGAACGAGTCCTTGCGGCAATAGTGCCCTGTCGCCACCATATCCGCGCCCAGCTTCTCAGCCGTCTTCAGGAAGGCGTCGAACTTGATTTCCCTGTTGCAGAGCACATCCGGGTTTGGGGTGCGTCCGGCTTCATATTCGCTGAACATATAGTCCACCACCCTCTTTCGGTACTCGTCGCTGAGGTCAACGAAATAGAAGGGTATGCCTATTTTTCGCGCCACCATCTCCGCGACGAAGCGGTCTTCCTCCCATTCGCAGTCTCCGTGAAGGGTGCCTGTGGTGTCGTGCCAGTTCTGCATGAACAGGGCGAATACATCGTATCCGGCCCGCTTCAGAAGCAGGGCTGCGACGCTGGAATCGACTCCTCCGGAGAGAGCAATGCAGATTTTCATAATTTTTTATATATTTGTTAGCTTTTGCAACAGTGCAAAGTTAAGAAACATAAATCTATTATGGCATATAAGCTTTTGAAAATCGAATACGAGGAATTCCTCTCCCTCGATGAACTCGAAGCCGCTGACAGGGCGCTTGCCGAGGCTGCCATTGCGGCCATAGAAGGTTCCTATGCACCATATTCCAATTTCAATGTAGGCGCGGCAGTGCGTCTCGACGACGGCAGGGTGTTCTGCGGCGCCAATCAGGAGAACGCCGCCTATCCTTCCGGCCTGTGCGCCGAGCGTACCGCGATGTTCTACGCCCATTCCCAGCGCAAGGGGGCCTATCTCAGTTCCATTGCCGTGGCAGCTGCCCAGAACGGCAAACTCTGTGACAATCCTGCCACGCCATGCGGAGACTGCCGTCAGGTAATGGCCGAATTCCAGACCGAGAGCGGCTCAGCGATGAGCGTGTTGCTGGTTGGTGCCGCGAAAATCTGGAAGTTCCCTTCCGTCGAAGCGCTGCTTCCTTTCATTTTCGACAGTCTCTGATCCGAATCGAGGTACTTTTTTTTCATATTCCTAAAAAAAGTATAACTTTGCATCGGGTAAGTCTTGCACGACCAGCTCCCTCTGAATTCCCCCAGGGTCGGAAGGCAGCAAGGGTAGGAGGTTGTAGCGGTGCGATGCAATAAGCTTACCCTTTTTGCGGTAGTAGCTCAGTTGGCAGAGCGTTGGCTTCCCAAGCCGAAGGTCACGAGTTCGAGACTCGCCTACCGCTCCAAGGTCGGTGTTTTCGCTGGCCTTTTTATATTTTCAGCAATATGAAGAAGTTTATCTCCATCGCCGCGGCCTTCGTCTGCATTCTGGCCGCATCATGCAACTCCCATCATTTCGAGACGGTGAAGGGGGATCCCCTCGGCACCAAGATCTATACGCTCGACAACGGCCTCCAGGTCTATATGAGCGTAAACAAGGAAACTCCCCGCATCCAGACCTACATAGCCGTAAAGGTGGGCGCCAAGAACGACCCGCTCGAGACTACCGGTCTGGCCCATTACTTCGAGCATCTTATGTTCAAGGGAACGGAAAGCTTCGGAACCTCCGACTATGCCGCCGAGAAACCGCTTCTCGATGAGATAGAAGCCCTCTTCGAGCAGTATCGCGTTACTGAGGACGCCGCTGCCCGCGAGGCCATCTATCACAGGATCGACTCCCTGAGCTACGCCGCCTCCCTCATTTCCATCCCTAACGAGTACGACAAGCTTATGTCCATCATAGGTGCACAGGGAACGAATGCCTGGACTTCCCAGGACGAGACCGTTTACACCGAGGACATACCTTCCAACCAGATAGATAACTGGGCCCGCATTCAGGCGGACCGCTTCAGACATCCTGTGCTCAGGGGCTTCCACACCGAGCTGGAAACCATTTACGAGGAGAAGAACATGTCCCTCACCCAGGACAGCCGCAAGATCTGGAGCGCCATCGACCAGGCCCTCTTCCCTCATCATCCTTACGGAATGCACGACGTGCTCGGCTTCCAGGAGCATCTGAAGAATCCGTCCATCACCAATGTCAAGAAATATCACGCCAGCTGGTATGTGCCTAACAACATACGTATCTGTCTCTCCGGCGACTTCGACCCGGACGAGATGGTGGATGTCATAGAGAAGTACTTCGGGGACTGGGAACCGAATCCTGAACTCCCTGTACTTGAGGTAGAGCCGGAGGCAGCTATCGAAAGCCCTGTGGTCAAGGAGGTATATGGCCTTGAGGCAGAGAGGATCGCGATTGCCTGGAGACTCCCGGGCGCAGCCGACCTGCAGAATGTCGCAATTGCCGACGTTGCAAGCCAGATACTCTACAACGGCCAGGCCGGCCTTATCGACATCGATATCAACCAGCAGCTCAAGGCCCTTGGAGCCTATGCCGGCAATTCCACCCAGCCGGACTACAGCAGTTTCATCCTTATGGGCACTCCTAAGGAGGGTCAGAGTCTCGAGGAACTGCGCGATCTTCTGCTGGCCGAAGTGGCACGCCTGCGCGAGGGTGACTTCGATGAGGAAATGATTGGCTCCATAGTCAACAACATACGGCTGGAGAAGATGAGACAGCTGGAGGACAACTCCTCCCGCGCCGGTCTCTATGTGGATGCCTTCATCAACGGTGTGGACTGGGCTGATGCCTGCAGGGACATAGACCGCTACAGCGAGGTCAGCAAGGAAGACATAGTGAACTGGGCGAACGGGTTCCTCGGCGCCAACTCCTATGCGGTAGTTTACAAGCGTCGCGGTGAGGACAGGAACGTGCAGAAGATTTCCGCGCCGAAGATTACCCCTATCGCCACCAACAGGGACTCCCAGAGCGAGTTCCTCACTTCCATCAAGAATTCGCAGGTGAAGCCAATAGAGCCGGTCTTCGTGGATTTCTCCAGGGATATGGAAAAGTTCACCCTTGCCGATGGTGTGGAGGTGCTTTACAAGAAGAATGAGATCAACTCCGTGGGAACGCTTCAGATAGTGTTCAACAGGGGAAGCGAGGACGATCCGCGTCTCACCCTGGCAAGGAACTACATAGACTATCTGGGCACGGAGGAAATGAGTGCCGAAGAAATGGCGGGCAGGATGTATGCCCTGGCCTGCAGCTACAGTATATCCGTAAGCTCCAACAGGACCGTCATTTCCGTCGATGGCCTGGACGAGAACCTCGCCGAAGCGCTCTCCCTTGTGGAAAATCTCATCCTCAACGCCAAGGGCGACGAAGAACTGCTTGCCCGTGTCAAGGAGGATCTCTACAAGAACCGCCGCAACTCCAAACTCTCCCAGCGTTCATGCTACAGCGCCCTCACCCGTTATGTCATCTACGGTCCTGAGGCCATTGCCAAGATCTCGCTCTCGGATGAGCGCGTGGCGGAGCTCGGATCAGAGGAACTGCTCGCTTCCCTCTCCTCCCTCTTTGACTGTGCCCACGAGATACTCTACTACGGCGCCCAGAGCACTTCGCAGCTCCGCGCCACCCTCGGCCGCAGCCATCAGCTAAGGGAAGGACTGGTTCCGCTTGAAAAGCATTTTACGGATATGCTCCGCACCGAAGGCAACAGCGTCGTGCTGGCCAACTACGATGCCAAGCAGCTTTACTACCTCCAGTACTCCAACAGGGGCGAAAGCTTTGACCCTTCCCGTCAGGCCGAAATCAATCTCTACAACGAGTATTTCGGCGGCGGAATGAACTCCATAGTTTTCCAGGAAATGCGTGAGGCCCGCGGTCTTGCCTATTCCGCCTCCGCCTATCTCTACTCTCCTGGCTATAAGGACGACAACTACTGCTTCAGGGCCTTCATCGCCACCCAGAACGACAAGATGAGGACTGCCATAGAGGCCTTCGATGACATCATAAACAATATGCCTGAATCCGAGGCTGCCTTCCACGTGGCCTACGAGGGACTCATCTCCCGTATGCGTACGGACAGGACCGTCGGCATCGACGTGCTGAATTCATATCTGTATTGCCGTGACCTCGGGCTCGACGAGCCTCTGGACAGAGAGATATTCGAAAAGCTCCAGGGCCTCGGTTTCGAGGACGTTAAGGCCGTTCAGCAGGAGTGGGTCAAGGGCCGCAGCTACAGTTATGCAATACTCGGCGACATCAAGGATCTCGACCTCGACTATCTCAAGACCATAGGTCCTGTCAAGATCGTTTCCCTTGAAGAAATATTCGGATACTGATTTTCAGTCTTCTGCATTTGCGGCGCACGCTCCGGCGAGGTAGCCGCTGCAGAAGGCGATATGGAGATTGTAACCTCCGGTATCTGCATCCAGATCGAGGACTTCACCCGCAAGGTGGAGTCCTTTTTCGAGTTTGGATTCCAGGGTTTTGGGATTGACTTCGGAGAGCTCCACTCCGCCGGCGGTGACCACGCAGCGCTCGAAGCCGACATAGGAGGCTATGTCTATCTTCCAATGCTTGAGGGCTGAAGCGAGATTGCCCGGGGAGGGCTCGGGGAAATACTTCAGAAACAGGCCTATGGCTTCCTGGGGCATAAGTTTCCCCAGCAGAATCCTGGTCTTGAAGCCGTGGCTCTTGCCCTTGCTTCTGGGATCGCCCTGGATTTCCTTCCACAGACCCTGGATGCGGGCCGAAAGTTCCGCCTCCTCCACCGCCGGCTTGAGGTCGAGCAGCAGGCTGACCCTGGAGCCGTTGCAGAGTGCCTTCACGCACTTGCGGCTCAGGCGGAAGCCCAGAGGCCCCTCTATGCCCCCGTCCGTGAAGTCCAGGTCTCCGAACGAAGACTGGGCTTCGTTGCCGTCTATGATTGAACTCAGACTGACATTCTTGAGGGATATCCATTCGCCGGCATATTCGTAATTCCTCGGGGTAAGGGCGCAGAGCGAAGGGAACAGGGGAGTGATGCTGTGACCGAAGGCGCTGGCCCAGGCATAGCCGTCACCGCTGGAACCGGTACGCGGGTAGGATTTTCCTCCTGTGGTGATTATCAGGCGTCTGCAGGCCCAGGAACTGCCGTCGCTGCAGTTCACCTGGAAGCGGTAGCCGGCTCTGTTGCTGCGGAGCACTGCCGTCACGGCGCAGTCGCAGACTATCTTCGCGCCGGCATCCTCCGCCATCCTGCAGAGGCAGTCCACCACACTCACGGCCTTGTGGTCGGCCGGAAAGGCCCTTTCGCCTCTCTCGACCACGCTCGGCATACCCTTTTCCGCGAACAGTCCGGTCAGTTTCTCCGGAGGCAGATTGAAAAATGCGGGCCTGAGGAAGCGGGCATTCGGATGGACGTGCTCCTGAAAGGCCTCCCATGGCTTTACATTGGTGAAATTGCAGCGTCCCTTTCCGGTAATCATTATCTTGCGTCCGGGCCGGGACATCTTTTCAAGCACGGTAACGGATTTCCCGGAGCCAGAAATGCCCGCGGCATAGGCGGCCATAAGTCCGGCTGCGCCCGCTCCGATTATCAATATGTCGCATTCCTTCATAGCGAAATGCAAATAACAAAAAAAATAACTATATTTGCAATTCCTCAAGCCAGTTTAGCTCAGTCGGTAGAGCATCGCATTCGTAACGCGAAGGTCGTCAGTTCGATCCTGATAGCTGGCTCGTGAACCGCTTTTCAGCGTTAATATCCCTTCTGCTGCTCGTGTCCTGCGGACGCGGGCAGTTTTCTTCCTGCCCCGAAGCGGACAGCGCCAGATGGCTGGAGACGGGGGACTCGCTCATAGTCAGCATTTCTCCCTTCGACGGCAGCCGCGACACCCTGTTCCTGGACAGGCCCCTGCGCTCCATTGCCTGCATGTCCTCCTCCTTTGCGGCCGCTTTCGCCGAAATCGGGGCTGCGGACTGCGTCTGCGCCGTATCGGGACTGCGCTATATGAGCAATCCCTATATAAGAGAAAATGCCTGCGAACTGGGCAGTGACGCCTCTCTGGACTATGAGACCCTGCTGCGCCTCAAACCGGATCTGCTGCTGGCCTACAGTGTCGGTGCCGCCCAGCCCCTATATATTAATAAGGTAAGAAGTCTCGGAGTGAAGGTACTCGTACTCTACGACCACCTCGAGACTACGCCGCTCGCGAGGGCCTCGTATATGCGCGCTTGCGGACTTATCTGCGGACGCAGGGAGGAGGCCGATTCCGTATATGCGCAGGTAAGCGCCTCTTACG
>QXGG01022366.1_pt1 | contig 21656 bp, 21 predicted proteins | sample 1982491 | NCBI WGS metagenome assembly QXGG01 (sample SAMN09924614, study PRJNA488089) | Wastewater metagenome, whole genome shotgun sequencing project. | isolation source: South African research farm wastewater | place: South Africa: Irene, Agricultural Research Council, Animal Production... | reverse complement strand
ATCGACCTCTTCCTGTCCGCCGCGGCCGAAGAGGTGCTGCCGCTGTACGACTACCGCATCGCCGCGCTGCGCGAGCGCTGCCGCGTGTTCCGCGACAAGACCGCGAGCTCGGTGCCGGTGGGCATGCTCTACGACGACGTCTATCACACCGTGATCGTGGCCCCCGCCACCAGCAACACCGTGGCCAAGTGCGCCTTCGGCATCTCCGACACGCTGCCCACGAACATCTTCGCGCAGGCCGGCAAGCTCGAGATCCCCGGCATCGTGCTCGCCTGCGACATGAAGCCGGTGGTGGTCACCAAAAGCCCGCGCGAGTGGGTGGAGTTGAAGCCGCGCAACATCGAGCTCGAGAACGTCGAGCGCCTGCGCCGCGTCGATTTCTGTGAAGTCGTCGAGTCGCCGGATGAGCTCGAAGCACACCTGCAGCGCCGTCTGGACGAGCTTGGGCTGACATGGAACGCATCCTCTTCCTGACCGGGCGCCTGGCGCAGCACAACCTCGAGAAGGTGCTCGCCAGCATGGAGCCGCCGCCCTTCCACTGGGAGGTGCGCGAGCTCGGCCTGCAGGTGGCCGGGCTGATGACGGCCGACATGATCCACCGCCGGCTCGAGCCTGCGGCCGTGCACGGCTTCGACCGCGTGATGGTGCCCGGGCGCTGCCGCGGCGACCTCGACGCGCTCACCGCCCACTTCGGCGTGCCGGTCGAGCGCGGCCCGGAAGAACTCAAGGACCTGCCGCGCCACTTCAACCGCGCGGCCCGTGCGGTCGACCTGTCGCGCTACGAGACGCGGATCTTCTCCGAGATCGTCGATGCGCCGCGCCTGGACGTCGCCGCGGTGGTCGCGCGTGCTCGCGAGCTGCGCGCCTGCGGCGCCGACGTGATCGACATCGGCTGCCTGCCGGCGACGCCCTTTCCGCACCTGGAAGACTGCGTCGGCGCGCTCAAGGCCGAGGGCCTGATGGTGTCGGTGGATTCGCTCAATCCGCAGGAGCTGCTGCGCGGCGGGCGCGCCGGCGCCGACTTCCTGCTGAGCCTGACCGCCGACAGCCTGTGGATCGCCGACGAGGTCGCCGCCACCCCGGTGCTGATCCCGCGCGAACCGGCCGACGAGGCCTCGCTCGACGCAGCCATCCTGCACATGCAGCGCCTGGGCCGGCCCTTCCTCGCCGACGCCATCCTCGACCCCATCCCCTTCGGCCTGCTTGCCTCGCTGTGCCGCTACCAGCGCCTGCGCGAGCGCCACCCCGAGGTGGCGATCATGATGGGCGTGGGCAACGTCACCGAACTCACCGAGGCCGACACCAGCGGCATCAACGCCGTGCTGTTCGGCATCGCCGCCGAGCTGCGCGTGGCGGCGGTGCTCACCACCGAAGTCAGCGGCCACGCCCGGCGCGCGGTGCGCGAGGCCGACGTCGCGCGCCGCATCATGTTCGCCGCGCGCGAATCCGCCAGCCTGGCCAAGGGCCTGAGCGACGAGCTGATGACGGTGCACGACAAGCAACCCTTCCCCGACACGCCTGCCGAGATCGCCGAGATCGCCGCCGCGGTGCGCGACCCCAACTTCCGCGTGCAGATCTCGCCCCAGGGCCTGCACGTCTACAACCGCGACGGCCACCACGTCGGCGCCGACCCTTTCGCGCTGTGGCCGCGCCTCGGGCTGGAGCAGGACGGCGGCCACGCCTTCTACATGGGCGTCGAGCTCGCCCGCGCCGAGATCGCCTGGTCGCTCGGCAAGCGCTACGCGCAGGACCAGCCGCTGGCCTGGGGCTGCGCCACCGAGCGCGCGGCGCAGGACATGCTCGCGTATTGCGCCCCCGGCGCCACCAAGAAGAAACGGCCGCCCGCCGAGCGGCCCGAACCCGTCCCGCAGAGGTCTGCAGAATGATTTTCGAAACCGTGGTCAGCACCCTGTCGCCCACCGGCGAGGTGCATCTCGCGCCGATGGGCGTGCGCTATGAAGGCGAGGGCGCCGAGGCCGTCGTCGTGCTGATGCCGTTCAAGCCCTCGAAGACGCTCGACAACATCCTCGCCACCCGCTGCGCGGTGCTCAACCTGACCACCGACGTGCGCGTCTTCGCCGGCTGCGTCACCGGCCGCCGCGACTGGCCGATGGTGGCGCTCGACGGCTTCGGCGGCCACCGCCTGCAGGATGTGCTCGCCTGGGTCGAGCTCACGCTCACCGGCGACCACGACGACGCGCTGCGTCCCACCTTGCGCATGCGCCGCGGGCGTCACGGCGTGGTCGGCGCCTTCCCCGGCTTCAACCGCGCGCAGGCGGCGGTGATCGAGGGCGCGGTGCTGGTGAGCCGGCTCGGCATGCTGCCGCGCGAGAAGGTCGAGACCGAGATGGACTACCTGCAGATCGCCATCGACAAGACCGCGGGCGAGCGCGAGCTCGAGGCCTGGGAGTGGCTGTATGCGGCGGTGCAGGATTTCTACGCGCGCGCACCGGAGGCCGGCTGACATGCGCATGCTGGTGAGCGTGCGCGACGTCGCCGAGGCGCGCGAGGCCATGCGCGCCGGGGTGGACTTCATCGATCTCAAGGAGCCGTCGGCGGGCGCGCTCGGCGGGCTGGCGCTGCCGGTGATCCGCGAGGTGGTGGCGGCGCTGCGGGCGGGTGGGCGCGCCGAGGGCTTGGCGAGGCCGGATTCGGAAGGGCGTGGCGATCGCGCTACAAGCCGCGCGGGTGCCGTTGTCGGGCATGCCGACGCGGCCACGAGGGGCGCTGAGCAACCGGGCGCCCGGGCGCATGTCCCGATGATCAGCGCAACGATTGGCGACCTGCCGGCGGATGCGATCGAGCTGATCCTCGAGCGGGCGCGGGCGGTGGGCGCGTGTGGGGTCGATCTGGTCAAGGTCGGCGTGCCCGGGCGCGGCGCGGCCGCGTGCGCGGTGCTGGCGGCGCTGGCCGCGCTGCCGCTGGCGATCGTGCCGGTGCTGATCGCCGACGACGGACTGGACGCCGCGGTGATCGACGCCGCCTGTGCGCCGGCCTTCGCCGCGGTGATGGCCGACACCCAGGCCAAGCGCGCGGGCAGCCTGCTCGAGCTGCTGGGGACGGACGCGCTCGCCGCCTTCATCGACCGCGCCCACGCCGCCGGGCGCATGGTGGGCCTGGCGGGTGCCCTGCGCAAGGCCGACCTGCCGCAACTGGCGCGGCTGGGGCCGGACTTTGCCGGTTTTCGCAGTGCGGTGTGCGACGGCCGCCGCGAGGGCCGGCTCGATCCGCGCCGGCTGGAAGCGCTACACGCGGCGATTGCGATGCCGGCAAGCCCGCTCCCACGGGGCCCTGCGACGGCCTCGGCGCCCGTGGGAGCGGCCTTGGCCGCGAAAAGACCTGTGGAGCGCGCATTCGCGGGCAAGCCCGCTCCCACAGACAGTTGCTCCCACGGGCCGGGCGCAACGGGCAGGCTGGAGGCGCTGGGTGGGGCGATTGCAATGTCGCCGACAACAGCGCCGGTGCCGATCGGACCCGCGGCGGAAGCGCTCGCCGTGTGAGCAGGCCATGGCAGCGCGGCGCAATCCCGGCTCATCGGTCGCGCGTGCGTGCCGCGTGCTCGGGCTGCTGCTGGCGCTGAGCCTGGCCGGCGCCGCAGCCGCCAACATCTTCGTCGCCGATCGTCGCGAATACCGCCCCGCCGACCAGCCGCTGCTGCGCTCGGTCGGCCTCTTGGTCAATGGCCGCCGCCAGGTCGGCACCGCCTTTCTGGTCGGCGAGTGCCATGTCATGACCGCCTTCCATTCCGCCTTCTTCCGTGACGCGCAGGCCATCGCCGGCAACGAGCTCGCCGGCGGGCCGCGCACCGGGCGGGCGCTGAGTTTTCACATTGGTCCCGATCCGGTGAAGCCCGGGCTTTTCCGCAGCCGCAGCGTCGCGCGCGTGGTCGACTTCGGCAACTACCATCCGCTCGCACCGCGCGGCATGGCCGGCGACTGGGCGATCCTCGAGCTGGAAGACTGCCTCGGACGCGAATACGGTTTTCTGCCCCATCTGCGCCCGAGTACGGGTGACTATCTGCCGCGCGGACCGTTGATGACGATCAGCTTTCCGTACGCGGGCTGGAACCGTGCCGGCGTGGCGGTGGAGGAGGGCTGCCGCGCACGCGAGGCCGGGCCGGTGACCGGGTTGGTCGCGGTCGACTGCGCGTTCGCGGGCGGCATGTCGGGCGGCCCGGTGCTCGAGCGCCAGGCTGATGGCGAATGGCAGGTGGTCGGGATCATGCAGTTGCGGGTGTCGCCGGTCGAGGGCGTGCTGCCCGCCTTCGCGCATCGCCATCGCAACCAGATGGTGCACGCGGTGGCCTTCTTCCGTTCGCTCGAACGTGTGCTCGCAGGCACGGCGGTGCGCGACGCGGTGGCCGACGAGGATGCCGAACAGCGGCTGGCCTTCGAGCGCGCCGGGGTCGAGCTGGTGCTGGGTGCGCAGCGCGAGGACGTTCTACAGGCGCAGCGCGAGGCGGGTCTGCAGGGGCAGCGTGAGGGCGCCGGCTCCGTAGGTGAGGATTTCAACCGCGCCGAGGTCGGCGATGATGCCGCTGCCGACACCAGCATCGCCTCGTGGCGCGGAGACCTCGACGCCGATGCCGTCGATGAGCTGATCCTGCGCCTGTGCCGGCGCGACGCCGAGCGTGGGCAGCGTTGCGCGATCCACGTACTCACCCAGGACCGCGCCGGGCGTCCTCGCCTTGCCGGCACCCTGGCCGACGCACCCGGGCCGGTGCGTCTCGGGTTCTCTCAGGTGAATGGCTGGCGGCCGCTGATCGTCGGCGAAGGCCGCGCACGCCGCGGCCTGGTGTTCGACGGCCGGCGTGGCCGCCTTCCGCGCGGCGCGCCGGTGCCGGCGGGCGAGGACAGCGAGGAGATCATGAAGATCGAGACGCTGCTAGGGCCTTTGCGCAGCGTCCCCGGCGCGGCAGGGGCGCGCTGAATCTAGCTGATTGCCCGGTCGATGTCGGTTCGTGTCAGCACGCTGCAGGCGATGCCCGCCCGCGCGCACTGCTCCGCATAGCCGGGAAAGGCGCGATCGACGATGCCCGCCGCGGCGAGTTCGGCCGGGGTCGCCTGCGCCGGTACCGGGCAGGACTTGACCAGCACCACGCAGCGGGCGCCAAGACGCAGGGCGAGCCACGCGGCCAGGCTGTCGCTGCTCGCGTCCCAGTTCGTGAGCGCGTCGGGCGCATCGCGCTGAAGTGTCAGCGGCAGCCAGATCGCCGCACGGCCCTCGGCGAGGCGCGCGCGCAGCCCCGCCACGGAGTCGGCCAGCGCCAGTCGCGGCTCGATCCCGTGCAGCAGGTGCGCGCACTGCGCCATGCCGAGCACCGCCATGTTGTGGGCGCAGAGCTCATTGACGCGCCATTCTTTCTGCACCGCGCGGGCCGCGTCGGCGAAGGGGCCGCCGCCGGGCACGATCACGATCTGCCCGGCACCTTGGGTGGCGAGGCGGCTCAGCCATGCCGGCAGCAAGGGGTCGTGCAGCAGGCTGCCGCCGAGTTTTACGACTTGCATGGCGGGGGGGCTTCGGGCTCGGCGCCGACGGGCTCGGCGTTGGGCGATTCGTCGGTGTGCGCAGTGGCCGCCGGCCTTACGACCACACGCCGGTCGCCCGCGGCAGAAGCGTCGCCGGGGTGACCCGCAGCGAGTGCAGCGCCAGCAAGCTGGGCGACGGCCACGCTCGGCGCACACACCCGCGCCCAGTCGGCGCAGTCCGGCGCGACCGCGGCGAGCGCGTCGAAACCGATGCAGGGGTGGCCGAGCGAGTCGGCCAGCTCGCGCACCAGGAAGGCGCCGCAGCCGGCCGCCACCAGCGGGGCGGAGGCGGGCAACGCCGCCTGCTGGAGCACGCGGACGAGGTTGCGGCGGATCTCGGCCAGCATCTGCGCCCGCCAGCGCAGCGCAAACGCCTGCCATTCGTCGGCGCTGGCGTCGCGCGCGTCGTGGCCGATCATGCGGGCCAGGCGCAGACGGCTGCCGGCCGCATCGCGCGCGCCGCCGTCGGCGGGCGGGTAGTGATCGTGCGCGGGGTCGAGCTCGCCGCTGAGGCGGAACACGTCGGCCGTGGTGGCGAAGAACTCGTTCATGACGTTGTAGGCCTGGCCACGAAACCGGATGCGGCGCGCGAGCGCACACAGCGGGCTGCGCACCACGCCGAGGTAGACCAACTCGCCGCTCGCCAGGCGGGTGGCGTCGCTGCGGCCGGCGGGGGCGGGGCGGCCGGCGCGGACGGGGATAAGGTCGGTGGTGGTGCTGCCGATGTCGATCAGCACGGCGTCGGGCAGGCGCTGCGCGACCAGGCTGGCGGTGGCGAGCCAGTTGGCGGAGGCGACGGCCGGCCATCGGGCGGCGGCCGTGGACGCGTCCAGCCAGCCGGCCTCGCCGGCGTAGAAGCGCACCGCCGGGCCGAGCAGGGCGGCGAGGCGCTCGCACAGTGCGCGCACGCCGGCCTCGCGGTCGGGGAAGAGGTCGGTCATCTCGGCGGTCATCGTCACTGCGTGGCGGGCGTGGGCGAAGGCGGGCCAGCGCGTGCGGGCGGCCTCGATCGCTGCGTCGAGGTGTTCGAGTCCGGTCCACAGCGGGGTGGCCCACTGCTCGATGGCGGTGACCGTTCCGCCCTCGAGCAGGCTGGCCTTGACGTGGGCGCCGCCGACATCCCAGCCGATGACGGGCGCGGGAGGCGAGGCCGGGCCGACGAGGGGCGCGGTCGAGGTCGCGGCGTCATGAGCGCGCGGTGCTTCAGGAGTGCTCGGGTGTGGCATCGGCGGTGTCGATCGCATGGGGGGTACGTATGGCGTCGTGCGCCGCAATGATGTCGGCGGCGAGGTTACGCAGATGCGAGGTCTGGGTGCGGCCGGTGGGGCTGCAGGGGGACGGGCTGCGCCGGGCTCGGCTACGTTCGTCGGTGCGTTCTAGCGCCGCGCCGACCAGTCCCGCGTAGGCGCAGGTCAGGCGCGGGTTGATCTCGATGATGCACAGCCGGCCGTCGGACTGGCGTACGAGGTCGAGGCCGACGAAGCCGGCCAGCCCGGGCACAGCGGCGGCGCAGCGCTCGGCCAGGTCGCACAGCGCGGACGTGACGGGCTCGACCGCGGTGTCGACACCGGCATAGCCGAGCTGGCCGTCGGCCGCCAGCGTAAGGCGCTGGCGGTTGACGCTCAGTACCTCGACGCGCCCGGCGGCGCACAGCAGGGACAGGCTCAGCGCTTCGCCTTCGACCCAGGCTTCGAGCGTCCATAGCGCCTGGGCGGCGGTGTCAGTGGATGGGGCGCTGACCATGTCGCCAACGCCCGCGTGCGCGCAGACCAATGCCAAAGCCGCGCGCGCCGCGTCGAAATCGGCGAACACCCGGGTGTGCTCGCTGCCCGCGCCGTCGTCTGGTTTGAGCACCCAGCGTTGCGTCTCGCGCGCGCGCTCGGCTGCGTTGGTCGATGAACAGGGGCGCGGCTGACCCGGCGACCACGCCGGCGGGACGGGCAGGCCGTACTCGGCGAGGTGTTCGCGCGTGCGCGTCTTGCTGCTGGTGATGCGGATCGCCGCCGCGCTGCAGCCGATCCAGCGCGCCGGCGGCACGGCTTCGCACAGGCGCAGCAGGGTGTCGTCGGTTTCGGGTGCGATCGCCCACACCAGGTCGACGTCGGCCGCGGCCACGCGCAGCCAGTCCACGAGGTCGCCGGCGGCAGGCGTGGGCTGCACGCGCGGCCGGCTCGGCGCGGAATCCTGTGCCGCACCCTGCGCTGGGCCGGGGGGCGTGTGCGGCAACGCTACGAGCCCGCCGTCGGCGACCGCGACCTCCAGCCCGGGCAGCGCGAGCAGCTCGGCGACGAGGGCATCGCGCATGCGCACGCCCTGGGCGAGCAGCGGTTCGCCCGCGGCGCCAGCCGGCTCGGCGACCGCGGCTTCTCCCAGCCCCCCCGCGCTGATAAATTCGAGCACCAGAATCCGTCGAGTCCTTGTCATGCAGCTCATTCCCGTCATCGACCTGATGGCCGGCCAAGTCGTCCGCGGCGTGCGCGGCGAGCGCAGCGCCTACCGGCCGATCCGGTCGTCCTTGTGTGAATCGAGCGCGCCGCTCGAGCTCGCGCCGCGCCTGCTCGAGCGTGCCGCGAGCGACACCCTCTACATCGCCGACCTCGATGCGCTGATGGGCGGCGCCCTGCAGTTCGACATCCTGGCCGCGCTGCTCGAAGGCCTGCCCGCGGTGCAGCTCTGGGTCGATGGCGGCTTTCGCGACGCCGAGTCGATCGAAGCCTTGCGCCAACGCCTCGGCACGCGCGCCGCTCGCGTCACGCCGATCGTCGCCAGCGAGTCGCTGCCCGACGCCGACACTGCGCGCCGCTGCCTCGAGGCCCACCGCGAGCACTGCATTCTGTCACTCGACCGCCGCGAGGGTAGCCTGCTCGATGCGGCCGGTTGCCACGCGCACCCCGAATGGTGGCCCGAGCGGGTGATCGTGATGACGCTCGACCGAGTGGGCGCAGACGCGGGGCCGGACCTCGACACCCTGCACAGCGTCCGGGCGCTGCGGCCCGACGTGCGACTGATCGGCGCCGGCGGTATTCGTGATCTGGCGGATCTGCAGCGTGCGGAGGAATCGGGTGCGCAGGTCTGGCTGGTCGCGTCCGCGCTGCACGATGGTCGGATTGGCTCGCATCATGCCGGCTCGTGAAACAGGAATCGTGCCAGCTCGCGGCGGCATGGGGCAGGCGCGGTTGATCTTGTGAACCAGAACGGTCACTGCGTGCCGCGTTGCTGGCGGTATGAAAGTGTTCGAGTTCAGCCCTGGGCGATGGCGCCAATCGACCCTGAGTCGCCTGATGACATTGCCGAGCGAGACGGCAGCATGCAGGTCATCAAGCTGCCATTCTTGTGGATCTGTCAAGCCACCCGATGTGCATTTATTTAAATGCGTAAGTCCTGCAAGACCTCGGGGTGAGCAGCGGCAACACGGAGCAGCGTCTTGGCGGCACCCGTCGGCGAGCGACGACCCTGCTCCCACTCCTGAAGCGTTCTGGTGGACACTCCGAGGAGTTCCGCAAACGCTTTCTGAGACAAGCCCACCTTGGCGCGAGCTTCAGACGCTTCGGACAACTCGACACGCGTGGTGCGCGCAGCCTCGCCACGTCTCATTTGCTTGACGGACTCCAGCAAATCCTGCTGGAATTTTTCGATTTCAGAGGGCATCTTCGACTCCTTGCTTCAACTCGGCCAAGAAGGACGTGGGGAGGTTGTCGAACTTGGCTTTCTTATAGACGATCAAGAGCCAAATGGTTTCGGTGTTCGCGTTGAAGTAGATGACCCTCGCACCGCCGCGTTTTCCTTGTCCCGCAGATGTCCAACGGACCTTACGGCAGCCGCCACTTCCGCGAATGACGTCACCGGCTTCTGGATTGGCTGCGATCCAGTTGATGAACTCAGCGCGCTCGACGTCCGACCAGACTTCGCTGGCATAGCGTTGGAAGATCGCGGTTTCGGCAACGGTTCTCACCCGTGGAATATACGTCATTGACGTATCTGTCGCAAGCGGCGGGGCCGACCATGTACTTGCGGGAGACCGATGACAGGCAGACGGCCAGTCCCTGACCGGCCACCTGTCGTTCGCGTTGGCGGAGATTTGTCAGCCGCGACGTCGCTTTGTGGCCGCACTGAGGCGCCCGCCCATCCCCTCGCAGCACTTCGGCGAACCGTCCTCGACGACCGACCCGACCCCGCCGTTCGATTCCCAACGCTTTCAACGGCAGGTGACCCAATTCCAGCGGCCACCCGCCATCCGATGCAGTGCGCTGTCAGCCCGCCCTGGCCGCTCACTACCCCGCCAGCGTCGCGCTGTCGATCACGAAGCGATATTTCACGTCGCCCTTCAGCATGCGGGTGGACGCCTCGTTGATTTCGTCGGCGCGGATCAATTCGATGTCCGCCACGATGCCGTGCTCGGCGCAGAAATCGAGCATCTCCTGGGTTTCGGGAATGCCACCGATCAACGAACCGGCCAGCGTGCGGCGCTTCATGATCAGGTTGAACACGTTCGGCGATGGATGCGGCGATGTGGGTGCGCCGACCAGCGTCATTGCGCCGTCGCGCTTGAGCAGCGCCAGGAGGGCATCGAGGTCGTGCGGTGCGGCAACCCCGTGTTGCGGATGAAGTCGAAGCGCTTGCCGTGCGAGGCCATCGCTCGGCCGGCCGTTGCGGCTTGCTCAGTTGTGACACAGTCGGCCGCGGCGCGGCGGGCGCGCTGTGCCAGATTTGAACGCCGCGGGATGGCGGGGATGCAGGGTGTTGGGCCACCATGTCGGCGGGGGCTGGCGTGTGCCTGCTTGCGCGGGCTGGCATATCGCTTGCATGAGGCGTGCGCATGAATACGACTTCCGACGGGGCCGCGGCCGGGGCAGCCGCGCAGCCGGGGAGCTGGACCTGCCCATTCTGCAGCCTGCTGTGCGACGGCTTCACCCTTGAGGGCGGGCCGGTATTGCAGTTGCGCGGCAGCGATTGTCCGCGCGCGCGGGCCAGCCTTGCCGCCTTCGACGGCCTGGGTGCGGTGACGCCCAGCGTGGATGGCGCGCGCGGAGACCTCGACGCCGCGCTCGATGCCGCCGCCGCCCGCCTTGCAGCGGCGCGCCTGCCGCTGTTCGGCGGGCTGGCGACCGACGTGCAGGGCATGCGTGCGCTGTACCGTCTGGCCAACGTGGGCGGCGCCATCCTCGATCACGCGCACGGCGAGGCGATGATGCCCGCGCAGCGCATGCTGCAGGACCGCGGGCAGATGTTCACGACGCTGGCCGAGATCCGCAATCGCGCCGACCTGATCGTGTGCATCGGCACCGACGCGGTGTCGAACTTCCCCGAGTTTTTCCGTCGCTGTGCGCCGGCTGCGGGGCAGGTGTCGGGCGGCCGGGTGGTGTTTCTCGCCGCGGGTGAGGGCACGCCGGGCGCCGCTGCGATTCCTTGGGCGAGCGCGCTCGACGCGGTATGTCCCGACGGCGACATCTTCGACACGGTGGCGATGCTGGCTGCGCTGGTCGATGGGCGCCGGGTGACGGGTGGTGACGCGGGCGCCGGCGCCGCGGATGCCAGTCGCGCAGAAGCTGGATCCGTGGATGGGCGATCCGCAGACGCCCGGTCTGAACTCGCCGCCCTGGCCGACGCCATGCGCGCCGCCCGCTACTGCGTGCTCGTCTGGGAGCCCGCTCGCTTGCCGCTGCACGGCGCGCTGGTCGGCGAAACCTTGCTGCGCCTGCTGATGAACCTCAACCGCAAGACTCGCGCCGGCGCCTTCACGCTCGGCGGCAACGACGGCGCACAGACCGCCAACGGCGCGATGAGCTGGCTCTCGGGTCTGCCGCTGCGCTCGCGCGTGGGGCCGCAGGGCGTGGATCACGACCCGCTGCAGTACGCCAGCGCGCGCCTGCTCGACGAGCGCGCGGTCGACCTGCTGCTGTGGGTGGCGAGCTTCACGCCGGACCTGCCGCCGCCGCAGACCACGCTGCCGCGCATCGTGCTCGGCCATCCGGCGCTCGCCGCGGCCTGCGCGCAGCCCGGCACCATCTTCATCCCGGTGGCCACACCCGGCATCAACGCCGACGGCCACCTGCTGCGCTCGGACAACGTGGTGTCGCTGCCGCTCTACGCGGTGCGCGACGACGGCCTGCCGACCGTGGCCGAGGTGGCGCGGGCGCTGGTCGTACGCCTGACGAGCAGCGCCGCGGCGAAGGAGGGCGCGCAATGACGACGATCCGGCTCAAGGGCGGGCGCGTCTACGACCCCGCCAACGGCGTCGACGGCGAGTTCCGCGACATCGGCATTCGGGACGGCCGCATCGTCGCCCTGCATGCGCAGGACAAAGTCGACACCGAATACGACCTTGCCGGCTGCGTGGTGATGGCCGGCGGCATCGACCTGCACACCCACATCGGCGGCGGCAAGGTGAACCTGGCGCGCATGATGCTGCCCGAGGACCACCGCCTGAACCGTCCGCGCGACTCGCTGCTCGAGCTCGCCTCCAACGGGTGCTGCACCCCCGGCACGCTGGAAACCGGCTATCGCTACGCGCAGATGGGCTACACCGCCGCCTTCGAACCGGCGATGCTCGCCGCCAACGCGCGCCAGGCGCACATGGAGATGGGCGACACGCCGATCCTCGACCACGGCGCCTACGTGATGCTCGGCAATGAAGAGATCTTCCTCGAGATGCTGGCGCGCGGCGAAGACCCGCAGCGCATCCGCGACTACGTCGGCTGGTCGATCGGGGCGAGCAAGGCGATGGGCGTCAAGGTGGTGAACCCGGGCGGCATCTCGGCCTTCAAGTTCAACCAGAGGAAGCTCGACGTCGACGAGGATCACGTGCATTGGCAAGTGACGCCGCGCAAGGTGGTGCACAGCCTGGCGCGCGCGCTGTCCGAGCTCGGCGTGCCGCACCCGCTGCACATCCACGCCAGCAACCTCGGTGTGGCGGGCAACATCGACTCCACCCTCGCTACCATCGACGCGCTCGAGGGCCTGCCCGGGCACCTCACCCACATCCAGTTCCACAGCTACGGCAGGGAAGGGCCGAAGAAGTTTTCCTCGGCGGCGCGGCAACTGGTCGAGCGCGTCAATGCGGCGCCCAACGTCAGCATCGACGTCGGTCAGATCATCTTCGGCCAGACGGTCACCGCGTCCGGCGACACCATGCGCCAGTTCGCCAACGCCGATCTGGGCAGCCCGCGCAAGTACGTCGGTGGCGACATCGAGTGCGACGCCGGCTGCGGCGTGGTGCCCTTCCGCTACCGCGAGCAGAGCTATGTGAACGCGCTGCAGTGGGCGATCGGGCTGGAGATCTTCCTGCTGATGGACGACCCGTGGCGGGTGGTGCTGACCACCGACCACCCCAACGGTGGGCCCTTCACCAGCTACCCGCACCTGATCAAATTGCTGATGGACAAGAGTTTCCGCGACGAACAGCTCGCGCGCCTGCACCCGGACGTGGCGGCGATGGCCGACCTGCGCGAGATTCGCCGCGAACTCTCCCTGTACGAGATCGCGATCATGACCCGCGCCGCGCCTGCGCGCCTGCTGGGGCTGACCGATCGCGGCCAGCTCGGCATCGGCGCCGCCGCCGACATCGCGGTGTATCGCGAGGAGGCCGACCGCGAGGCGATGTTCGCCACCCCGGAGTACGTGTTCAAGGACGGCCGCCTGGTGGCGCGCAAGGGCCGCATCGAGGCGGTGCCGGTGGGCGGCACGCACTTCGTCGAGGCCGACTACGACCCGGCGATCGAGAAGACGATCGAGGCCTGGGCCGACCGCCACGCCAGCATCAGCTACCGCCACATGAAGATCGGCACCGACGAGCTGTGCTCGTGCAGCAACGGCGGCGCGCTGCTGGCGTGCAAGGTGCACGGACGCGGGAGGGCGCTGTGAGCAACCCGCCGCAGGAGACGACAAGCGCGATGACCACGGCGCCCATCAATAGCGTGATCCGCAACGGCGTGACGATCGACGACACCTTCGCCGAGGCCTTCCCGATGAAGGCCACGCGGGTGCTGATCACCGCACACAACGAGACCTGGGCGCGCCATGCGGCAGTCGCCATGACCGGCTTCGCCACCTCGGTGATCGCCTGCGGCTGCGAGGCCGGCATCGAGCGCATGCTGGGCGCGGACGAGACGCCGGACGGCCGGCCCGGCGTGTCGGTGCTGCTGTTCTCGATGTCGGGCAAGGAGCTCGCCAAGCAGCTCGAGCGCCGCGTCGGCCAGTGCGTGCTGACCTGCCCGACCACCGCGATCTATGCCGGACTGGATGAAGGCGAGGCGATCGCGCTCGGCAGGAATCTGCGCTTCTTCGGCGACGGCTGGCAGATCTCGAAGATGATCGACGGCAAGCGCTACTGGCGCGTGCCGGTGATGGATGGCGAGTTCGTCGCGCAGGAAACGACCGCGCTGGTGAAGGCGGTGGGCGGTGGCAACCTGCTGTTGCTGGCGCGCGACACCGATGCGGCGCTGGCCGGGGCCGAGGCCGCGGTCGAGGCGATGCGCGCGGTGCGCGGCACGATCATGCCCTTCCCGGGCGGCGTGGTGCGTTCCGGCTCCAAGGTGGGCAGCAAGTACCCGGCGCTGATGGCCTCGACCAACGACGCCTTCTGCCCGGCGCTGACGCCGCTGGCCAAACACAGCGAACTCGACGACTACACCCGTTGCGTGATGGAGATCGTCATCGACGGCCTGACCGAGGCGGACGTGGCCGCCTCGATGCGCGCCGGCATCGCCGCCATCGTCGCGCGCGGCGGCGCGGCCGGGGTCACGCGGATCTCCGCCGGCAACTACGGCGGCAAGCTCGGGCCCTTCCATTTCCATCTGCACAAGCTGATCGGGGAGGGCGCGGCATGAGCGCGACACGAGGCTGGTGCCTGCGCCTGAAGGCGCAACCGGATTTCCGCGTCGACTTCGGCGGCGTGCTGCCGGCGCGGCTGGCGGCGATGACGGCGGACGAGGTGGCGCGCGTCGAGGTGCGCCATGGCAATCAGATGCTGGCGCTGGGCGAGTTGTTCGACGTCGCGGTGCTCGGTGGTGCCGATGAATCCAGTCCGGAGCTCCGCCTGGAGGGCGATCTGTCGCGCTTCGACGCCATCGGCCAGGGCCTGGATGGCGGCGTGCTGCGGATCGACGGCGCGGTGGGCGACCGCCTCGGCCTGTCCATGCGCCGCGGCGAGATCCGCGTGCAGGGTGCGGCGGGTCAGCTTGCCGGCTGCGAGATGACGGGCGGCCTGATCGACATCGCCGGCGATGTCGGCGACTTCGCCGCCGGCGCGCTGCCCGGCAGCATGGACGGCATGCGCGGCGGCACGCTCATCGTGCGCGGCCATGCCGGCGCGCGCTGCGGCGACCGCATGCGCCGCGGCACCGTGGTGCTGCATGGCGATGTCGGGGATTTCCTCGCCTCGCGCATGGTGGCGGGCACGATCGCAGTCGCCGGACGGGTGGGCGCGCACTGCGGCTACGGCATGCGCCGCGGCACGCTGGTGTTCGCCGGCCCGCCGCCGGCAGTGCCGCCCACCTTCGTCGCGACGTATCAAGACATCGTCGTTTTCTGGACATTGCTGCGCCGCAGCCTCGCTTATCATGGCGGCCGTTTTGCAGCGCTGCCCGCACGTGCACCGTCCCGCCTGGTGGGCGATCTGGCGGTGGACGGCAAGGGCGAGTGGCTGTTGCCCGGCTGAGTGCGCGCCGGCCTCGGTGCGGCAAACGCTCGGCCGCAATGCGTCGCTCCGTAGACGAGACAGTCAGGACATCGAACACCCCGAACCGGTCGCGCCGAGCGCATCGGCCCGCATCCAACCCTTCTCGAAAGGAATCACGCGAATGAGCAAGAACTACGTCTTCCACGCCGGCGAAGCCACCGTGCTGGCCGCCGAGGGCCAATTCACCGACGCCATGCCCGAGATCCTGATCGGCCGCACCGACGGCCCGGTGGGCCAGGCCTTCGCCAACATGATGGCGCAGAGCAAGGGCCACACCGCGATGTTCGCGATCCGCGCCTGCAACCAGATGGTGCGCCCGGTCACGATCACCGTGCCCAAGGTCACGCTCAAGGACAGCGCCAACATCGAGCTCTTCGGCGGCGTGGTGCAGTCGGCCACGGCCGACGCGGTGCTCGACTGCGTCATCGAGGGCATCATCCCGCGCGATGTGGCGGACGAGCTGTGCATCATCAGCCTGGTGTGGATCGATCCGCGCTGCGCCAAGGACCCGAATCTCGACAAGAAGGACATGTACCGCACCAACTACGAGGCCACCAAGCTCGCGCTCAAGCGCGCGCTCAACAACGAGCCCAGCTTCGACGAGCTGATCGCCAACCGCAACACCATCAAGCACGACATGGACGACTGGAGCTGAGACGCTCGTCATGACCTGCTTCGCCCTGCTCGACGACTGCCACGCCACCGCCGCCGCGCCCACCAGCCGGCTCTATACCGGCTTCGTGCGCGAGCACCGCTGCGACGACCCCGCCACGCTGGACGCGGTGTGGGCGGCGGCCGACCGCGACCTGCGCGCAGGCCTGCATGCGGTGGTGCTGGCCGACTACGAGTGGGGCGCGCGCCTGCTGCAGGCCGGGCACGAGCGCCTGGCGCCCGAGCACGGCGGCAGCCTGCGGGTGCTGATGTTCGAGCATCTTCAGCAACTGGGCGCCGAGGCGGTCGATGCCTGGCTGGAAGCGCGCGAGCGCGACGAGACCGGCGGTCACGGCATGGACGGCCGTGCGCCCGCCGCAGCCGGCGTGCTCGACATCCGGCCGTCGGTGGACCACGCCGCCTTCTGCGAGGCGATCGCGCGCATCCATGCCGCGATCGGCGAGGGCGAGACCTACCAGGTCAATTACACCTACCGGCTGGATTTCCGCACCTTTGGCGCGCCGGCCAGCCTGTACCGCCGCCTGCGCGCGCGCCAGGCGGTCGCCTTCGGCGCCTTCATCGCGCTGCCGCCGGGTACGGCGGGGCCGGACTACGTGCTGTCGTGCTCGCCCGAACTCTTCCTGCGCAACGCCGGCGGCCGCCTGTCGGCGCGGCCGATGAAGGGCACCGCACCGCGTGCGCGCGAGGCCGAAGGCGACAGCGAGATCGCGCGCATGCTCGCCGGCGACACCAAGAACCGCGCCGAGAACCTGATGATCGTCGATCTGCTGCGCAACGATCTCGGCCGCATCGCCCGCACCGGCAGCGTGCGCGTGCCGGCGCTGTTCACGGTCGAGGCCTACCCGACCGTGTTCCAGATGACCTCGAGCATCGAGGCCGAGCTGCCCGACGACACCGGTTTTGCCACGCTGCTGCGCGCGCTCTTTCCCTGCGGCTCGATCACCGGCGCGCCCAAGCACCGCACCATGCAGATCATCGCGGACCTCGAGAACACGCCGCGCGGCCTGTACACCGGCAGCATCGGCTGGATCGACGCGCCCGCGCGGCCGGACCAGGCTTGCGGCGACTTCTGCCTGTCGGTGACGATCCGCACGCTGACCCTGAAGCAGCGCGCCGACGGCGCCGGCTGCGACGGGCGCATGGGGGTGGGCGCCGGCATCGTCATCGATAGCCGCGCCGAGGAGGAATTCGAGGAGTGCGCGCTCAAGGCGCGCTTCCTCACCGGGCTGGACCCGGGTTTCAGCCTGTTCGAGACCATGTACGCCACGCGCGCGGACGGCATCCGCCACATCGAGCGCCATCTGGGCCGGCTGTCGGCGAGCGCCGCGGCGCTGGGTTTCGCGTGTCCGCGCGCCGAGATCGTTGCCGCGCTGCGCCAGCAGGTGGCGGGGCTGGCGCCTGGCGTGCCGACCCGGATGCGGCTGGCGCTGCACAAGGACGGCCGCTTCGAGATCGTGGTCGCGCCGCTCGAACCCTTGCCACCTGGCCCGGTCGAGGTCCTGCTCGCGCCTGCGCCGATCGACGATCCGCACGGCCTGTTCGCGCACAAGACCACGCTGCGCAGCCGCTACGACGCCGGCATCCGCACGGCGCAGGCGCGTGGGGCCTTCGACACGCTGTTCTTCGACTCCGACGGCTGGCTGACGGAAGGCGGGCGCAGCAACGTCTTCGTGCGCCTCGATGGCGAATGGCTGACGCCACCCATGGGCCGGGGCGTGCTGCCGGGCACGATGCGCGCCGCGGTGCTGGACGACCCCGAGTGGTCGGCGCGCGAGCAGGCGCTGCGCGTGGAAGACCTGCTGCGCGCCGAGCGCATCGTGCTCACCAACGCACTGCGCGGGGTGGTCGATGCGCGGCTGGCGACGGGTGAGGCGGCGCGTCGCAGGCTGCCAGCGGATATCTTGCGGACGGACCGTGGCTGACCCGGTTGGGCGTTCCAGGCCCGCCTCGTCGGATTGCAGCAGGGCTGACCGCGACGCGTCGTCCGGCCGCGAACTGTCCGACCACGGGCGCAGCAACCCTGGGTCGCCCGCGCTCGCGTTGTTCGACCTCGACTTCACCCTCATCCCGTCCGACAGCGGCGTGCGCTGGGAGCGTTTCCTGGTGGGCGAGGGCGTGCTGGCGCCGGGCACCGATGAGGCCTACCTCGACGTCTGCCGCGGCTATGTCGCCGGCCGCATCGCCATCGATGCGCTACACCGCTTCGCCGCCGAGCGCCTGCTGGCGGTGGCCCTGGAGGACGTCGCGGCACTCCAGGACCGCTTCGAGGCGGTGATCCGCCACGAGCTGCCTGCCGCCAGCCGCGAACTGGTCGCGCGTCACCAGGAAGCGGGCGACCTGTGCTGCATCGTGACCACCACCAACGAGATTGTCGCGCGTCCGTTCGCGCGCGCCTTCGGCATCCCGCATCTGCTCGGCAGCCAGCCGGTGATCGAGCAGGAGCGCTTTACCGGCGCGTACGCCGGCCCGCTGTGCCATGGCGCCGCCAAGGTCGCGCGCGTGGAGGCGTGGTTGCGAGGGCGTGCGGTCGAGGCGTCCGGCGCAGTTGAAGCCGGGGCGCCGGCTCCTGTCGCGGGTTTTCGGCAGCGCGTGTTCTATTCCGACTCGAGCAGCGACCTGCCGCTGCTCGAATGGGTGGACGCGCCCACCGTCGTCCGCCCCGATGCCAGCCTGCGCGCGCACGCCGAAGCGCGCGGCTGGCCGATCATCGAGCGGCTGGCGTGAGGACGGCGTTCAGCCCCCGAAACGAGCGCGGTGCAGCGCACGCCAGGGGCCGGGGGCGCCTCATTCGATCGGCGCAAAACCGTAGTAGGAGCCGTACGCCGACGGCGCGGGCGCATAGGCCGCGACCTTGATCGCATCGGGCAGGCTGATCGTATCGGTGAAGCCATCGATGCCGCGCGTGTCGCCTTGCCAGCGAGCCTCGACCTGCTGTTCCGACAGGCCGTCGAGTTGGAGGTGCTCGTCGAGGCGTGCCGAGCGGTACTCGAACGCCGTATCGTGGGCGATGAACAGCGTGTGCGCGCAGGCGGTGATGCGGGTCTCGTCGACCGGATCGGCTCCCATCACGCGTACGCCGCAGAACGGGCAATGCACGGGCGTGTAGTAGAAGGTCTTGAGTTCGGTGCGTTGTATCAGCTTGGGCATTGAGCTCTCCTTATCAAACAGGCTGATCGGTTGGCACCGCGCGCAGCGCGTGCGTGCGCTGCGATTGTTGCGGCGCCATAAAGCAAAAGGCCCGACTCGCGCCGGGCCTTCAGACGACCTGCGCGCCAGGCGCGCGGTCGGGGTGCTGCTTAGTCCGCGGCGCGGATGTTCGACGCCTGCAGACCCTTGGGGCCCGTGGTCACGTCGAAGGTCACGCGCTGGCCTTCCGCGAGGGTCTTGAAACCCGAACCCTGGATCGCGGAAAAGTGGGCGAAAAGGTCTTCACCGCCGGCTTCCGGGGTGATGAAACCAAAGCCCTTGGAATCGTTGAACCACTTCACAGTACCTGCTGCCATGTCTTGAATCTCCTGAAAATGGGGAAAGCCCCCTGGATGGGGCGAGTATCAAGACAGCGAGGTATGACTTGGGTGAATACGATCGAAAAATCGGATACGCCAACAAACAAACTGCAGCACTTGAATATCGCTGCGGCGCAGTATGGGTGAAGCTCCTTAATAAGGATAGTTTTATTTTTGTTTTTTCGCGGCCGGAGGTTCTGTTCGATCGGACGGTACTTCACGCGCGGCTCGACCCCGTCGAGGGCGGAGACGTTTATCTGCGCTTCTTCGGCGGCGGCCTGCTCGGGGGCCTTGTCGGCCAGCGGCAGGGTGAAGCGCGCGCTGTGGCGGGTGAGGGCGTGGGCCGCGGTCTACGCGGCACACAGCTTACAGTTCGTATTCGAGCTTGAAGCGCAGGGTGTAGTCCGGGGTGCTGTCGGTGACGCCGAACAGCAGGCCGGCGTTATAGTTCAGACGCTGCCCGCCGGCAGTCTTGAGTCGGCCGAAGATCGCGGGGCCGATCTTGTGCTCCTGGTCGTCGCGCTTGGCCCAGTCGTCCCACTGCCCCAGTTCGCCCATGCCCTGCACGCCGTAGTACATGCGATGCGAGTGGCGGTAGAGCACCTGCCACTGATAGCCGAGCGCGGTGCGGGCTTCGTCGTCCTCTTCGTCCTCTTCCTCGTCTTCGTCATCACCTTCCTCGTCGCCCTCATCCTCGGATTCGGCGTCCCAGTTGCGCTCGACCAGCAGGTTGGCGTTGACCAGGAAGCGACCGACGGTGGTTTCGGAGAGCAGCCCGAGCGTTGAGGACCAGCCTTCGGCGCGGTCGCGCGGGCGCTCGAAGCCGACCAGCAGGCTCACGGCGACCGGGGCGTCCTCGTCGATGATGAGGCCGAGGCGGTTCTCCCACTCGATCCCGCTGTACTTCATGTGCTCGCCGCGCTCACGCTCGAACTCGACACCGAGCTCGGTGGCCCAGCGGTCGGTGATTCCTGCTCCAAAACTGAGCTCCAGCGCACTCTCGTACTTGCCCTCGTCGTTCCGGTCCGTGCCATAGGCGAACTCGAATTCGCGCTCGCCCTTCTCGATGTCCGGCGTGATCACGTCCTCGGCGGGCGACGCGAATGCGGCGTTTGCGCCGAGGGCCAGCGCGATGGCGGCCAGAAGTCGTTTTTTCTTCATGTTTGCTCCCTTGTCACGGTGGTGGTGTGGTGCGCCTGGATTGCTGCAGATTCGTTCCAGGCGACCACCCGCAGCAAGAAGCGTGCTTGTTTCTGCGGGGGAGCGGGCGCAATGAGCCCGGCGCATCGCGGGCGCCGGGTCAGGCGTGTGCGTGCGGCATCAGACGGGCCGGTCGCCCGCCCCCAGCCTGCACGCCGCGTACTTGAACTCCGGAATTTTCCCGTACGGGTCGAGCGCGGGGTTGGTCAGCATGTTGGCCGCCGCTTCCACGTAGCAGAACGGCACGAAGACCATGCCTTCGGGCATCAGCGGGTCGGTGCGCGCGGTGAGCGTGATCCTGCCGCGGCGGGTCTCGATGGCCAGTGCGGCGCCCGGTTCGAGGCCGAGGCGGGCGAGTTCGCCGGGGGCGAGGGTGGCCACCGCAGCCGGTTCCAGCGCGTCGAGCACGGTGGCGCGGCGGGTCATCGAGCCGGTGTGCCAGTGCTCGAGCTGGCGGCCGGTGATGAGCACGGTGGGGAAGGCGTCGTCGATCGGCTCGTCGGGCGGCAGCGGCACCGTGGGGCGGAAGCGGGCGCGACCGCTGGCGGTGGGGAAGCGGTCGCCGAACACCACGTCCAGGCCGGGGGCGTCGTCGGCGGGGCAGGGGTAGGTGACGGACTCTTCGGCGTCCAGGCGTTCCCAGGTGATGTGGTCGAGCGAGTGCATGCCGCGCTTCATCTCGGCGAACACGTCGCGCGGGTGGGTGTAGTGCCAGTCCAGGCCGAGGCGGCGGGCGATCTCCTGGATGATCCACCAGTCGGGGCGGGCGTCGCCGGGCAGGGGCACGGCGGCGCGGCCCATCTGCACCTGGCGGTTGGTGTTGGTGACGGTGCCGTCCTTTTCGGCCCAGGACGAGGCCGGCAGTATGACGTCGGCGAACTGCGCGGTCTCGGTGACGAAAAGATCCTGCACGACCAGGTGCTCGAGCTTGGCGAGGGCGCCGCGGGCGTGCTCGAGGTCGGGGTCGGACATGGCCGGGTTTTCGCCCTGGATGTACATGCCGCGGATGGTGCCGGCGTGGATGGCGTGCACGATCTCGACCACGGTGAGGCCGGGCTTGTCATGCAGCGGCGT
>QXGG01274704.1_pt1 | contig 21720 bp, 21 predicted proteins | sample 1982491 | NCBI WGS metagenome assembly QXGG01 (sample SAMN09924614, study PRJNA488089) | Wastewater metagenome, whole genome shotgun sequencing project. | isolation source: South African research farm wastewater | place: South Africa: Irene, Agricultural Research Council, Animal Production... | reverse complement strand
GGGTGAAGAGAGTTTCGAGACTGAAGACATGCCGCGTCGGCGTCATGCCACGATCGAGGCCGATCAGCGTCGGATCATGGACCGTCGGAACGTTCGCGAACATCACCGGTTTCGATACGACTTCACCTCGTGACATCGCCAAGAAAGCCGAGTGCATGTCTGCAACCGACGGGGTCACCATCGTGGATGCGCCGTGTGGAGAAGACGAGAGATCGTCGAACAGTGTTTCGTCGATCTGTCGATATCTGGGGAGTCGTTCGATCAACGCATCGATCTTGCTCTCGTATCCTTCTTGCACTGGCTGACGTCTCCATCTTTCGATGGTGGGACCGGCTCCGGCTGGCGGATTCTTGATCCATTGGACGAACGTCTGTCTCGGATCGACAGCAGAGACGACGATTCGACTTCGGATCTCGTCTCCCGTGCGAAGGAGAACACCCCGCGCGAAGTCCCCCTCGACGATGATGCCGTCGACTGGTCGTGACGTGTGAATCTCGCCTCCGGACAGGAGAATCCTCGATGCCAGGACATCGGCGAGTCTTCCGCTCCCTCCGATGGGCCGACCCACTGTTGCGACATGGCGCATGGCATAGGTGAGTGCACCGAGACCGGTCCCCAGCAGTTCGGGAGAAACTCCCCAAACGATCGGACCAGTCGCCATTGCGGGTGCGATCAGATTGTCGTCGGTGAAGAACTGACGCATGACATCGGCAGCGCTCATTCGACTCCAGCGCAGCAGGCGACTGACACCTTTGCCGCCTTTCGAGGCGACAGTTCCGAAAAGGTCGGATCTTCTCGGACCGCGAGCAGCTGCGGACAGAACGAGACGAGCCACGGGCAGCGCCTCATGGCAATATCGCCGATAGCCATCGACTTGAGAGGGGTAGGTTCGGCCCAGCGCTTCGAGAGTTCGCTCCACGTCGTGGAAGATCGGCCACGCAGACCTCCCGTCCCACGGCACATTGACCTGATTGGGATCGACGTCGACGTACTCGAGACCCAATTCCTCGAGAGACAGTTCCTCCATGACCGGCGTGGTGCGAAAAGTGATGTGATCGCAATTGCAGATGTTGACTCGCGAACCCGCGAAATCGACCGTGGACGAACAGCCTCCCACGGAATCTCTGGCTTCGAAGACCGCAACCCTCAATCCGGCCTGAGCGAGATAGGCAGCTGTGATCAGTCCGTTGTGACCTGCACCGATCACGATCGCGTCGTACTCGACGGAGATCCCTGACGTGAGCTGCGGAGATGGATTCGTTTTCGGCGATGAATGGACCGCCGATGCAGAGACACGGGCGGGAGTAGATTTCCTTTCGTGACTAACCACCGCGATGTGTCCCTTCTCTCTGCTCCGGAATTCGGTCAGAAAATCTCCGAGAGGTCGATCCTCGTTCTACCGCTGGGAGCAGTCGAACAGCATGGACCTCACTTGCCGCTTGCAACCGATCTGATCATCGCAGACGAAGTGGCGCGAGAGTCGGTTCGACGATCTGCGCAAAACGAAATCGACGTCTGGCTTCTTCCTTCGCTCGGCTACACCAAGAGCAATGAACACGCCTGGAGCGAAGGAACGGTTTGGCTCTCTGCGAGCACCGTACAGTCGGTGATCTCGGACATCGGTCGCAGTGTCGCTGCATCGCGATGCCGCAAATTGGTCTTCTTGAACGGCCACGGAGGCAACAGTTCGCTGGTCTCCATGATGAACCGTGAACTCCGACTGGAATTCGGACTGCACACTTTCTTGGCTCATCCCGCACTTCCTGCCGATCGCGGCGGCGGGTCGCATGCGAGCGAACTCGGCATGGGCGTCCATGGTGGACACGACGAGACATCGCTGATGCTGCACCTTCGACCAGAACTCGTCGACATGACACTGGCAAAACGTTCGATTCCGGAAGAATTGACCGTGAATCGGCATGTGAAGTTCGGGGGCTCGGTGCAGTTCGGATGGCTGAGCAACGATTTCGATGAAGGCGGAGTCATCGGCGATCCCGAAGGGGCCAACTCCGAACACGGACGCTTGGCCTTCGAGTCAGCTGTTGATGCGTTCAGTGAAGCGCTCGAGGAAATCGACCGGTTCCGTATTCGTGGTGGGTGAGGCAGAGCCCCACCCACCACGAACCGATCGGTCGAATTACTTCATGCCGATACTGGGATCGATGAACTCGTTGGTGTAGATGTCTTCGGCTGTCAGGTCAGCAGGAACATCGAGTCCAGCTGTGCGCAACTGGTCGAGCACCTTGTTGGCACGGTCGAAATCGAAGTTGCCCAGAGTGTCGTCTGGACCGTTGCTGACGAGTCCGAGCTCTTTCATGGTGTCGATCGAATACTGGGCGACGCCTTCACCGTAGAGCCAGAAGTCGTTGTACTGAGCGACCGCATCGATGATGATTGCCACTGCACGAGCTCCGTCTTCGATGAAATCAATGGCAGCCTGCTGCACGATCGGAACGAACGCCGTCAAACACGCCGACAACTCTTCCTTCTCCTCGGCACGGATCGCAAGCGGAGCAGCATAGATCTCGAAACCTGCGTCGTGGATCAATTCATAGGAGACGTCCTTGCCCCAATCGGGGAACTCGTTCTTGTACTGGTAGGGCTCTGCTGAGGCGAATCCCTGCTGCGCGATCTGACCGCCCTCGGCGATGAAGCGAGCTGGTGATCCGTCGTATGAGGGGTCGATCTGCTCTTCGCTGACGACACCTTCGGCGACGAACACTTCGAGGAAGGAGCCTCCGCCAAAGACGTTCATCGTGATGCCGGCTTCACCGAGATCGGCGATGGACTGAACGTCCGGGTACGTCTCGGGGTCCCACATGATGATCTGCGGATTGATCTCGAGCGGAGCAACGACAGCGAGAGTCTCGATCGTGTCGAAGTTGAAGGCCGCGTCATCAGTGCTGATGTAGCCCATCGTGATGCTCGTATCGGTGGCCATCGTCGACGACACAGCTGAATAGCCGATCGCCGGTCCGCCGGTGCGCACCTCGATGTCGACTCCAGTGTCGTTGCCGGCGCTGTCGATCAGGCTGCCCTTGACAACCTTCTTGTCCGTGTCGACCGTGTAGTCATCGCCGATCATCTGATACAGCGCACCGTGCTCCGATTCTGGGAACCAGTCGGTCTGGATCACGATCGTCTCGGGACAGATACCTGAAAGCGAACCCGCAGCCTCCCCAGTGCCTCCCGACGAACTGGAGTCGTCGGAGCCGCATGCAGCAAGGACGCCGAGTGCGGCCAGCGCAAGACCAGCTGTCCGGCGTCTCGACGCCGTCTGTGTGAACATTCCCATCTGAATTGCCTCCCCATGTTGAGTGTGTTCACCGATCCGGAATGCCCTGATCGGTTGGGCGCACATTAGTTGGACAAGTCGGACCCCGAAGCCGCAAAGTGCGACCTGCACCGCGTTTTAACAAAAAGGAAATCGTGCGTTCTACGAGTTGCTCCAAGACTCGCTGCATGATCGTCGCGGTAAGGAGAAGTCAGTTGGAGGACTGTCGGGTGGATTAGTCTTTCTCGGTCGTTCGGATTCGGGATCAGACGGTTACTGCCTGTCATGGTCTGCAATTCCGGCGCAACCGCCCGTCAGTTCGAAGTGACACCCAGAAAGGTGAGGGATCAGTGTCGACATTGTCGTTCCGGAATGTCTCGATGAGGTTTCCCGATGGCACCGAGGCCCTCGACGATGTCTCGTTCGACGTCGACAAGGGAGAGTTCGTCACCATCGTCGGTCCATCGGGCTGCGGAAAGTCGACATTGCTGAAAATTGCCTCGGGCCTGTTGAAGGCATCGACTGGAACGGTCGGCGTCGATCCTGCGGGAATCGGCTACGTCTTCCAGGACGCCACGTTGTTGCCCTGGAGAACGGTGTGGCGAAACGTCGAGTTGCTCACGGAACTCCATCGGATACCGAAGGATGAAAGAGCCCGACGAGTCCGAGAGGCAGTCGACCTCGTCGGACTTACCGGATTCGAGGGTCATTATCCCAAAGCACTGTCGGGGGGAATGAAGATGCGGGCGTCCCTCGCCCGGACCTTGACGATGAAGCCTCCGGTGTTCCTTTTCGATGAACCGTTCGGTGCCGTCGACGAAATCACGAGAGAGAGGCTGAACGAAGAAACTCTGCGATTGTTCGGTCAGGAGAAATTCGCTGGACTTTTCATCACCCACTCGATTTCCGAGGCAGTCTTTTTGTCCACGCGAGTTCTTGTGATGTCGTCACGACCGGGCCGAATCGTCGAATCGGTCGATGTGCCCTTCGAGTATCCGCGTCATCCGGATGTTCGCTTCGATCCTCAATTCGGCGAAATCTCTGCTCGTATCAGCCATGCTCTCAGAGGAGCGCATTCATGACCGAGACGATCACTCCCACGCCAGTCGAAGTGAAACAGAGGCGGAGCAGACCTCTGCGTGTCGTCGTTCCTCCTGTTCTCACCGGTTTTCTGATTCTGGGTATCTGGTACTTCGTCAGCTACGTCATTCTCGACCCGAAGAGACGTTTCCTCCTGCGTCCTCCTCACGAGGTGTGGAGTGTTGGTTTCGCCGACGGCGACAACTTCTCCGAGATGATGAACGGCTTGTGGGCGACGTCCAAGACGGCGTTCTGGGGTCTCTTGATCGCAATCCTGCTCGGTTTCGTTCTGGCGATCGTGATGAGCCAGGCCAAGTTCATCGAACGCGCGATTTTTCCGTATGCAGTGGTCCTGCAGGCAATACCCATTCTGGCAATCGTCCCGCTGATCGGCTTCTGGTTCGGGTACGGGTTCATGCCGCGTGTCTTCATCTGCGTGATCATTGCGCTGTTCCCGATCATCGTGAACACACTCTTCGGTCTGCTATCCGCTGAGTCCGGCATGCATGACCTGCTCACTCTTCATCAGGCGAGCCGCCTGACGCGCCTCAGGAAATTGATGTTCCCTGCGGCACTTCCCGCGGTTTTCGCCGGCCTGAGAATTTCGGCGGGACTTTCGGTCATCGGTGCGATCGTCGGCGACTTTTACTTCGGCCAGGGAACAGCCGGCATCGGCCAACTCTTGAAGAGATATGCGGCTCGTCTGCAGGGTGAACAACTGCTGGCAGCGGTCATCGTGTCGAGCGCACTCGGAGTTCTCGTCTTCGGTTTCTTCGGCTGGCTGGCCAGCCGGGTGGTTGGCAAGTGGGCTTCGGACAACCGAGCCGAATCCTGAGCTTTCGGCGTTTCGACTCGCAATCGAGGTGTTCTAACGAACCTGTTCGTGTCTGATCCGTGCGAGCCGTGTTCGCACTTCGCCCAGTGCGTCCATCAGAGAAGGATTCGGCTCCGGCAGCTGGTCTGCGAGGCGTGTTTGCAGCTCGGGTAGGCGATGGTACGGAACCGCTGGGAACAGGTGGTGCTCGAGATGGTGGTTCATGTTGAGGTACAGGAACCGCAAGACGGGATTCATTCGAACCGATCTCGTGTTTTCTCGATGGTCAAAGACGTTCTCTTCGAGACCGGCGTGCTGAGTCGCCCCGAGAACGAACAGCAGCCACCGGCCGTAGAGAGAAGGAAGGCCGATCAGCATTGCCGGAAGGATCGATCTTTGTGCGATGCACGTCGCGAGTACAACCCCATGCGCGAGGAGATGAACGCGACTCCAGAACATGACTCGGGGGATTTCTCTGGTCGGCACGTACGTTCTGACATCGGCGGGAACGCGTCCCATCGCCGAGCTCGAATACTTTGCTGCTTCGTTGCGAACGCTCACGAGTCCGAACAGTTCGGTTGCGATTCGCCAACGGCTCATCGGTCTCGGAAAGGCGATTTCAGGATCGCGACCGACGATGATCGTCTCGGCGTGATGGCGGTTGTGGCTCCAGCGCCACGAGATCGGTTCGCGGACAACCATGAACGAGGCAAGGTGGTACACCACGTCGTTCATGCGTTTGGAGGCAAAGGCTGTTCGGTGTCCGCATTCGTGCCAGCGAGCATCGGATGCGGATCCATAGAGCACTCCGTAGACGACAGCCGCTGGCAAGGTCATGGGCGACAACCAGGTGGAAACGAGCCACCACCCGGACAGAGCAAGAAGAGCGATCCAGATCACGAGGTCGATCGCTGCCCGACGATTCGTCCTGTGCATCAACTCCAGGAGAGCATTCCGGTCGATGATGGGTTTGAACCATTCGCCCTCGACGACCGGGTCTTTCACGAGTCGATACTCCGGTTTTTGTGTCATGGTCGCTCACTCACTGTCAACGCGCTTTTGATCTGAAATCTGGTCATCGGCGAAACCGATGAATAGATTGTGCCTCATGGTCGTGGAATGGTTGACCTTCCAGGTGCCTGAAGCCGAAATGGCTTCGTGGTTACAGGTCGAAGAAGCCGTTTGGAGTCGTTTTCTCGAAACCTGTGACGGTTTTCTGCGCAAACAGATGTGGGTCGAGGAAGGTGACAACTTGACTGTCCATGCGGTGATCTGGTGGAAGTCTCGTGAACATTGGCATGCGATCTCGGACGACATCGTGAAGGCTGTCGACGAAAAGATGGGTTCGTTCTGGAGACCGTGCACCATGCGCGTCTACGACGTCGTGCGGGATCACTGAATTCGAATTCCCTCGAGTCGGCGAGTCAGGTGTTTCCGAGTCGATCAAGAATGTCGAGAGCGAAGTCGACTTGGCTCGTCAACGCAACGTCATCGATGCACGCGATGCCGATCGATGTGGGGGAGTGCCGAACGATCATTTCGCTCAACCGCTGAGCGATTGTCTCGGTGGAACCCACCATCACTCCTGGTCGTTCTGAACCGCTCGAGCAGACTGTCTGGTAGAGAGCGACGTCAATGGTCCGGTGCGAACGTGCCTTGGCTATGACCGATTCGAGGTCCTCGCTGGGTATTCCGGACAAGAAGACTCCATCCGCGATCTGGGAAGCGAGCTCGTTCAGACGGGGGCCTCGAGCGCCGATGTACTGCCGAACTTGGCTCGACGGAACTGCATGGGCGGGAGGGTCGTAGTCCTGAGTGCGTCTACCCTCGAGAACTGCTCGTGATGTGCGAATGGCGCGACTGATCGTGTCGAGCGGCGCCGGGCATTTCAGAGAAAACGGTCCCAAGGATTCCGATCCGCCGGTTCCCCATCCGAGGATGAAGCGCCCAGAATTCAACTCCGCCAGCGTCGAGGCTGCGGCAGCGACGACACCGGGATGACGCAGGATTGGATTGGTCACTCCGAGAGCCAACTCGATGTGTTCGGTCCGATTCGCTGCCGCGCCCAGCAGAACGAAGGGGTCGCGGGCCACGCCTTCGTCTCCGAGCCAGATCTGTCCGATCCCACTGCGATCGAGGTCGTCGATGCACGCAAGGATGTCCTTTGCCGAATTGTCCGGGTTGATCCAGAGGCCGGTGAGCACCTCGTCACGTTCTCACAACATCGGTTGGTCGGAGGAGTCGTGCTAAACCTGCGCCGGTGGGCGATTCCGCAGCGACATCCGATTTTCGTTCCGTTCTCCACCGAGCACGGTTTCCAGGTTCACGGAATCTGGTCGATCTCGTCGTGGAGTCGGGAGTTGTTGTCGCCGTGACCGACGTATCGCCGGATGGATCTGTCGATCCTTCGGCCAAGGGCAGAATCGAGGATCTCGAGGGCCATCTGCTTCTTCCGCCGCTCATCGAGCATCACGCGCACATCGACAAGGCGCTGACTGCCGATCTCGTCGTCAATCGAACAGGTGACTTGATGGGAGCGATCGAGGCTTGGATCGAGGCCGAGAATGCCGGGGTTCTCGGTTTCGAGGACATGCAGATGCGTGCCGAGAAATCTCTCGAGCAATTGGCTCTTGCTGGAGTGTCGCGAGTGCGCACTCATGTCAATGTCGGAGCCTCGGACTCCGAACAGCGCAATCTGCGCGCTGTTGCAGCAGCTCGAAGGAATTTCGCTGATCTGATCGACGTGGAGATCGTCGCACTCATGCACTCGCCGCTGTCGGGAGAAGACGGCCGCGCCAACCGACTCGCTCTCGACAAAGCCCTGGAGTTCGGAGTCGATCTCATCGGGGGGTGCCCGCATCTCGAGGAAGACTCAGTGGGGATGATCGACCACGTTCTCGCTGTGGCCCGATCATCTCGGCTTCCACTCGATCTGCATGTCGACGAGACGCTCGATCCTCAGATGTTGACCGTGGAGTTGCTTGCCCGAGCGATTCTCGACGGAGACTTCGATCTCGGTGTGACCGCGAGCCACTGTGTGAGTCTCTCGATGCAGGACGTGGCTGATCAAGTGCGCCTTGCCGGCCTGTTACGACAGTCGGGTATACGCGTGGTTGCGCTTCCACAGACGAATCTCTTTCTTCAAGGATGGGGTCAACCGGTGGCCACACCTCGAGGTATCACCCCGATGGCGCTGTTGCAGGATCACGGTGTTGACGTCGTGGCCGGTGGGGACAATGTTCAGGATCCGTTCAACCCCATGGGACGCAATGATCCGCTGGAGACGGCATCGCTCCTCGTGACAGCTGCCCATGTGGATCCTGAAGCCGCGTTTGCTGCTGTTTCTCATATCGACCCTTCGACGTTGTCGCTATTCGGAACGGATGTGATCGGGCGGACGGCAGATTTCCTTTCTATCGATGTCGGAAACATTCGAGAAGCTGTCGCAACTGGTTCGTCGAATCGGCGTACGATTCGACGAGGTCGTGTCGTTGCACGTTCGTCATTGCAGAGACATCTCACACGTCAACAGTGACGCAATGTTCACAGTGCTACATTTTCCTCCAGGGAGGTTCTCGTCATGAAAGTCGGTGCTTTCTTCTTCGGCGGTGTCGAAATGAGCGATGCAGGAGCTGGCCCTCCGGCTCCTCTCGACAGGCGATTCACGAACGAAGAGATGTGGAATGCAACACTCGATTACGTTCGCTCGGCAATCGAGGCTGATCGACTCGGTTTCGAGTCGTTTTGGACGACTGAACATCACTTCCAGTACGAGGGCTATGAAGTCATTCCGAACGGTCTCCTGATCTCGGCTTGGATCGCAGCCCAAACGAAGAACATCAAGTTGGGTGCCATGTTCAATGTGGTCCCTCAGTGGAATCCGCTACGCCTCGCCGAGGATTTCGCCACGTTGCACAACCTTTCCGGCGGGCGCGGTGTGCTCGGAGTCGGTCGAGGGACAGTTCCGCGAGAGGTCCTTCATTTGAATGAAAAGGGCGTCTCCATCGGTTCACACGACAACCCGGAGAAGTCCGCCGATGACGAATTGAATCGTGAAGTCTTCGAAGAATCGATGGAGATCATCCGTCGCGCCTTGAGCAACGAGACGTTCTCGTTCTCTGGGAAGCATTTTCAGATTCCGCTCGAAGGCATTCCGGATCGCGGCAGCACCGTTCAGGATTTGACGCTCGTCCCGCGGCCGATTTTCCCGTTCGAGATCTGGCAGGCTGTCACGAGTCCTCCCACGCTGGATTACGTCGCACGTGTCGGCCATTCTGCGGTCTTCTGGAATCAGCACTATTCGTTCATCAAGCGTTTCTGGGATTCGTACGCGGAAAAGATGGAAGCCGCCACGGGCTCTGCGCCGGCTGCCGGAAAGAAGCGGATGCTCGTCCTGTCGGTGCGAATCGAGGATTCTTATGAGCGGGCGCACGAGTCGGCCACCCCTGGTCACGACGAATTTTGGAAGTTCCTGGGTCCTTACGGTTGGAGCCGCGGTTACATGGGCGAAGACGGCAAACCGGCCAAACCAGGTTTGATTCCCACCTTGCAGGAATCCATCGACAACAAGACGATCCTCCTGGGAACACCTGAGATGGTGGCTGAAGGAATTCAGTTCTACAAGGATCTGCTCGGAATGGACTACGTGACGATCTTCCCGCACATGATCGGCGATCCGTACAAGAAGGCCGATGAGCAGATGGATCGCTTCATGAACGAGGTCATGCCGCTCGTTCGGTGATTCCCCTTCGGCGTTCTCGTCGAAGCGTGTCAGCCTTTCAGTTGTACCACATCAGATTTCGGGCGGCGACGTCTTTCAGGATGTTTCCCTGGTCCGTCATGATGCCGTGGACTCCCAGGTCGATCACCCTTTGCATGTCGTTCGGATCGTCGATTGTCCACACGTGGACGGGGAGACCCTTGCGTGAGGACCGTTCGATTCGCCGCTCCGAAGCGACACCGAGTCCGAACTGCTTCAGCGGAATCTGTACGCACGACGGCCCTGGGGCATCTTTGCCCACCATCCATGCTGCGACTTCGAGAGGGCTTGCACTCGTGCAGACCTGATCACCAAGAGCTCGTCGAATCGTTCGGAGACGCCGATGGCTGAAAGAACCGATACAGACGCGATGAAGCACGTCTGTTCGACGGAGAAAGTCGATCAAAGGCTGTACTGACGCATCGGACTTGGCATCGATGTTGAACAGAGCTTCGGGAAGTTCTTCGAGAAGGTCGCTGAGCAAAGGCACGGGTTCGAGACCGGAGATTCGCTGGCGTGAGAGCTCTGCAACGGTCAACTCCGAAATGTCCTGGTCGACGTCGCACGTTCTCGACAGATTCGCATCGTGGAACGCCACGAGAACACCGTCACGTGTCAACTGGACATCGGTTTCGAGATAGCGATAGCCCATGTCGAAGGCGTTCTTGAACGCTGCCAGAGAGTTTTCGGGAAGGTGGCTGGAGCCGCCTCGATGAGCGAAGGAGATGAAGCCACCTCTCCGGTGAGGTTCGAGGTAGGGATGGTTGTGTCGCAGTCGCATGAATTCGATTCCGCCCGATCACGAACATCTCGATCCGTGAACGACAATTACGCTAGTCGTATGTGGCAGCGCTTCGAATCACTCCAGACGTCGAAAGATCCGATTCCGACTCCAATTGCCGGACAGTGGCACATCGGATCACGGCTCCGCGATATTCGGTCACCGTACGATGCTGTGCTGATCGGGACGGTGACGGAGTGCACCGCCTCGGACGTCGAAAGAGCAGTTGCTTCGGCTCGAGCCGCGCTCAAAGTCGGTCTGCCCGCCTGGAAGAGGGCAGACATCCTCGATCGCGCTGCTCATCATCTTGCGGAGAACAAGGAGATCTTCGCTCAGATCGTCTGTGAAGAGAGTGCGAAGCCGATTCGCACGGCTCGCATCGAAGTGGAGCGGGCAATTTCAACGTTTCAGTTTTCGGCAGCCCAGGCTCGGACTCTTTCCGGAGACGTGATCCCCATGGATGCGTCGGCCAGTGGGGAAGGTCGTATCGGCTTCACCTTGAGAGTTCCGATCGGAGTCGTGGGAGCGATTGCGCCATTCAATTTTCCTCTGAACCTGGTCGCACACAAAGTGGGTCCGGCCATTGCTGCGGGATGCCCGATCGTATTGAAACCGGCGGGACAGACGCCGCTGACGTCGATTGCCCTGGCCACTTTGCTCATCGATCTTTGTGGTCTCCCGAGTGATTGGCTGCACGTCGTTCCCGGTCCCGGGTCGGAGGTGGGTAACGCGATCGTGGATCATCCAGACATCTCCCTCATCACGTTCACCGGTTCACCCGATGTGGGTTGGGCGATCCGCAGCCGTTCTCCCAAGAAGCGGGTCGGTCTCGAACTGGGCAACAACGCTCCCGTCATCATCGAACCCGATGCAGATTGGGAGCTCGCCGCGTCGAAGATCAAGACGGCGGGATTCAGCCATGCCGGACAGTCGTGCATCTCGACTCAGAGAATCTTCGTTCATCGCGATATCGCTTCCGAATTTTCCCGAAGACTCCTCGAAGAGGTGCGAAGCATCGAAGTGGGCGATCCTCGCCTGGAGCAAACGGATGTGTCGGCACTGATCTCTGCTGCCGAGAGAGATCGCGTCGAAGCGTGGATCGCAGAAGCAGTCGAACAGGGAGCGACGATCCTGTGTGGAGGACGAACGACATCGGACGGAATCCTCGAACCGACAGTTCTTGCGAATGTCAGTCCCGAGATGAAAGTCAGCAGATGTGAGGTCTTCGGCCCTGTCGTCGTTGTCGCCGAGTACGACGATCTCGCCGAAGCCTTCGAACTCGCGAACGATTCGGATTTTGGTCTGCAAGCCGGAATTTTCACGTCGCGAGTCGAGGGCGCGCTGCAGGCCATTCGCCAACTCGAATTCGGCGGCGTCATCGTGAACGATGTTCCGACGTATCGGGCGGATCAACAGCCGTACGGGGGAGTGCGCGACAGCGGCAACACACGCGAAGGACCGCCGTATTCCGTTCTTGAAATGACTGAAATCCGTATGGTCGTGCTGAATCCTTGAGTTGATTGCACCGAGATCGATTCCAAGAGCGGTCTCGAAGCCAACATATACGGATCTCGTGAGATCTCAGATCGAGCGACCGGCGCCCTTCCAGTACTCGTCCTTGAGAATTCGCTTGTAGAGCTTTCCTGTCGGATGGCGAGGAAGTTCCGGCCGGAAGTCGACACTCCTCGGACACTTGACATCAGCCAGTTGAGACTTGCAGTACGCAATCAGCTCACGTTCCAGGTCTTTCGCGTCGGCTTCCGTACCCGGCATCGTCACAGGTTGCACCACCGCTTTGACCTCTTCACCGAAGTCGTCGTTGGGAACACCGAACACCGCGACGTCGACGACCTTCGGGTGTGTCACGAGCGCATTCTCGGCCTCTTGCGGGTAGATGTTCACCCCTCCGGAAATGATCATGTAGGCCTTGCGATCCGTCAGGTACAAAAAGCCGTCGTTGTCGAGGTAACCCACGTCTCCAAGAGTGCTCCAACCCTTGGGATGGCGCGAGCCCTTCGTCTTTTCGGGATCGTTGTGGTACTGGAACTCGGCTCCACCTTCGAAGTAGATCGTGCCGCTCTCGTACTTCGGAAGCTCTTCACCATCGTCTCCGACGATGTGGAGGGTGCAGCCGATGGGCATTCCAACGGTACCTTCGTGTGCAAGCCACATGTCGCTGTTGCAGTACACGAACCCGTTTCCTTCGGTGCCTGCGTAGTACTCGTGGATGATGGAACCGAACCATTCGATCATCTGCTTCTTCACCGGGATCGGACACGGAGCTGCCGCATGAATGACTGCCTGCAATGACGAAACGTCGTACTTGGAACGGATCGACGGATCGAGTTTCAAGAGGCGGACGAACATGGTTGGCACGACTTGACTGTGCGTCACCTTGTGAGTTTGAACTGCGGCGAGGAATTCTTCCGGATCGAAATGTTCCATCACGACTGCAGTACTGCCGACACTCTGGGCCGCCATCGTGAATCGCAGCGGAGCAGCGTGGTACATCGGAGCAGGGCTGAGGTACACGCTCGAGTCGGTGAAACCGAACAGCATTCCCAGCATGGGAGCAACGGAGGGGGGCGTCTCGTCGAGGGGTTGTTCGACGAAGAGTTTCGTGATGCCCTTCGGTTGGCCCGTCGTGCCGGATGAATACAACATGTCGAAACCGGCGATTCGATTGTCGAGAGCTTCGGCTGATTGTGACGAAACAGCGGTTTCGTAACTTTCGTAGCCGGGAATCGTTCCGTCCAACATCAATCTCAAGCCGACGTTCGGAGTCTCGGAGACGATCTCCGCTGCCTGATCGGCCTTGTATTTGGAGGTGATGAACGCCTTCGCACCGCAGTCGTTGATGATGTAAGCAAGCTCCTGGCTGGTGAGGCGCGAAGATGCTGCGGTGTAGACGAGCCCAGCGAAATGGCATCCCCAGAGGATCTCGAGGTAGCGGTCGTGATTTTCGAGACAGAGCGCAATGTGATCGCCTGGCTGCAGTCCGATACTGCGCAGCAATTGCGACAAGCGGTTTGCGGCGTCGTTCAGCTCTTTGAATGTCTGGGTGTATCCGGACCCGGTCATGATGAGCGCGGGCTTGTCAGGGGTCGATTGGGCATGGACTCCGATGTGCATGCCGGAAAGAGTAGTGCGAGTACCCTCTGTGACGTGGAGTCGTCGGGAGATCGTCGGTCCGAACTGCTCGATACTTTTTCGTCGATCCTCTCCTCCGAAGCGATCCCTCTCGACGAGGCTTTCCTCGTCTTTGCAGCGGTTCTCGATGGAGGGTTCGACGTGCTCGAACACCTTGTTCGTCTGGATGAATTGGCTTCCGAGGTGCCGTCTCCCACTGTGGAGGGAATTGCCCGTCATCTGTTCGACGGCTCACACTCGTTTTCCGGAAATGCCGGTTCGTACTACGACCCGCTCAATTCACTTCTGAACCGCGTTCTCGAGCGAAAGATCGGAATTCCGATCACGCTGTCCGTGGTGTTGATCGAGGTCGCTCGTCGTCTCGGTGTGCATCTGACCGGAGTGGGAATGCCCGGTCATTTTCTCGTCGGTTCGGATGCTCCTGTTGGACGCGTTCCGGAATTCTTCATCGATCCCTTTCACGGTGGGAGAATTCTCGATTTGGAGGGATGTCGCGAACTGTTCACGTCGGTGGCTGGTCGAGCTGCTTTCGACAAACGATTCATGGCTGCTCTCCACCCGATTGCGATTCTCGACAGGGCCTTGAACAACTTGAAGGCGATCTACGTCGGATCTCAGGACATGCACAAGATGCAGTCGCTGATGTCCTTGCGGGCGCGCCTTCCAGGTCTCGGCCGAGTCGAGCGTGATGAATTCTTTCGGATGATGGCCCCGCTGAACTGAACAAGAATCGGTTTCAGCACGAGCTGGATCCCATCACGTGCTGGATCCCATCATGTTTTGGATCCCATCATGTTTTGGATCCCATCATGGGCTCACAAGCACGAAGTGACGATCGACGGGAGATGACAGTCGATGATTGACAGGAACATCAAACAAGGCCTTGGACAGATGATGCACGGAGTGCAGGTGGTCGGTTGCGTCGACTCAACGGTTCAGCCGATCGTCCAACGGGCCTACACCAGCCACTGGGTGTCGCAAGTCAGCTTCGACGAGCCCATTGTGATGGTGTCGATCTCTCCGCGGCACGATTCCTTTCCGATCATCGAAAAATCCGGATTGCTCTCTGTGTCGATTCTTGCCGGGGACCAGATCTCTCAGGGTCAGTACTTCTCCTACCCGGGTCGCAAGTTCCGCTACGTAGCTCCGGAGTACCTCGAATCCTGGATGGACGGCCTTCCGATTGTCGTCGACTGCATCGCAGCGCTTCGCTGTGAGGTCGAAAACTTGCTGGATCTTCAGGACCACAGGCTTTTGTTCGCGCGTGTGACCGATGTCAAACCTGGACGATTGCGCGAATCGCCCCTCGTCTATTCGAGCCGACTCGGTTGGCGGATCGCCTCGGAAAAGGCCCGGGAACCCGGTCGTTCGATTCGTGACGAACTGCTCGAGCGCCTCGCCCAAGCAGGCTTCGACGTGGATCCAGAAGTCGAATCCGCCGACGATTGAACCGGCGCCGATGAATTCGGTCCGGAGTAAACAGAGCATGACTGGATCCTGGATGTCGCAATCCCGGAAAGGAACGAGTATTTTTCGGTTTGAGTTCTCGACACGTCCCCTCGACAAGGAGAAGACATGGCAACCATGGCCCAAGTGATCAGCTCGGATGAACAGCAGGTTCTCGATGCGATCGAAAGTCTGTTGAAGGAATTCCCGCCTGCATCCACCGATGCGACGAGCTTCCTCGGTGCTCAGTTCGACAAAGGTCTTGCTTGGGTGCATTTCGAGGTCGGACACGGTGGACTCGGACTGAATCCGAAGTTGCAGCGCGTGATCAACGAGAAGTTGTCTGCTGCGGGAGCACCGAATCCGGTGGCTCGCAATCCGATCGGTCACGGTATGTGCGGTCCGACAGTGGCGGTGTGGGGAAGTGAATCTCAGAAGGAGCGGTATCTGCGTCCCCTCTTCACTGGCGAGGAGGTTTGGTGTCAGCTCTTCTCGGAACCGGGATCGGGTTCGGACTTTGCCGGGCTTTCGGCCAAGGGCATCAAGGACGGCGACGAATGGATCGTCAACGGCCAAAAGGTGTGGACGACTTTGGCGCACTTGTCGAAGTGGGGATTGCTCATCGTTCGCACCGATCCAGAGGCAGTCAAGCATGCAGGTCTGACTGCGTTCGTGGTCGACATGCAGGCACCGGGCGTAGAGGTTCGTCCTCTGTATCAGATCACCGGCGAAGCTGAATTCAACGAGGTGTATTTCACCGACACGCGCATCTCGAATGACGAGATGCTCGGCAACGTCGGCGATGGATGGCGAGTGTCCTTGACCACGTTGATGAACGAACGTGTGTCGATCGGCGGCGCAATTCCTCCGAAGGGATCGGGACCGATTCGCGATGCTTTGAAGGTCTGGAAGGATCTTCCCGCCGACGAACGTGACTCTTCGACACGAGACGAGCTGATGAAACTGTGGGTGAGAGCGGAACTGTTGCGTCTCACCAACATCCGTGCTTCCCAGATGCGCAAAATGGGCGATCCAGGTCCGGAGGGGTCGATCGCCAAGTTGGCGATGGCCGAACTCAACAAGGACATCTACTCGTTCACCGTTTCGATGATGGGGGCAGACGGCATGTTGTTCCCGAGCGGTTACGAGATGGTTCGCCCAGAGTCCGCAATGGGCAATGAGAATCCGCAGAAAGCCTTCCTGAGAAGCCGCGCGAACTCGATCGAGGGTGGCACCAGCGAGGTCATGAGAAACATTCTCGGTGAGCGAGTTCTCGGGCTTCCCGGCGATGTGCGCGTCGACCGCGATGTGGCCTGGAGCAAAGTTCCGCGGAACTGATCGTCATCGACCAGTTCTGAGTAGAAGTCCAATGAAGAGAGCAATGAGAGACGCGATCAGTCCCAAGGCTCCGCCGAGGGCGATTGCGATCTTGGTTCTGCCGATTGCGTGAACGGCTGCCGCGGCTCCGGCTGCGGCAGCCGCGAACACGTGAACCATCACAGTTGCGGTGTACGACCAGTCTGCGTTTGTCACGTCGACCTCGATGAGGCTCCAGATACCGCTGATCACGACGATCACGTAGCTGGCCCATGCAACTTTTCCGAAGGCGCGTGCAACGGTCTTCGTGCTCTCTGGGTGATTCTGACGCAGTGCGGGGACGATGCCAGCGAGGGCGATTTGTCCTCCGACCCAGATCGATGCGGCAAGAACGTGGATGAAGAGTCGAACTGTGTCGATCGTGGGCGAGAGCATGCGGTTACCTCCGTTGGACCCGAAGCGATTCGAGTACATCACTGGCCGACAATGACCGATCTTCGAAATGCGGTCGCAAGTGCATGGACCCGCCAGCAAGGACTGTGATTGCAGAATCGAGAGCCGTCTGCAATTCGCGCAGCCGTCGAGGTGGCGGGAAGTATTCGTCTTCGGTCGTGATGCGAACCTCTTCGATACCCTCGCGAGGTGCGAGACGTGCTGTCACTTCGTCGACGAGCTCTTCTGGTGCAGACGCTCCCGCAGTCACACCGACGATTCCGGAAAGATCTTGCGGAAGCTCGTCTGCTTGATTGATTCGGTGAACCTGCTCACATCCCGCTTCTCGTGCGAGGCGCTCCAAGGCTCGGGTATTCGAAGAATTCGCCGACCCGATCACCACGATCGCATCACAGCGCGGTGCCATCGTCATGAGGGCCGACTGGCGATTTGTCGTGGCGAAACACAGATCACTTCGACCGGGAGCCCAGACCTCAGGGAACTTCTCCTTCACTCGGACTGCGACTTCCGACCAATCTCGATGCGACAGAGTCGTCTGGGCGAGAAGAGCGACAGGAGCGTCGAAATTGGGAAGGGCTTCGACTTCCTCGACCGACTCCACGCGAGAGATCGATTCCGGGGCAACTGCCATCGTTCCGACCGCCTCTTCGTGACCTTCGTGCCCGACATAAATGATTCGGTACCCCTTGCCGGAGCGAACTTTCACCTCATGATGGACTTTGGTGACCAGGGGACACACCGAATCGACAACGACTGAGCCTCGTTTGCGAGCGGCCGTCACGACTTGCGGAGCCGAACCGTGGGCCGAGAGCATGATGGGGCGACCTTCTGGAACGCTGTCGATGTCGTCGACGAAAACGACTCCGAGCTGCTCGAACCTCTCGACGACGAGTTTGTTGTGGACGATTTCGTGATAGCAGAAGACCGGAGCAGGGTGGCTTCTGACCATCCAGGCAAGGGCCTTGATTGCCATCTCGACGCCGGCACAAAATCCGCGCGGAGCAGCGAGCAACACGCGGTCGACGTTCACCCGCCCAACGATACTCGTGCCCCGGAGTCGTCGTACGTGCACCGGTAGCCTGTCACCATGCGCGTCAAAGATGCGGCCCCAGTGGTCGTTGCAGTCACCCCTGGATCGGTGGCTGAGAGGGCTGGACTGCGCGCATCGGATGAAGTTCTCTCCATCAATGGAGTCGTTCCACGTGATGTCATCGAATGGCGCACGTTGACAGATGAAGCAGATGTCGAGTTGGAGGTTGTCAGAGGCGGCTTGACGCTGACGATTCCGATCGACAAATCGGAGGGTCAGGCCCTCGGCGTCGAGATTTCGAGTGCCGTCTTCGACAAGGTTCGAACCTGTGACAACCATTGTCCTTTTTGCTTCATCTACCAACTCCCCACAGGAATGCGACGAAGTCTGTATCTGAAGGACGATGACTATCGACTGAGCTTCCTGTACGGAAACTTCACGACGTTGACTCGTTTCACCGAGTCGGATCTCGAGCGAGTGATATCCGACGGCCTGTCGCCGCTGAACGTCAGCATCCATTCGACGGTTCCTCAGTTGCGATCAGTTCTTTTGAGAAATGGGCGGGGTTCCGTCAGCTTGCGCTGGCTCAAAGCTCTTCTCGAACGAGGTGTCCGCGTGAACGGACAGATCGTCGTGTGTCCAGGCATCAATGATGGCGATCATCTCATCGAGACCCTGATCGGAATTCTCGACGAGTATCCGAACCTGCACAGCGTCGCCGTCGTACCGCTCGGTATCAGCAAGTTCAACAACGAAGCGACCATGCGTGTGCACACGAAAGATGAAGCTCGTCGCGTGGTCGAGATCGTCGATGCTTTCCAGGACACGTTCCTCGAAATCCTGGGTCGTCGCCTCGTTCACGCCGCTGATGAGTACTACCTCATGGCGGATGTGCCATTTCCGGAAGACATTTCCTATGAGGGATTCCACATGCACGAAGACGGCGTCGGTATGGCGCGCACTTTCGAGATGGAATTCTCGGGTCGTGTGTCGACCCCCACTGGAACCGAAAGCGGCTTTTTTGCCTGGGTGGACGGCGCGCCGGCTCAGGGATACCGCTCTGTGCGAAATCCTGCAGCGGACACCGGGCTGAGACATGCACCCTTCGAAAGCAGTGTGGCAAGTGTGTCACTGCGTCGACGCGACCGCCCCATCGGAATCATCACGAGTGTCTACGGATCCGAGGTGCTGGAACCGCTCGTGTCGTCACTCGGACGCTCTGACGTCCGGCTCATTCCTGTGAACAACGACTTCTTCGGAGGCAACATCGCTGTGACCGGTCTTCTCGTCGGGCAGGACATTTCCAAAGCTCTCGGGACCGAGCCTGCGGATCACCGTTACCTTCTGCCGGACGTGTGTTTGTCCGATGGCCGATTCCTGGACGGAACAACGGTGTCCGATCTACCTCGAGAAGTGGAAGTTGTGCCAACGGACGGCATCTCATTGCGTCGGGCATTGGAGGATCGTCGGTGAGCATCGAAGAAGTTCAAGACGAGTCCCAGGCGACGGTCGTCATCGTGGGTCGACCGAACGTCGGCAAAAGCACATTGTTCAACCGCTTCGCAGGCGGGCAAGTTGCCATCGTGGAGGATCGTCCCGGTGTGACTCGCGATCGCAAGGAGTTGACGGTCGAATGGCTCGGGCGATCGTTCCTGTTGGTCGATACCGGGGGCTGGTTGCCAAAGGGAAGCGAGCTCGACGCGAAAGTCAGTCGTCAAGTGGAAAAGGCTGTTCGTTCGGCCGATTTGGTCTTGTTCGTCGTGGATGGCTCAGTCGGAGTCAATGACGAGGACGAGGCGATCGCTTCGTGGCTGCGAAAGACCGGAGTTCGAGTGATGGTCGTCGTCAACAAGGCCGACAACGACCGTCGTGAGGCGGACCGCTGGGAATTTCTGTCTCTCGGCCTCGGCGAGCCGTATCCGGTCAGTGCACTACATGGGCGGCGAGCAGGTGATCTGCTGGATCACGTTCTCGATCATCTGCCTGAAGACAAGGTGAACATTCGAAATGGCGAATCAATCGAGGGCTCTCGAAGTGTCGACAGTTTCGACGTTGGCGCAGAGGATGCATCTCGTGAGCGAGCTCCCAAGGTTGCTCTCGTCGGCCGTCCGAATGTCGGCAAGAGCACTCTTTTCAATCGCTTGGTCGGTGACGACCGCTCAGTTGTCCACGACATGCCTGGAACGACGCGTGATTCGGTTGACACTCTCGTGGAGACGCCTGATGGACCCGTTCTCTTCGTCGATACCGCAGGGATGAGACGCCGGTCTCGTATCGACGATTCTGCGGAGTACTACTCCCTCGTGCGGGCGCTGCGTTCGATCGACGATGCTGACGTCGCTCTTCTGGTGATCGATGCGACTCAAGGCATCACTGCTCAGGATCAGCGACTCGCAGAGCGCGTCGACGCTGCTGGATGCCCCATCGTCATCATCCTCAACAAATGGGATTTGATGTCCGACGAGGAAGAACGAGAAGAACTGGAAAGAGAGATCGTGCGCAAACTTGCGTTTGTCGACGGCGCGCCCGTTCTCAAGGTCTCAGCACTTTCGGGGCGTGGGGTGCACCGGTTGCGACCGGTCCTACAGGACGCGATCACCCAATACCATCGCCGCATTCCGACGAAGGATGTGAACCGGGTACTCGCCGACGCCCAGCAGCGTCAGCCCGCAGGAGGAGGAGCAAAGGTGCTCTATGCCGTCCAGGGAGCAACAGATCCTCCGACGTTCACATTGTTCGTCAACAGAGACCTTCCTCAGCCCTATTTGCGCTATCTCGAAAGATCGATCAGAGAGGCTTTCGAATTCGGATCGACACCGCTGAAACTGCGTGTACGTCGTCGAAGCGAGTAGCCATGCCATTTTGCGAAGAGTGCGCTCGGTATTGGACTCCGACAGCGATGAGCGCGGCCGGAACGTGTCCTTCGTGTGGTCGAATCCTCGAAACGAAGCCGGCCGAGTCGATTTCAGGCTCGTCGAAATCTCCAAAAGTGGACCTTCGATCTCTTGCCGCCTCTGGACGCGACGAGGATGTGTCAGCTCCATGGCACTTCAAACTGTTGGTCACCGGTCTCGTGTTGTACCTGGGATGGAGGGTGATCGATCTCTTCCTCTGATCGGCATTCGGCTGTCGAGGTCGACCCGGTAGGATCGCAGAGTCGTTGGTTCGAGGTGAGTGATCGCTGCGTTCCATGACACCAATTGAAGATTCGGGCTGTGGCGCAGCTTGGTAGCGCGCTTGACTGGGGGTCAAGAGGTCGCAGGTTCAAATCCTGTCAGCCCGACCATCGACGACTGCTCAGTCGTTCTCCCATTGTCGGAACAACAGCGTCGAGCAATCTCCGGATCAACCGATACAGCGCCTGCCAGAACACGTGCCGGGATTTCTCGTAGACCAGAACGGACGCCACAGTCCAACTACCGTAGAACCATGTCCGGTCGCACGCTGTCAGAGTCCGATTCGAAGAAGCTCCTCACGTCGGTCGGAGTTCCCTTCGCCCGTGAGCGCGAGGTTCGCTCGGCAATCGATGCAGCCGTTGCAGCCGAAGAAGTCGTGATGCCTGTCGCGGTGAAATTGTGCGGGGATTCGATCGCTCACAAATCAGAGCGTGGACTCG